>Ga0302320_10015283_pt1 | contig 15791 bp, 14 predicted proteins | sample Bog_T0_3_FD_202130 | JGI IMG/M metagenome (GOLD analysis project Ga0302320, IMG submission 202130) | Peat permafrost microbial communities from Stordalen Mire near Abisko, Sweden - Bog_T0_3 | ecosystem: Environmental > Terrestrial > Soil > Wetlands > Peat | place: Sweden: Abisko, Stordalen Mire... | reverse complement strand
TGCTCCACTCCCGCGACGGCTCTCACAAGGAATGGCTGCCGGGAAAGAAAGAGCGCTCCGCCGCCGATCCTACCTCCGCAATATCCCTCATCTCCCTTCGTTTATGATCTTAAAACAAAAAGCCCTGAAGGGTCTCCTGTCTCCCCTTTGTCATCCGCAGGTTGCCTTCGGTCGGTTTATGCGTATTGACTTCGCCCATCACATCGAATGCGAACCGGCAAAAATGCTGGCTTTCCTGAAGACTCTCACCGTACCGAAGATCAAAAAGTCGAAGGTTTGGCATCAGGATAACGCCGTTCAGTTTCTCGGCTCAAATTATACCCTCTCTGTATACAGCAAAATACATCAACGCCGAAACCGTAGTGGCATTCCGCATGCCCGTCCGTTCGATCCCGCAGACACTCACCTCCGCCTTGAATTGCAGACTAAAAATTGGGGTGCCGTGAAGGAGGCGTTCGGTCCCCAATACGGGACACTTGTGTACGATGAACTATGGCGTGGCTACCGGAACTTTTTTACATCGATCGCCCCGGCTGCATTCTACGATGGCCCATTCAGTCCTCGTGCACTGGTGAAGCTATGCATGGAGAAAGGTGTCACTCTCCCCGGCGGGAAGTCCGTATTTGACTGGTGGGCGGAAAGTTGCAAGCCCAATAGCGTCCGTAAGGGCAAGCGAGATATGGCTGCCATCACCTTCTCCACGAGTGCTATCAACCTCATCGACCTGATTCCCGAATCTCCCACCAGGTTCATCGATGTCGACGCCGACGGAATGGAACACGTAGTCACGGTGAATCCATCCCCCATGCCATGAAGATGTCAGGATTACTACCCCTATTTACACCGGTAAACCGGAACGGTGGAGACGGCAACGCCGCCGACTCCGGTCTCGCGGAACAGCTCCAGACCATGTCTGGGCGCGACGACGGTGGCGAGGGCAAGGGAGGGGGCGCCAGCGCAGCCAGCCCCCGAGCTGCCCGCTGCCGCCAAGGAGAGGCACGCAGTGCCGGCGAACATGACTGGTCAGCTGCAGTGATAGCAATTTCCTTTAAATTTTTTATGAAAACACAAAACACACCAAACGCTCAGGCGATCCAGCAACTGGAAAGCCTCGCACAATGTAACCCCAAAAGCGCCAATCGCAGAGAGCACAGGATGACCAGTGGTGCTCTCAAGCGCATGCCACCAGACCTCCGCCGGATCCTCATGGCCGTGCATACCGGCCGGATTGGCTGCGAAATCCACCCCAGAGATACCCAAGGCATAATCGACGGAGACTTTGAGGTCAAATCGTCGCGTCATCACAAACCGCACCGCGGAAAAAATGAACGCTAAATCCACCTTCGAAACTCCGGAGTTCCTGGAGAAAATCTATTCCCAGAAGCTGAGTATCGGTTCGGCCATTGGCGGATTGGCTGCAGCTACTGGAACCAGCTGCAACCTTGTGGGCTTGGCGATCTCCTCAATCCTCGGGGGGTTGGCCGGTCCCACTGCCTTCGTGGAGGGGCCTCTCGGGGAACCCCTTCATCCCGGGTTTAACCTGATCATTGCCGACAATGATCCCAATTGGCATCAGCTCCAGCGCGTCGTACTTGGCGCCGTGGAGTCCTTGCAGCGCCAACTTCGCGAGATTGGGCAAATATCCACCGAAGACTCCATAACAAGGAAACCCTTCGAAGATGGCAACCGCAATCTAGGCAAGGAGATTCGTGAGTGCTTCGATAAGCATATGGACCAAGCCTCCCCGGTCGCCGCCATTCTTGACCATGCCCGCCCTGGCCTAGCGCTGAGGCTGCCCAGCATGGTCATGAACTCCCCGACGCCGGAGTCCTTTGCTGCGGGAATCGAGGAGATCCTCGACCGAGAGGTGGCGGTCTACTATCCCCATGGGGGTCTGTTCCAAGAAATCGCCAAGCTATCGCCGTCCCGGCGCTGGCACCAGTTCCTCGGACAGCTCGTCCAAGCTCTGGAAGGTAGCGATGCATCGTTCCAGCCCATCTGTGAGAACAGCGGCTTCGGAAGTCTCTCTATGTTGAGGGCAAGGCTGCTCATGACCTGCAATGCCTCCCACATCCGTGTCGCCCTGGCTTCCAATAACAGCGATGTCCAGCGGTTCCTGCACCAGTGCCTGATCATCCGCCCCAAGCGGTGGTCGGCTGCTCCCAGTATTCGGCCTCTGGAACTGAAGGGTGTTTACAGCAGTTATGCCTCCGCCGTGAAAAATGTAATGGCGAATCGACGGTGCGGACAAAGTGCCCAGCTGACCGTCGACGCCGCAGGCTACGATATTCTCAGCCAATACAGCGACTTCCTGCGCGCCAAGGCAGCATCCATAGACCTTCCCGGACACCCATGGATAATAATGGATCTGCATTGGAAGCTCATGTGGTCCATGAAGGTTTTATACCCCCGTGCAGCTGACATTGCAGCTGCTGCAATCGCGGTCCATTTGGGCCACTGTGCGATCAATGAGCATCTGGCACTTGTCTCTGAGGAACGGCAGATGCACGAGACTCAGGCGGCCGAGAAAGCCCGGAAGATTATGCTTTCCAAGCTCAGGGAGCTTGGTGACGTCACCGTTAGAGACTTGCTGAGAACCTACAACAATCAAAGGAAGGATCTGCATCTCCCTGTCTTGGAAGGCCTGATCCAGCAGGGCCTGATCAACCAGACCGGGAACATAATCTGCCTCGCAGATACCACCAAACCATGAATACCGATATCCCTCCTCCTAGCGAACCGCCTGTTATCCCAACCGCCGGAGAACTCTTCAATGTTGAGGACCAACTGGCCATAGCTGGCCTGCCAAAACCTTTCGTAGATGTTATCAAGGAACTGACCGCCTTCGGGGTGTCGCCCAAGGCCGTTGTGGCTGCCGCGCTGGCCACCGCAACGTCAGCTCTGGGGTCCGCAGCAGTTGTCCGGAGTTTAAAGTCTCGGCGCAATGTCACACCGGCATTCAATCTTATTCTGGCCATGAAGGGAGATCGATGCCCTGCTTGGTTGAGCATCCTTACCGATGAGCTTTACGAATGGATCTTCCAGAGACAAAAGTTGCTGATCAGTTGGGGAGAAAAAGAACTCGACAAGCGTATCAGGAATGCCAACGCAGAACTGCAGACACAAAGAAATACCTCGACTCCGGATATATTGGAAAAGCTGGAGAGCGCAATTGCTCTTCTGGAAACCGCCAGAAGGCCCGTGGTTTTTACCGATAAGCTGATGCCCAAGAAGGTCGCCAAGGCGCTAAAGTATTGCTTCGATGGCGCAGTTTTCCTAGGGGATCCCGCTGCTGATCTCGTCCCGAATTTCGCCGCCCTTCGGGCACTGGAACAACGAGACTTCGCCAGAATGATCAGGGCCTCGTGGTCCGGCTTGCCGCCTTTCACCGGCGATGAGTTCATCGAAGGAACGACATCGCTTTTCTGGGTGATCGAGAGTTCCTCGCTATTGGCGCTCTTTGACATCGAAGTTGTCACGGAAACCCCGTTGCAGGTGCTTTGGATTTCAAGCCCCAGCAATGGGCCCTGCGGTGGCGTAAAGGTGACTTCAGAGAAGGCTTGGAGCGACTATATCCGCCGGATCCTTCTCTTTCGTCAGCAGCGAGAATATGTGCAGTTTGCTCTCAGCGCCGAGGCTGCAGCGGTGCTCGGTGAGTTTGAGCGCCAGATTGCCGGCCTTGACTCGGAAGCCCCCTTCGGCATTGTCCGCCACCTTGGCTTTCTGCCCGAGCTTGCCGTGAGGATTGCGCTCCTGTTGGAGTTTTGCAAAGAAGCACAGGACAACGAAAAGGTGACTGTGGAGTCAGCAACCGCCGCGGTTCGGCTCACGAGGTGGTTGGCCCAGGATCACCTTGAAGTTCTGCGGAACCATCTGCCAGCAATCAAGCCGTATGCTGACAGCACTGCTTGCGCTGACAAATCCACGCCTGAGGAGGTGATGCTGAGTAAAATTGATCGCCGGGGAGCTATGACCACCCGGGATTTGTGGCGATCATACAACAAACCCCGGTCCCAGTGGTTCAACGCTACTTTGGATTCCTTGATTCAAAGCGGAAAAGTCATTCAAACCTCCGACAAACGACTGACTTTGGCGGTGAGGCGGTGATGGCAGTGCATGTTGGGTTCCTTTCGGCCGTTTGAAATCAGAGAGTGGAAAAATAGTAACTGACAACTACACCAAAGAGCCAAGATCAGGATGGCGGGACTTCGACAAAGCCTAAAGCTACATCAGGCAGTATTACTGAACCTAAAACTCACTCGGAACAACGAAGCGTTTTTGATCATCCATCCTTTGGATTTCCTTTTGATCTATCGCAGTGGATATCGCGTTGTATGCAGTTGCTTGGCTAAAGAGGAATTTATTAACCAGATATTTAACAATGTCGGCCTTCACAATGCCGTCCGCCCCTGCCGCCTTGACGACCCTGACAACAGCTTCACCCGGTTTGACATGTTCCTTGAGAGGAGGCTTTGCTCTCAACTGTCCATCTTCTGGAGTCAGCGGGGTTCCTGGATCCAGTTCCTCCATGAACAGAGGAACAAAGGGGGAATGTCCTTGACGGCTGATTGCTTCCAGAAAAAGCGTCTCCAGTTCGGCAAGAACCGGCGGGATGTTCCTCGGATCCCTTCGATAACAGCAGCAGCGAATGAATGCGTAGAGACGCTCAATTTCGGCATCCACCCGGACAAACCGGCATGAATCCAGGATGTTGCGCATATTGAGTAGTCCCGCGGTCGCCGACCAAAGCGTTTTTTTCGTGCTGATTTTCTGATCGTGTAGTTCGTCTATCCATATATCGTTTTCGACTTCTCTCAATAAAGATTCCCTCTCCTTAGCGGCATGCGGATTACTCTTGTCATACGACAACAATTTCTTGATTTGGACATCAAGAATGGTTTTGCTCGGCTCCTCGAGTTCATGACCCAGTTGGACTCGGATCGCTGCATATAATTGATTTTCGTCCATGCTTGGTGCTATTCGAGAAATTGCCTCATCCACCATGTCCGCCCAAATGCTATTGCAGGATTTACTTTGTGCCTTTTCCAAATGGTCCAACCAGAGCGTGAGTTCGCACTCGGTGGGATCGTCTTCACCCCAAGGAACCGGCAACTCCGGCAACTCCGGCAACTCCTGCAGCTCCAGCAACTCCAGCAGTGCTCGAAACCGAAACATCTGCGCCACGGCATCCCCACTATTCCCTGCGATAATTTGCATTCTCGCTCTTTCGACCTTGGTCAAATAGAGCCCCTCAGAGCAAATCTCTTTGTATAAGTTCAGCAACTCCAACAAGGTTGACAGGAGTTGATTTTCTGAGAGTTCTTTGGCCTCATCGCCAAGCACCAGACGAAGAAACCCAAGCTTGATTCGGATTTCTTCTTCGGTTGGGTTTAGGCCAGGTTTGGGGCCTGGTTTCCTTTTTGTTGGCGGTCGGGTGCTTACCTTTTCGTAGCCGAACCCTTTCAACACTTCCTCAACTGCTTTCCTCTGCTTTTCAGTGGACACCATGCAAAAGCCATCCTTGAGTGTCTTCCTCTGAATATCGCTTAGTAGCGGATTTTTCGAATTCATAAATCAGTGCCCCTATACTGGCTTCGGCCTGAGCGCCCAGAACGCCTTCGCCTCTTTCGTCCGGACGGATCGATGGTAAAACCTCTGTAGTACATCCAGCCCTCCAACATGGCCAAGATACAACGCAAGCTTGTTCAGGTCATTGTTCTGCTCAAGCCAGTAACTCGCATAAGAATGCCGCATCGCGTTCTGCTTCCACGTCACCCCCGCATCCTTGGCGAGCAAACGAATCCGATCCCGGAAATCATTGTAAGACGAAAACGGCAAGATTGGCCCCTTCTGCGCTGAACCGAGTTTGATAGCCTTCCGCAGCCACGCTGAGAGCGCGAGCTCAATCGGGATCGAGCGTTTTCTCTTCCGCTTGGTGATCTCGGCAGGCAGATCGACCATTTTTTCTTTCAGGTCCACATTTTCCCAAGTCAGCCGCATGATCTCAAAAACCCGCACCCCGGAAAAAAGCCCAATGGCAATACCGGCCAAAAGATCAGGGTGTTTGGTCGCGCATGTATTCAGGAGTTTCGAGCATTCCTCCACAGTAAAGACCTCCCGCTCTCCGACCGCATGCGATTCAAAATCCATGTTTTTCACCGGGTTCTCAGCGCACAATTTCCGTTTCAGGGCATACCCGAAAACCGCTCGGATTTCCCGCAGCAAGGAGTTCCGGTATGTCGGCTTGAGCCCGACGAGATGGGTCTCCAAAATTTCCGGCGTCACATCAGCGATCAGCACTTTGGCGAGTTCGCCCAGCCGTTTCCGGGAGCGCTCCAGGGATTTTTTGTAAACCTCGCTCCGCTTTTTCGAGGAGATGTAGTCATCAAAGACGTCCCCGAACGGCCGGCTCTTCTTCCGTGCTGCGAGGATTTTTATCCCCTCCCGGACCACCTTCAGCAAATCATCCATCCCGGCATCTCGCAGCAGATCGAACGATTTGGAAGCCATCACCCGCTCTTCCCCCGACAACCCAAAGGCCGCGACCCCCTCGTTTTTGTATTGGGCTTGCAGCTTTTCGGAGAATCCTCGTGCCTCATCCCGAGTGGGAAAAAACCGTCGAATCCTCCGACCATTGGGAGTCATGGAGCAAGGGATATTGATCATCCACCCCTCGGGCTTTTTAATTGGTTCAAATGTCGCTCTCCGTGGCATAAAAAGTTACTGCCCGTATTGCCCTAAAAAACACAAATATCTGCAAGCATTTTCCACTATCTGCTCAATTTTACTCTGTAGATCGATTTTCCCCTCTGTAGAAATTGTGACTACGGATCAGAAGGTTTCAAGTTCGACTCTTGATGGCCGCAGTTTGGGTTTACTCATCTACTGAAAAACGGTCTGACCGGGGGTAGGGTGACCGCTTTTGATATCGGCGATGAAGTAAGGAGGCTGATTCTCCGCCGAGCGGAGCCGGGCTGGCTCTCCAGCACCCGCAGTGACGAGGAGATCCCTTCCGGGAGGGATGAAGACCCCCGGTTCTAGCTCGATGATCACGAAGTTACCGTCAGCCGAGATGGTTCTGATGATCCCGACTTGTTGTAAGGCCTGGGCGCGGGGTGGCGGCGTTCGGTGATGAAAGAAAGGGAGGCTCAGGGAGATATGGGGGAGCAAATGCCATGGCTTTTTAACAGGAGCCGCTTGCGGCGTCATGGGGTCGGGCGTCGGAAGGACCGTCCTCTGATGCGGCAGCAGGGCGCACCCTGTCTGGAGGAAAAGGAAACCGAGAAGCGGGAGAAATCGGTGGGAGCGCTTCATGTCGGGAAACCGGTTATTTTTTCTCTGCCGTATAGATGGAGACTGTGCCGAGTGAAAGCGGGTGAGCTTTGGCGTTGTGAAATCCACATTGCTCGATGAGACGCTTCATGGCGGGGCCACTCGGAAATTGCTCGATGGAGCCTGCGAGGTACTGGTAGGCATCCTTTCTGCCTGTGGCGATGCCCGCCACGATTGGGAGGGCGAAGTGCAGGTAGGCCCGGTAAAGCGGGCGGATAATCGGCAGAGTCGGCAACGAAAAATCGAGAATCAGCAATTGACCACCAGGTTTGAGCACTCGAGACATTTCCGAGAGGCCGCGCTCCCAGGAAGCCATGTTGCGCAGACCAAAGGCGGCGGTGACTCCGTCAAAAGATTCCGAGGCAAAGGGAAGATGAAGGCCGTCGGCTTCGACGAGTTCGGCCAGCCCCTTGCGTCGTGCGACATTGAGCATGGGACGGCAGAAATCAGCGCCCACCACGCGGGTGCCGGGCAGGTTCTTTTCAACGGCCAGGGCCAGGTCGCCGCTGCCGGTAGCGACATCGAGGATCGAGGAGGGCTGCCACGAGCGAATATGCCGCACTGCGGCTGCGCGCCAGAGCAGATCGAGTCCGCCGCTCAGGAGATGATTCACCAGTTCATAGCGCTCCGCGATGGCGGAGAAGAGATCCTTAACGGAAGCCGGCTTCTCTTTTTGAATTTCCATGGGTGGATGTTCCGGCATGAATGTTCCGGGAATGGACTGATGATAAAAAATGGTGCTCACGAGAGGACTCGAACCTCCACGGGTCTCCCCATACGCTCCTGAGGCGTACGCGTCTGCCAATTCCGCCACGTGAGCAAGAACAGGGCAGCATATCGTGCCGAATGAGAAAGTAAAGCAAGTGGTGAAGAAATCGAATCAGTGGGATGAAATGGGGTAATTTGGCATTTTAATGCTCCTCATGAGAAAAATCCGCTGGCATGGACTTCTCTCCCATGCCATGAAGAAGTTTCACCACACAACTCATGACTAAACAATCAGCAGTACTCCTCACCCTCCTTCTCTCCGCAGGACTCCTCCACGCTCAGGATTCAGACCAGTCCAAAGCCTCCCCCGACATTAATAAAATGATCTCGGATGCCGTCTCCAAGGGAGGTTCCAGTTCCAGCTCCGTGGCTCTGAAAGACCCCGTTGCCGTCGTCAATGGCGAAAAGATTTCCAAGACAGACCTCGAAAAAGCCTTTGCCGAAGCTCTCTCCGCACAGGGCATCCAGGCTGCCTCTCTCTCCGCTGACCAGAAGCTGCAGGGTTACAGCACGATCCTGCAAGGGATGATCGATGATAAGCTCCTGGAGAAGCAGTCCGCTGATATCAAGATCTCCCAGGAAGAGGTGGATGCTCAGATCGCCAAGATGAAGCAGCAGTTCCCTTCTCAGGAAGTCTTTGAGAGCGAGATGAAAAAGGCCGGACTCACGATGGATCAGTTTGTCAGCAATCTGAAAAAGTCGATGCGCCAGTCCAAGTGGGTGCAGTCCCAGTTCCAGGGCAAGGACACCGTCAGCGAGGCTGATGCCAAGGCCTTCTACGATGCCAATACAAAAGAATTCGCCCATCCTGATGTCGTCAGGGCCAGCCACATCCTCTTCTTGGTTCCTCCTAATGCGACGCCAGAACAGGCAGCTGCCGCTGAAAAGAAGGCCAAGGCAGCCATTGTCCGCGCCAATGGCGGTGAGGATTTTGCCAAGCTTGCCTCGGAACTTTCCGAAGAGCCAGGTGCCGCCCAGCGCGGAGGCGATCTCGGAGAATTCTCAAAGGACAAAATGGTGCCTGAATTTGCCAATGCCGCTTTCGCTCAGAAAGTCGGCACAGTCAGCGCCACGCCGGTGAAGACAAAATACGGCTACCATGTCATCAAGGTGACCGACAAGAAAGCTGCGGGCATTGCTTCCTTTGACGAGGAGAAGACCAAGATCGAACAGTTCCTTCAGTCCCAGAAGCGCCGCGCAATCTTCAAGAATGTCATCCAGGAGCTCAAGCAGTCGGCCAAAATCGAGAGCACTCTTCCAGCTGCTTCGACGCTGCCAGAAGCCCAGGCCAAGTAAGAAACGCAACAACCCGTTAAAATATCCCGATGGCTGATTCTCAGAAAACCTCCGTCGGGATTATCGGTCTCGGAATTATCGGAAGCCGTGTCGCGGCGGCAGTGCGCCGCGCCGGCTTTTCCGTGATGGTCTGGAATCGCACCCCGCGACCCGAACCAAACTTTCTCTCCTCTCCGCGTGAAATTGCCGAGAGCGCGGATGTGATCCAGATATTTGTCCGCGACGGGGTGGCCTTGCTCGAAGTGATTGAGTCACTGCGCCCCGCGCTCCGAGAGAATCATGTGGTGATCAATCATTCCACCGTGAGTCCCGGCGAGACACTCGAAGCGGCGCGACTCGTGGCCGAACGAAAAGCCGCCTTCCTCGACGCTCCCTTCACGGGAAGCCGTGATGCCGCCGAGCTGGGAGAGCTGGTCTATTATCTTGCAGGCGATGAGGCTGTGCTGGAGCGCGTCCGTCCCGTCCTGGAAGCCTCCTCCCGTGTGATCGTCCCGATGGGGCCTGTCGGTGCCGCCACCTATGTGAAGCTGGCTGTTAACATGATCACGGCGGCGGAGATCCAGGTGCTCTCCGAGGCGCTTGCCCTACTTGATCGTGGGGGTGTCCCGTTGACGCTTCTGAGCGAGGCTCTCGAATACAATCTGGCCAATTCCGTCACCATCTCCCTCAAAATTCCGCTCATGCTCACAGGAGAACTGGATGCCCGCTTCTCGGTGAAGAACATGCTCAAGGATCTGCAAATCGTCCTGCGCAGCGTGGAGAGCAAAAAGATCGACCTGCCCGCCACTTCTGCAACGGCTGGCTCGCTCATGGGAGCGGTTCAAGCTGGCTGGGGTGATGAGGATTTTGCCGCCGTGTCGCGTCACTATCCCTATGCAGGCAGCCTGAAAGCCCACCGGCAGGAATCCGCCGCTACTCCTGAAGCCGCCGCCCCTGAAGTTAAGACCGAGGAGATTGCTTCGAGCGCAGCAATCGCCCCCCCGTCCGAAAGCGTGACCACAGCACCAGCGAAAAAAAGCTTCTTTGGTTTTCTGAAGTCTTCCCGTGGACGATCCAGCAGAACTGACGCCTGATGAGTTCACTGCCCGCGTCGCAGCCCGCAAGCTTGCCGGATCAACTCCGCGCCGCCCGCCTTGAGGGTGGACTTTATCAGCTCCCTCCGCGCCTGCTGGTGCGACTCTCCGGCAAGGATGCCTTTCGTTATCTCCATGGCCAGGTCACGCGTGATCTGAACAGGTTGGGAGAGAAGGAAGCCCTCCCGGCCTGCCTGCTCACGCCGAAGGGCAAACTCTGTGCGCCGCTGCTGATCCGTCGTGAAGGGGAGGATCTCCTGATCGAGGCCGATCCCTCCTTGGAAGAGTCGCTTCTGGCGCGGCTTGATCGCTACATCGTGGCGGATGAGGTGACGCTGAGCGTGGAACCTGCACGAGAAATGCTGCATTGTTTTGGAGAAGCGTTCAAGACGCACCTAGGCGTTCGTGTTTCGCGACTCGGCGTGCCGGGAGTCGATCTGGAGACAATCACGGGAGCGGCACTTCTTGATAGGCGTCTCGTTGAGACCCTGCGGATCGAGCGGGGGATTCCTGCTTGGGGAAAAGAGATGAGCGAGGAAACGCTACCCCCCGAAGTCGGTTTGGATCGCACACACATCGACTATGACCGTGGTTGCTATCCCGGGCAGGAGACCATCTCCCGGCTCAAGAGCATCGGGCGAGTGCGCCGACTCCTGCACACACTCCGCTCCTCACTGGGAGCGCCTCTTCACCCAGGAATGAGGGTGCTGGATGCGGAAAAAAAAGAACTTGGCGAGATCACCAGTGCTGCCGAGCAGTGGGACAGCGGCTCCTGGGTGGCGCTGGCGCTTCTTCCCAGAGAGACAGCGGGACCTCTTTTTGCGCTCGATCCCTCGGTTCCCTTGACCGGAGAGACGACACCGATCAGCATCTTAACAATCCACGGCTCATGAATCACCGATTCCTTCTCTCCTCGCTTCTTCTGATCACGCTCCTCTTTACCGGATGCGCCTCCTCACCCCAGACCGTCGGCACAGGGCCTGAGTCGGCCGTGATCCTGGTCCAAGTGCGCAAGGAAAAGAAACCGCAGCGCATTGTCATCGCGCTGCGTGAGGATGCAGCGCCGCAGACCGTCGCCAATTTCAAGGAACTCATCCGCCGTCATTACTATGATGGCATGAGCTTTCATCGCCTCTTTGCCCATCAGCTTGTCCAGACAGGCGATCCGAAAAGCCGTCATGGTGAGAGCGATCATTCGGGAACAGGCGGCCCCGGTTACACGGTGCCTGCGGAGATCCGGCTGAAGCTTGATGCTGGAGCAGTTGTCGCCTCGCGCCTCCCCGACACCATCAACCCGACCAAGGCTTCCAACGGTAGTCAGTTCTTCATCTGCATCGCCCCGATGACTCAGCTCAACGGCGAGTACACCGTCTTTGGAAAAGTCACCGAGGGACTCGATGTGGTCGATGCCATCAGCGCCATTCCTATTGATAGCAATGACTTCCCTCTCCAGAAGGTCGTGATCCAATCGATCAGGATACAGTGAGCGGGGAGAAAATTGGGAAAAGCTAAAAAGCTAAAATGAAAACCTTTCCCACTCGTTTCTTTCAGTTTTTCAGTTCTTAGATTTTTAGCTTTTACAACCATGCTTCCCCCAAGCAAGCCACCCCTCCCTTTCCTCCTGCTCGGAGGAGTCTTTGGCATCGGCCTCGTGCTCGGCGGCGGGGTCGTCACGGTCGTCAAACCTGACGCACAAGGCAGCCTCGCCAAGGCTGTTGCGAGTAGTGGCGCTAGTCATGGGGGTGCTCAAGCCTCTTCCGGCGATGCTTCCTCGGAATCGGCTTCCAAGGGAAGCGGGGATAAAGGGACATCCGCAAAGCCGATCAAAGATGTTGCGACACAGTTGCGATCGGCCATGGCCCAGAATCCTCAGAAGCGCTGGCCGGCACTCAGTAAAGTGATTGATTCTCTCGCACCCTCTCAGATCCATGAGGCCCTGGCGGCTGTGCAATCGCTGAAAGGGAATGAAAAGCAGATGGTCATCAACCAGTTGCTTGCACGCTGGGCTGAGAGTGATCCGCATGCTGCGCTGGCCTATGCGCAGGGACTCAAGATGGGCGAACGGAATCAAGCAGTGGCCACCGTAGAGTGTGGCTGGGCGCAGAAGGATCAGTCAGGAGCGCTCGCCTGGGCAGAGCAGCTTCCCAGTGGAGCCATAAAGAATCAGGCCATGCAGAATATTATGTTCCAGATGGCGCAAAGTGATCCCAAAGCGGCGATCCAATTGGCGACATCCCAGACGGGAGTCAATAGGAATCCGATCCTCTCCATGGCGGTATCCAACTGGGCCAGCAAGGATCTGGATGGGGCGTTGAACTATGTTTCTCAAATGCCGGAGGGAGGGCAGAAAAACCAAGTGCTCCAGTCGATGATGTTCCAAGTGGCCCAGCAAGATCCGGCTCGTGCGTTGGGCCTGATCGATCAAATGCCTGTCGGTCAGAGGCAGGATCAGGCTCTTCAGCAGTTGGCCCAAATCTGGGAAAATAATGATCCGCAGGCGGCAATGGCGTGGGCCAATCAACAGACGGACGACCATGTCAAGGGAGTCATCGTGCAGGGGCTTGTCGAGGCGATGGATCAAAGCGATCCGCAGGGAGCCTTGACTCTAGCTCTGACGATGACTGCCGGGCAGACGCGTGATAATGCGATCAACAACGCCTTGTTTCAATACGCTCAAAACGATCCGCAAGGAGCCATGAATTATGCCCAATCTCTCCCTGCGGGGGCAACCCGTGAAAATGCCATTGGTAACAGCATCAGTGCCTGGGTGCAAAATGATCCGCAGGCTGCCATTGCCTGGGCAAGGCAGCAAACGGATCCCAAGACAAGTGAGTCGATCTGGCCCGGACTGATTCAGCGCATGGCTAATAACGATCCACAGGGAGCGGTGGCTTTGGCCCAGTCGCTACCTGATGGGCAGACGAAGAATAACACGATCAGTAATATCGGCTTTCAGATTCTACAGAACGATCCGCAGTCGGCGATGCAGTTGGTTTCCAGTATCAACGATACCAATCAACGAATCAATATGCAGCAAAATATAGCCCGTAACTGGCTGAGCACCGATCCGACTGCCGCCACGCAATGGATCAATAATTCCAGCCTCTCGGCAGAGGTCAAAGCCCGCCTGCTTCAGCAGAAATGAAGGGGAGGGGGGGACTCGTGCAAAACCAAGCCGCTGGGATGCGGCACGAAAAGGCTCGTGGGAACGAGGCTTAGTCATGGGAGGCCGAAGGGCCGAGCAAGTCCTTGGTTCAGCAGAACCAAGGATGCCTGATCCTGGAGGATCGGCAGACAAAGACTGCCGAAGGCAGCCCACTAGGGCGGCACCGCTTGCCAGGAGTCAAGTACCGTCAAACGCCAAGACGCAAAGATTTCCACCATGAAGAAAGAGGATTGATTCTCTTTTTACAACTACCGGACAGGTTCTTGATAGCAAATCACGCTGCTTTCGGCAGGACTGTCGACGGAATTGTGCATGGTTTCTCTGGACTTGGCGTTGATGTAGGGGAAGGAGTGGGATGCTGTAGCGGAGACTTCATCGCGTTTTTCAGTGAGGAACCAAAGCGGAAAGAAGTAGATATTTTCTCCATGATTGGTCGCTCTTCTTCAAAAAGAGTAGCGCCTGTTACACCAAAGATTTCAAAAGTCCCTTCATCTCCAGAATAAATATAGTAGGAATAGCTATATTTGATTGCCTTGTTGAGCCGAAAAATTTGCATTCCGAATTTGAAGACCATTCGCCAATTGTTGAAGTGAGGCATTATTGTCTTGGCTAGATTGTTGGGCTCCTACCGTTTTAGGGAGAAAGCTTAGAGCTAGCAGTACAGTACACAAAATTGGCAGTCTTCTTTTTTTCATCGTTTTTCACTGGTGTCTGGTTGAGCGGGATTTCTGCTTTTGATACTAACTCATAATTACAGTGTTTCGATAAAAAAGGGGTGTGACGCATTTGAATTTGATCGGCAGTTTTTGATGATGGCCTGCCATAAAAAAGAGAGACGGAGCTTAGGTGCAAAAATATTTGATGCACTTTAAAGCTTAACCCCCGAACGGAAGCGCTCCTCTCTTCGTCCGTTTCAGCTTTCCACTTTCAGCCTTTCCCCCTCCTCACACCTGCCAGGTCTGTAGGACTCTGAGGTAGTTGGCGCGTTCGTAGCCGCCTGGATTGGGGCATTTGCGATAGCTCATGCAGCCGCGCAGTTCCTGTACGGAGGCGTAGTCGTGTTCATCCATCCATTCATAGACACCGACGATGATCTCCCGCAGGCGATCCGGGCCATGCTGGAGAAGGGCAGAAACTAGCTGAACGGTGGTGGCTCCCGCCATGAGGGCTTTGATGGCATCCTCTGTCGTATGCACGCCGCCGCTGAGAGCAAAATCGAGACCTTTGATCCCCTCCAGGATTGCCATCCAGCGGAGGCGGAGTCGGAGTTCGGAGGAGTCGGAGAGGTGAAGCGATGGGGTGACTTCCAGATCCTCAATGTCGAGGTCGGGCTGATAGAAGCGGTTAAAGAGGACAACTCCGCGCGCACCGCTTCCGGCCAGGCGTTTGGCAAAATTCGGAAGCGAGGAGTAGAAGGGTGAAAGTTTGACGGCAATCGGGATCTGAACGCGCTGAAGCAGCGATTCCAGAATCTCCACCACGGTATTCTCAATGTCGGCACCGCTCACCTCGGGATTGGCAGGGAGCTGATAGATATTAAGCTCCAGGGCATCGGCTCCGGCTTGTTGCATTGATTCCGCAAGGGAGACCCAGCCGCCCGGTGTGACGCCATTAAGTGAGGCGATGACTGGGATATTGACGGCTGTACGGATCGCCGCGATCTGGTCAAGGTAGCGTTCCGGCGTGAGGGCGAATTCCTCCGCGCGCGGGAAATAGCTGACTGCCTCGGCAAAGGATTCCTCGTGGCTGAGCAGCAGGGAATCAACACCCCGCGAGTCCATCTCGATCTGCTCCTCAAAGAGGGAGTGAAGGACGATGGCTGAGGCGCCCGCATCCTCCAGGCGCTTCACCGTATCGAGGTTATCGACCAGTGGAGAAGCCCCCGGCATGAAGGGGTGTTTGAGTTGAAGTCCGAGATAGGTGGTGGAGAGGTCAATGGACATGAGAGATGGAAGCTGGGAGTTAGAAGTTGGGAGCTGGGAGCTGGAGAGCAGCAGTCAGAAGTTAAACCACGAAAAACACGAAAGAAGGAGAAGCGCTTCTTTTCGCACTTTTTGTGTTTTTAGTGGTTCTTCACTTCAGTTTTCGGATTTTAACATTCCACTTTTAGCTTTCAGCTTTTCGTGGCGAGTTCTTCGGCCAGGCGGCGGAGGTAG
>Ga0302320_10015282_pt1 | contig 15792 bp, 15 predicted proteins | sample Bog_T0_3_FD_202130 | JGI IMG/M metagenome (GOLD analysis project Ga0302320, IMG submission 202130) | Peat permafrost microbial communities from Stordalen Mire near Abisko, Sweden - Bog_T0_3 | ecosystem: Environmental > Terrestrial > Soil > Wetlands > Peat | place: Sweden: Abisko, Stordalen Mire... | reverse complement strand
ACGGCATTCGAGCTGCTTCGCGCCGCGGACCAGGGACTGTACGCCAGCAAGCAATCCGGCAAGGATCAGGCGACATCGGCGTCGACGCGGGGGTCATGATGCTGGCCGACGGGCCGGCGTTTTTTAGGTCACTAGAGCCACGCAGGCATCAGCGCCGTCGAATCGGCATTGGCCCATGATAAGCCCCTTGCAGAGCGTTCGATGTCAATACGGGTGCGTAGATGGAAACGATCCGGCCGGTACAAAGAGGTCTGATGTTCGATTGAACGACCGTTGCGATCCCGAACTAATCTGTGCACGCATAACAACGCGGATTTGGGCTCGACATCGAGATATTGGGCGGCCAGTAGATCGGCGCACACTGCAGTGGTCGTCTGCTCCGCATACACAGGCTCAACACCCATCGTTTCCAACACCGCCAACACCGCTACGCGGTCGAGCTGTCCGCGTTTGAGGTGCTGGACCAAATATTCGGGAACGTGACTTATGCTCAGCATAAAGGGTTCTTTTTGGAAGCTGCGACAGCGACGCACGACCACACACCTATCGCCAAAATCGGGATCGCGGCTGCGTACGAAGCCCGGCGTAGTGGTCGATTGTATTTTCAACAACCGGCTGGTTGTGCGCTGTTTCCCAGTTTTCGGATGAATCGCCTGCACGATGGCGTCGGGCGATATTCTCGGTGTGGGTTGCTGCCGTGCAAAGCTTCCACTTCCTCGTCGCCGCACGATCCGCTTCTCAAGTTCCAGCTGCCGCAAAGAGCGTCGTACGGTGTTTCGCGAGACGGCAAACTCGCGCATCAGCTCGGATTCGCTGGGAAGTAAGTTCCCCGGCTCGATAAGCCCTTTATCCAATGCCAAGGCAAGGAGCAAGTACAGCTGATGGTAATAGGACACGCCGCGCCGGCGCTGAATGGTTCCCAGTTCAAGCATGCCTCGATCTCCTAACGCCGTTACTACTACCTTTTTCGGTACATCTTGACGTGCAATTCGTCGTTGCTGCGACTGCTCGACCGCACTGGCGCGGAGCCCAAAGTCGGCCTTCAGCGGGTTGCTCCGTCGCGTCGCAGCATTCGTACCGAAGTGTAGGAGATAAGTTGTTCCTTTCCAGGGACACGTTTCGCATTTCGTGACGGGCCCGCGCAAATCCTTCCTGCTCAACGCGTATAAATCGTTCTCATAGCAGGTATCACGGGATCTCATTCAAGTTGCGGCGGCCGCGCCGACTGAAAGACGATAGGCTATCGGCAGTAGAGAATGTTCGGCATGACCTCGAACTCCTCGCTGGGCACTCACTGACAATCACAGGAGGGGTCCTCCCTCCCCATAAAAGAGCATCATCTCATGGACGGAAAAATCGTAGTTGTAGACGACGACCCAGGCACGATCTACCTCATCGGGCGCATATTGAACGAGGTGAGCGATCTGCGCTTTGCCACGAACGGCGAGAATGCGTTGCAAATGGTCCACGATTCGAAGCCGGATTTGATCCTGCTCGATGCCGAATTGCCAGGAATGAGCGGTTTCAAAGTCTTTGATGCATTGAAGGAAACTACTGAGGCTCGCAATGTGCCCATTATCTTCATCACGAGCCACAGTGAGTTCGGGTTTGAGGAGTCAGCCTTTGAAATGGGCGCCGCGGACTTTATCGCAAAACCGTTCACTTCCTCGCGCTTGCGCGCCCGCGTGAAGACGCATTTACGTACCAAGCACTCTGCCGATGAACTGCGGCGCACTGGCAGCAGGGATGCAACCACGGGTATGGCAAGCCTGCATCAATTCGATGAGTCTCTGCAGCGAGAATGGCGGCGCGGTCTGCGAGTCGGCGACCCGATGGCGCTGCTGCTCATCGATATAGATTACTTCGCCCAATATCACGAACGTTACGGGCACGCCAAGAGTGATACATGTCTGCGCAGAGTCGCCGCGGCTATCAAGTCGATTACTCGCCGGCCGGCGGATCTGGTCGCCCGGTGCGGCGGCGAACAGTTCGGAGTGCTGCTGCCGCAGACCCCCCGGCGCGGCGCTGAATATATCGCCCGTCGGATCCTCGCCGCCGTCGCAGGACTAAAAATACCTTGTGAAGTCGCTGCAGGCGCTCGGTTTGTGACTGCAAGCATTGGTGTGTCGTGCTACGACGAGGACAGCGCATGCTGGCTGCAACCGTCTTCGTCGCTGCGCTGCGACGAAGAGTCGCGCAACACTTCGTTGGCGAACAACCTGCTGCTCGCAGCTGACAAGGCGCTATATTCCGCCCGGCTCGCAGGCCCTGCGCACGCGCGTCTGTTGGATGTCGCAGAACTCGAGACGCCTTTTCGTATTCAGGAGATCGAATCCAAGGCTGGCGAAGAACGCCAAGCAAAGTGGGCGTAGCGAGACGCCTGCGTCAAATCTGGACCGCGCTGTCGGGCACGGACCCACCGTGGACTCCGCTGGCTGCGGCGCTGGGGGCCGCTATCGGCGGCTTTTTGCTTACGGGCATAGGCGTTCTGGGTGGCCCTCGGGCTGAACTCGCGGCGGGAGCGGCACTCACGGCGATACTGTCCGTGCTGATGTTCCTGTACATCCGGCGCACGTCTCAAGAGTTGGCGAGCGGATTCGATTCCGCACAGAACGATCTTCATACCATTCTTGATGCCATCCCGGCGATGATTGCGTACTGGGATAGGGATCTGATCAATCGCTTCGCCAATCTTGCCAGCGAGTTGTGGTTCAACGCTAAGCCGGGGTCTCTACACGGCCAACATCTTCGTCAGCTGCTGGGCGCGGAGCGATTTGATCAGGAACTCAGGCATGTCGAGGCGGCTCTGCGCGGTGAACCACAGACCTTCGAGCAAGCGATGGCACAAACCGATGGCGCAGGTTTCCGCCATGCGCTGACGCACTATATCCCCGACATTCGAGACGGCGCTGTACGCGGCTTCTATGCGTTGGTGTACGACGTCAGTGAGCTCACAAATAACCGCCTGGAATTGGCGGCCGCGCTGCGAGAAAACGAAGAGTTGCTCCGCACCTTGGATTTGCATTCCAAAGTCTCGGTGACAGACGATAAGGGATATATCACTTACGTCAATGAGAATTTCTGCCGCATCCTGGGCTATCGTCACGACGAAGTATTGGGGCGCCCGCACAGTATCGTCAACTCGGGGGTGCACAGCCACGCATTTTGGACGCGAATGTGGGACACCCTGGCCAATGGCCAGCCGTGGCGCGGTGAGATATGCAATCGTGCGAAAGATGGCACTCTGCACTGGGTGGACAGCATCATCGCGCCATTTATCGGCAAGGATGGGCGAGTACAGAAGTACGTATCGATTGGCACCGATATCTCCGTCGCTAAAGAGACAGAAACCAAGCTGCGTTATAACGAGGCGTTTCTGGAACGCACCGGGACGGTTGCCGGCGTCGGTGGTTGGGAGTTCGACCTGCGCACCCGCGCTCTTACTTGGTCGCCGCAAACCTACCGCATTCACGAGGTAGATCCTGGCTATGTGCCGAGCATCGACGCAATAGTCCCGTTCTACGTAGGCGAAGCCGGCCCGGCTATTCGCAACGCAATTTCAGTGTGCGAAGCGAACGGAACTCCCTGGGATCTCGAATTGGCCGCCGTAACTGCCAAGGGGCGCGCCATTTGGGTGCGTTCCGTTGGCGAACTCGAATGTGAGAACGGCAAACCGGTGCGCCTCATGGGTGCGCTGCAAGACATTACAGCTCGAAAAACCACTGAGAGAAACTTACAGGAATCGAGCGAACGATTCTCAATCGCAGCGGATTCCGCAGGCATCGGCGTTTGGGAACTGGACGCCACGAGCGGCGAGTTGACCTGGGATGACTGGATGCATCGCATCTACGGAAAAGAGAAAACTGAGCAACCTAAACACTACTCCAGTTGGCTCGATGCCTTGCACCCGGAGGATCGCGATAGATTTCAAATCGAAGCTGAGGCGGCGTTCTCGGGTATCCAGGATTTCAATTCGGAGTTCCGAATAATCAGACCGGACGGCGATATCCGCTACGTTAAGGTCGCCTCGCGCAACGTCCGCGGCCCGGAAGGCGGCATTTTGCGAACCACGGGTGTGAATTCCGACGTCACCGATTCGCGGCGCAGTGAGATGGTGGCGCGCCGTGAAACTGCCTCCCTGCTGCGCACCATACTCGACGCAGCATCTGCGGTATCGATCATTGCAACCGACCGAAACCTGAATATAAAAGTATTCAACGCCGGCGCCGAACGGATGCTCGGCTTCTCCAGCGCAGATGTAGTGGGCGTGGAGACGCTCGAGCGGATTCACGATCCCGCTGATTTACAGGTGCGCTGTCACGCCCTTCGTCCGGCGCTCGATCGAGGGGTGGATACAGAACGCTTTATTACCGATCTCGCCATGCTCGACAGACCTCTTGAGTGCGTTTACGTGCGTAAGAACGGCACGCGGGTCGCCGTCTCGCTGTTTGTTACACCGATGCAATCCGACGAGGGCGAGATTTTGGGCTACGTGAGCGTTGCGCACGATATCACCCGACAGAAGGAAACTGAGGCGGCGTTGCTCCAGGCGAAGGCCAAGGCGGAAAATGCCAATAGCGCAAAAAGCCTGTTCCTCGCGAACATGAGCCATGAAATTCGTACTCCGATGCACGCGGTCATCGGCTTGTCTTATTTGCTGCGCCACACGCCGCTCACAACGGAACAATCGGTCTTTCTTGCCAAGCTCGAAACGGCCGGCAATTCATTACTGTCGATCATCACGAATATTCTCGATCTGTCGAAGATTGAGGCCGGCGAGCTGTTGGTAGAGTCAAGCGTTTTCAGCCTGCCGCTCTTACTGCGCGAGGTGGCCGCGATGATGTTGGTTCAAGCCGAAGCCAAGGCCATTCGGTTCAGCATGGACACGCCCGCCGACCTTCCCAATGCGCTGATCGGTGATCCGACTCGTCTCAGGCAAATCTTGGTCAATCTTCTCTCCAATGCAATCCGCTTCACGTATGAGGGAGGTGTCCAGTTCAGCATAAAGCAGTGCTCGAACGCATCGGCGCACGTCGACATTTCTTTCGTCGTGGCGGATACGGGGATAGGCATCAGCAAAGAGACGCAGGACCATATCTTTTCTCCCTTTGCTCAAGCCGATGCGTCGATTACGCGCCGCTACGGAGGCACTGGATTGGGGCTTTCCATCGTCAAACGGCTAAGCGAGTTGTTGGGCGGGACCGTGCACGTGCAGAGCGAGCTGGGCGTCGGCAGTACGTTCACCGTGTCGCTACCCTTTGTACCCGCAACGCTGTCCGATTTATCTGCCTCGCAAGATTCCGGCTTCGCCCACCCGCCGGGTGTTTTGCTCGGCGTGCGCGCGCTCGTGGTAGACGACAGCGACATCAACCTCGAGGTTGCCAAGCGCATACTGGTGCTCGACGGCATGCAGGTATGCCTCGAAACCGATGGGCAGAAGGCGGTCGAGCGCCTGCGCGCTGAACCGGATGGGTTCGACGTGGTGTTGATGGACCTGCAGATGCCCATTCTTGACGGTTACGAGGCGACAAAGCGCATTCGCGGCGAACTCGGACTGCTGCGCCTGCCGATCATTGCCGTCACTGCCGGTGCTCTCACCAGCGAACGGCATCGCGCGGAAGATGCCGGAATGACTGATTTCATATGTAAGCCATTCGACGCACAAAGTCTGACGCGAATGCTCCTAAAGCATGTTCAGCCGAACAGTTCTCGGCAAGCGACACCCAGCCCTTCGGCCGTCGCGCCACCACTCGCGGGCGATGAGCGTTGGCCACAGATCGACGGTATCGACACCGTCGACGCAAGGGCGCGCTGGTGCGGTGACGCGGCGCTCTTCACAGCGATGCTCGCTCGACTTCTCGAGGAATTCGCCACAGTCGACTTGCCGGAGAATCTCAACGATCAGCGTGCGGTCGGCCTGCATGTGCGACGCATGCACAAACTTCGTGGCGGCGCGTGTATGCTCGGAGCGAAAACCGTGTATGGGCTGAGCGGTCAGATCGAGACAACATGTATCATCGGCGATATGGAGCAAGCCGTGGCACTGACGGTCGCTCTCAAGAGCGAGATTCAGCGCTTGATCGACAACGCGGAGCCCGTATTGGCGGCGGCGCGCCTGCGCGTTGCGGCGTCGGCCACAGGCACGCTTGGGGATTTGGCCCCTCACGCGATCGAAGAGCTGGATTCGCTTCTGCGGAAACAAAGCCTGTCAGCCGTCGATCGCTTCAAATCCATCGCACCGCAGCTTCGAGAACTCATGGGCGAAGGTCCGTATGAACGGATGCGCTTGCATGTTGATAACTTGCAGTTCGAGGACGCCTCCAACGATCTGCAAGGCAGTATGCAGCGGGCTAATGCCCCCGCGAAAGTATCCGGCGGTCGCTAGCCCACGATCTCAATCCGGTCGGGAGGGGCCCAGCGCTTCTTGGCCGCATCGATCATTTGCCTCATCGATTCCACGGGTGCCGAGCAGTCCCTCCCGTTGATAGCCGAATAACCTCTCGACCTGGGAGTTCACGAGCGTGATGTTGCCGGTAGGGCCGGCGATGACCATGGCGTCAGGCGCGGATTCCAGCAGCGCGCGAAATTTTTTGTCGGCGCGTTTGCGATCATTGATGTCGCGAGCGGCGCTCATCACCATGGTCCCCTCCTCCGTGACCATACTTAAGCTGATCTCCACAGGACGCTATTAGGAAATAATCACGACTCTATAAGTGGGCTACCGCACGTTGCTGCCAGGCGTTTGGTCGAATAAGCACTACGAACGCGGATTTGTCGCCGATCCGGTGTAGCATGTTCGATCCACGGCATGAACCGATGAGTTTGGAGAGCAGCATGGCGAACGCATCCAAGGTCTACAGAATTTTGGTGGTTGACGACCACGGTATCGTGCGTGAAGGGCTTGTCGCCATGCTCCGCGCGCAAGAGCGCATTCAGGTCGTGGGTAGCGCTGCATCCGCGCATGAGGCGATTCTTGCGGCCCAGCAATTGCGGCCGGATATAGTCCTCATGGATCTGCTGTTGCCGGACATGAACGGCATCGACGCTACCGAACGGATCCTCGAGTTGCTGCCGCTAACTCGAGTCGTCATCTTGTCTGCATGCCACACGATTGAGCACGTCTACCGTGCGCTGCGCGCGGGCGCGCGCGGCTACGTGATCAAAGACGCCCCACCCGACGAATTGGCACGCGCGATCCTTGCCGTGGGTGAGGGGAAGCAATTTCTCAGTCCGCTCGCTGCGCCGCCGATGATCGACGGCGCGCATTGCTACTCCCTGCCCCAGAGTCCACTCGAGAGTTTGAGTCGGCGCGAACGGGATGTCTTACATCAGATTGTCGCCGGCGGCACCAGTGCTTCCATCGCGCAGCGCTTATCGCTGTCACGTAAAACAATTGACACTTATCGCAGTCGGCTAATGACCAAACTTGGTGTCAGCAACCGCTCCGCTCTTATTCGGTTCGCAATCGAGAATGAGTACGCCGTCTAATTTACGTTGTCGGCAGACTGTCATGGCTTTCCAACGCATCCATAGATCCGAGTCCCGTGTGCGGTTACTATGATCACACTCACCGGAGGCCAACGCCCGACTAACTGACAGCCATTGTCAATGGTGCGGCACACCAGGACGGCCTCAACGAGTTTATTTCGATTCGCCGCGAACTGCTTCAGCGCAGGGAAGTGGCACTCGTGATATGCATAGCTTGCAGCCCTCCTGCAAATCTTCAAAGCGACACGTCCAAATGCTGAATCGCCTCCGCGGCCATTTTTCCAGTGACCTCTCCATCGACCTGGGCACTGCCAACACGTTGATATACGTGAAGGCGCGCGGGATCGTCCTCAACGAACCTTCAATTGTCGCGGTCCATACTCAGCCGCGGCGCAACGGCAACGTCTTGATCGCGGTCGGAACGGCGGCGAAGGAGATGCTCGGCCGCACGCCCGAGAACGTCATTACCGTGCGACCCATGAAAGACGGCGTCATCAGCGACTTCAAATACGCCGAAAGCATGCTTCATTACTTCATAAAGAAAGTTCACGACGACCGCTTTTTTGACCCAAGCCCGCGCGTTCTCGTGTGCGTGCCGCATGGTGCAACGCAAGTGGAGCGTCGTGCCATCAAGGAAGCCATATTGCGTGCCGGCGCACGCGCCGTCGACGTCGTACCTGAGGCGATGGCTGCCGCGGTTGGCGCTGGCATCGCGGTCCACGAGGCTCGCGGTTCGATGGTTCTGGATATCGGGGCCGGCACGTCAGAAGTCGCCGTAATATCGCTTAGCGGTATCGTCTATGCCGGCAGTATCCGCACGGGCGGGGACAAATTTGACGAAGCAATTGCTCAGTACGTGCGCCGCAACTACGGAATTTTGATCGGCGAGGTGACGGCAGAGCGTATCAAGATGCAAATCGGCTCGGCTTACCGCGGCGAGAAAGTACTCGAGGTCAATGTCACGGGAAGAAGCCTCTCGGAGGGAATGCCGCGTTCCTGCTCGATAAATTCCAACGAGGTTTTTGCAACTCTCGAGGAGACATTGCAGGGTATCGTAAACATGATAAAACATGCGCTAGAGAATACTCCGCCGGATCTTGGAAGCGACATTGCCGATCAGGGAATCGTGCTCACAGGCGGCGGCGCGTTGTTGCGAGGTATCGATAAATTAATTGCCAAAGAGATCGGACTGACGGTTCGCATCGCCGATGATCCGTTGACTTGCGTGGCGCGCGGCGGGGGGCATATCCTCGAGCGTACGGAGACGTCGCAGCGAGGCGCTTTTTGCTTGCAGTAACTTGGAGCGAGTGCACCGGCGTTGCAGCGCTTGGAGTCCAGACAAAGTTTGTGCGGCCGCGACGATTCAACTTCGGTAAGTTGCTTTAAGAGCTCTTCGAGCGGCTGCGGCTTAACGAACGCGTAGCCAGTCGACGCGCATTTTTTCCTGCGTGGCGGCAAGCGCGTACAACCTCGGCGTCGCCGGCTACATCCTGAAGACAAATCCTGCGAACGCCGCTGCTGGATGTCTATTGGAGGGTGGTCGAATTTCCGGCGGCGTAGGCACGCTTAAGTGGCCTCGGGATCGAGGCAGTGGCTGAGTATGTCGAGAACGGCGAAGGCGATTTCGACAGCAGCACGCGTCAGGCCATCGTGCGCTACGTGAGTCCTCATCGGCCAGAGGTCGTTATAATGAAGACAATGCTTTTCTTGAGCTCCTCGTCATCTCGATCAACGCCGATTTGCTGACATTCATCAAGGCTGTATCGCTCAGCGCCGCGGCTTAAGTGCTTCGAAGAGGACAGGACCCGGATGAGGGTCCGATTCGCGACCGGCTCCAACATTGGCCAGCTCTACCCATTGGCGATGGGATATACGCGCGGACGCCCTATTTAACGCTGCGGTTGGTCTCCGTGTTTTGAGCCGCAGCAATCAGCCATCCAACATTCTCCCGAGTGAGCACGAACAGGAACACGCCGTGCCGTGAATCCCGAGTTCGGGAATCGCCCAGCATCTCCCAGTACCCGTGAGCGATGGCGAGATCCTTACGCGCAATCCGAACATCGATTTTCTCGAACTTCAACGTGCTGTTCTTGAAGATTCCGTTATAACGGTGTTCGTCTTCGGTGAATCCGGGAGAGTCTGCCGGAATCACGCCGTGAGTGTAGGCGTGCTGCGCCTGTATGGACTGCCGGCCGGTCCACAAGACTCCCGCCACGTTGACGAAATCGGCGTCCGTCGCAAAGAGCTTGCCGAAGGCGTCCAAATCGTGGCGGTTCCATGTCGTTGCGAACCCGGCGACCGCGCTACGCACGTCCTCCGCGTCGTTCGGCACCGCCAAAACGCAGTTGGCGTACAGAAACATCAGCACGGTTACAGCCGCGCGCACGGCTGACAGGGCTGACCTTCTGACCAGTGGATATCTAGCGAGCATGAGGTCTACTCCGGTGAAAGAGGCAATCAATGGGCGTTGGCGCGCATTTTGCTGCGTTTCATCGTGCGCGCCAAGCGCAAGCCGCGATGTTTAATCTTGCTGGCGTCTGGCCTATGTAATTCTTACGCGAACGCATTTCCAGGAAGGCCGATGCATCGCAGCGCGAACACTTTCAATTTGGGATCCATGCCTTAGCCAAGCGCCATGGAAGACAGGTCATCAAAAGCCAAGACGTCGCCCCGGCACCGCTGGGTGCGATCACTCGGACTCGTTCTTATATTAGGAATCGTGGGTCTGCTCGCCTGCGCGTGGATCGCAGGGTCGATGCTGGTCCATCCGGCAAATCACGCGGTTGCGATGCCTCGGGGGTTCTCCGCCACCAGCGTCTCCATCGCCGGTTCCGGCCACGCAATCGCCGGATGGTGGGGCGACAAGGGCGAGAATTCTCCTGTCGTCCTGCTTTTGCACGGCGCCCGCGCGGACCGCGCTTCGATGGTGCCTAGGGCGCAGTTACTGCAGAAGCACGGCTTCTCTGTGCTGCTGATTGATCTTCAAGCCCACGGAGAAACGCCAGGAGATGCGATTACGTTCGGGGCGCGGGAATCCGCCGATGTCACGGCCGCCCTATCCTGGGTAAGACTACGAGCCGCCGGCCGTCGCGTCGGGGTTATCGGTTGCTCGCTGGGAGGAGCTGCGGTTCTGCTGGCAACGCAACCCTCCGGCTTTGACGCCGTTGTACTGGAAGCCGTCTACCCGCGCATTGCTCGCGCAGTGGAGAACCGCGTAGGTCTATTTGTCGGGCCGCTCGCTCCCGCCTTGACGCCATTCCTTTTGCAGCAAATGCAGCCTCGGCTGCATTTATCGGCGTTGGATCTCGAACCGATCAATTCGATCGGCCGTTTGGCGGCCCCGGTGCTGATTGCCGCGGGCTCGAAGGATGACCATACGACCCTGGCCGAGTCGCAAGAACTCTACGACGCCGCGGCGAACCCCAAGCTGTTATGGGTAGTCGAAGGCGCAGGTCATGAAGATTTCTTGGCGCTCGATCCGCGAGGGTATGAAGATCACGTATTAGAATTCTTGATGGAAAATCTCAGGCAGCCTCCACCATACGAGACCCGACGTATGGGTAAGTCCGCTCTCGAGGAATGGCTTGCCAATAATGCCGCGGCAGGCAAGAAAAGCATTTTTGCGCCGTTTCAGGGGGTTCACCGGTGTTGCGATCGTGGAGACCCGGAATTGATATTCCATGCCGATCAAAGAATAGAGATTTACGGCGACGGATTTGTGCCTTACTCAATCTGGGGCTCGTACGAAATTCTGGCGGATGGCAAACTTGTAGTATCTGTAAACAATGCTGGCAACGATCCTGGATCGCGCAGGATGACCGATCTTCACAACGCTTACGTTTATCAATACGGTCCAGACTATTATCTTGTGCAGGACTCGGACGAGCGGCCGGACCTGTACGTTAAGGACAAATCCTCGATGTGGCCATTCAAATCGGTGGCAGTGCAGTGATGGCGCATCTTCTGTCGAAGCTCGTCGCCGCAGGACGTACGCATCAATCGGGCTTAGCCCATCTCTGCGCTAATAATATCTAGCATTCGATTGCGTCCGATCCGACCAAAATGCCCGGCATACACGGTCTTTACGGGCAGCGAACTCAGCCGTTCTAGATTGGCGATCCGAATCGCCCGGCGTTGCGGATCAGGCGGCCTAGATATCGGTCGATACTTGGTTCTAAGTTCGGGTGACGGATCATCGAAAAGAGTATCGCTCGTGAACAGACTGCCGGTTGCCTGTTCCCAGAGCGCGATGCTACCGGGAGTCATACCGGGAACGTGAATGATCTCGATCTGTCGAGCGCCCAGATCGATCGAGTCGCCGTCATCGAAAAGAATCGTAGGTGCAGCACCGGCCATTCGATAGGAATCAGCGCTGTAGCCCTGGTGCGGCAGCGCCGTGAACATTTCATCGCTGACGTAAATAGATGCCACGGACGAGTCGGCGGTCGGCGCCTCGATCAAATCGGCGTCATCACGGTGACAGCCTCGCTCCGCGAAATCGTGCAGGCCGCCCGCATGATCGTACCAACAGTTGCAGGCGACCGCGATCACGGGATTCCGGGCAATCGCCTCGACAATGGGCCGAAGGGGCACGATGCCCGTGCCGCAATCGACGAGCAGATCCCGTTCTTGACCCCTGACGAGCCACATATCCCCGGTCAGGTACGGATCGATCCAAGCCTCGCGCAAATGAACGATATCGTCTGCGCATGCTGAAATTTCATACCAAGATTCTGCGACGGGACATTCAGATAATACGGCATTTCGCATGGGCATCCCCTTGTCAGGGGACATCATAGCTTAGGATTCGCACTGAATGCGCTGGGCAAGCGAACGCCCAAGGTCACGACAAAACTCCGAGCTGCGCTCCGTTCCCCTTTAATTATAACCGCCGATGATCACCGTGAGCGACCGCACGCCTTGCGCGCCGTGTATCAATACGCCCTCGATATCTCCGGTAGCGGACGGTCCGGTGTGAAATACCGCGTAACGGGCCGTCCGAAACGCGGAATGCATATAGGCGTCTTGCAGGCCGGCCACGATGGCGCTCTCGTCCAGCAAGACGACGAGGTGCTGCGCCAGATAGGCCAGCGTGTTGACCTTGAGTTCTGCTTCGGTGAAGAGCACGGAGCCGCTCTCCGCTACCCCCAGAACCGCGCGCACCACCGCGACATCGACATCGGCAAGATCCTGCGGCTTACGAATTGCAGACCATGCGCGGTCGCTCGGCACTTCAGGAACGGCAGAGCAGACGATCTTCGCGTCGGGGAATCGTCCTCGAATCCACGTAATCGGCGAAGCCATTTCGCTCGAACGGCACAACTGCCCTCCCATGGCCTTGAGCGTGCGAGAAAAAGTCTCGAGCCTTCCCTGCTCGTCAATCGGGATGGCAAACTGCGGTATCGGCGGCAGCCCGTAATCTCCCGCCGGCCGGTTGTGCCGGACACGGGCAAGAATGTCTTCCCGAGCGCTCATTTCGAATTGCTCTTTGGGCCCCGGTTTTCCCGCCACCAGGCGTGAAAGGTTTGCGACGGTGCATCGGGCATGTCGCGCCCTTTATTGGTCCATGTATTCAAAGAATTTGCCAGAACGAAATGTGGCAGTAGCCGCAATGCCTCGTCTGCGGCCCCGAGTGCCGCCCGATACAGTGCGGGACGTGACAGCACATAGCCCAGCACCTTCATCATTTCGGATTTGACGAAGGGCAGGCGGTGCTCTTCGGACATGACCTTACGCCAAGCAAAGATTTGCTCGTGGATGTTGATCTTGACTGGGCAGACGTTCGTACAAGACCCATTGAGTGTCGAGGAGAACGGCAGCGAGGAGTACTTCCGGCGATTGAGCGTAGGATCGAGGATGATCCCGATCGGGCCCGAATAGGTGGCGCCGTAACTTAAGCCGCCGCTGCGCCGATACACCGGGCAGGTGTTCATGCAAGCGCCACAGCGAATGCATTTGAGTGAAGTCCAAAACTCTTTCAGACCCAGTCGCTCGCTGCGTCCATTATCAACAATCACATAATGCAGCTCGCCGCCCGCGCGCGGGGCGCGAAAATGCGAGGTGTATTGGGTCATCGGCGTGCCGATTGCATTGCGCGCGAGCAACCGCAAGAAGACTGCGAGATGTTCAAATCGAGGAATGATCTTCTCGATGCCGATCGAGGCGATGTGCAGCGGTGGAGTGTTGGCGGATAGATCCGCGTTCCCTTCGTTCGTGCATACGACCACTGTCCCCGTATCGGCCACCGCAAAATTACAACCCGTCATGCCGGCGTCCGCCTTCAGAATGAGCGGTCGAGTAGCCTCCCGCTGGATGCTTGCGAGATGCGGAATATCCTCGTCATCGGGATCTGAACCTAAGGTCCGGGCGAACAATTCCGCGACATCCGCGCGCGTTTTATGAATTGCCGGTCCGATGACATGACTCGGCTCCTCGCCGTCGAGCTGCTGGATACGCTCGCCGAGATCAGTCTCGACCACCTCAATGCCGACACCGGCCATATAGGCACGAAAGCCGCATTCATCCGTCAGCATGGATTTTGATTTGATCAGCGATTTGGCGCCCCGATCCTTGAGGATCTGATGAACGATGCGGTTGTGCTCGGCTGCGTCTGCCGCCCAGTGAACCACGACGCCGTTGGCTTTGGCGGCAGCCTCAAATTGACCCAGATACGTATCCAAATGCGCAAGCGAGTGCTCTTTTATCCGTGATGCCAGCCCGCGCATGTCTTCCCATTCCGGCAGCGCATGCGCCGCCTGGTCGCGCCGCAGCCGCATGTCCCACAGCCGCTCATCGTGGGCCTTCTCGTGTTCAGTGGCTGCGATGAAGCGCTCGGCCGCCTCGACCTGATCGACCGGGCGGTTGCCGCTGTCGCGAGCTCCGCGAGGTTGCGGCTCGTGCCGTGTGTGGGCGCGTATCGGCTTCGAGGTCCCCTCCGCGTGCACCAAGGGGCGCCCTTGCGCATCTTTCGCTCCTTCGAAGCGATCGCCTATGACCTCAGGATGCAGCACGTTTGCGGCGCTCATGCCGATGCGCCATTGAGAATCCGCGCGATGTGCATGAACTTGATGGGATTGCCGATATGCCGGGCACATCCTTTTTGATGCAGGAGACAGGAAGAGTCCGCCGACACGATGTACTCGGCACCGGCGCGCGAATGATCGGATACCTTGTCCTGCCCCATCTTGACGGAGACTGCCGGCTCGAAAACGTTAAACGTGCCGCCAAAGCCGCAGCATTCGTCCCAGCGCGTTGGCTCGGCAAACTCCACGCCCGGCACCTTCTCAAGCAGCGCCCGCGGTTTTGAGAAAGGCACCGTCTTGATCTCGCTGGGACTTGCGAGGTTGATGCCGCGCAACGAGTTACAGTTGTAGTGCAGCCCAATCTTGTGCGGAAAGCTCGCCCAAGGAAACGCGCTCACTTTCAGGACGTCGTGGAGGAATTCTGTCAGCTCAAATGTGCGCTGACGGACCGCCCGCACCTCCGGCGTCTGTTCGATCGCGGTCATGTTCACGCGAACCTGATGCACGCAGCTGCCGGACGGGGCAACGATAAATTCGTAGCTCGAGAAGTTCTTGACGAATAGCGCCTCGGTGCCGGCCGCATCCTGATGACAACCCGTATTCGTCATTGGCTGGCCGCAGCAGGTCTGGTCTACGGGATATTCGACCGTACATCCCAACCGCTCCAACAACTCCAATGTCGCAACACCGACTTCAGGCTCGAATGCATCCATGTAACAAGGAATGAAAAGACCCACTCGCATGGCCCGCCCTCATCGGCACCTTGAACTCTGCAACCTCATTGTGGCCTCGCAGGGTCGCGGCGCCATCCCACGGTCGGGGGAGTTGGCGCCATCAGGACGGCTTTTTGGATCAAGAAAGATCAAGCGCGTACAAGCGCCACTTTCCAATCATCGATAGCTTCAGTGTGGAGTCGTCTCGCACTTGGGAAGAACGTCAATGCGCGCCTTGGGTATATGTGCACTGATCATCGGGCTTGCGGCCCTGCTGATCGTTGGATTCTCGAGCGTGGTTCGGGAATTATTGTCGAGAAGCGTGTTCACGGCCCCTTCGACACCCAATGAAGATCGTGCGGCCGAGATGCAGCAGACGCAGGGCTCAGAACTCAAGCAGGGTTAGCGTAGGAGAGCCGTTTTCGCCACATCCACGATCTCGTTCGCTTGGCCATTGAGTACCGCCTTGAGCATCCATAAGCTGAATCCCCTGGCTTGCTCGAGCTTGATTTCGGGCGGCATGACGAGTTCCTGCCGATCGGTCACCACATCGATGACCGCCGGGCCTT
>Ga0302320_10015281_pt1 | contig 15793 bp, 7 predicted proteins | sample Bog_T0_3_FD_202130 | JGI IMG/M metagenome (GOLD analysis project Ga0302320, IMG submission 202130) | Peat permafrost microbial communities from Stordalen Mire near Abisko, Sweden - Bog_T0_3 | ecosystem: Environmental > Terrestrial > Soil > Wetlands > Peat | place: Sweden: Abisko, Stordalen Mire... | reverse complement strand
ACGATCCCGCACACGTCGCTACTGTCACCGAGCACGGCATACTGCCCATCGACATGGTCGTCGTGAACCTCTACGCCTTTGAGAAGACCGCCGCCAAGCCCGGAGTCACCACCCCGGAGCTGATCGAAAACATCGACATCGGCGGTCCATCTATGCTGCGCTCCGCCGCCAAGAACTTCGCGGACGTCGCGGTCGTCTCTAGCGTCGCCGACTACCCGAGCATCATTGAAGAGCTGACCGCCAACGCCGGCAAGCTCTCGCTGGAGACCCGCTGGCGGCTCGCCCGCGCGGCCTTCGCCACCACCTCAGCCTACGATTCCACCATCGCGACGACCCTCGAAGCCTTGCCCGACGAGAACACAGCGTCTGAATCCGAGAACACAGCGTCTGAATCGCAGATGCCCTCAATCCTGCGCGTCTCCGCCCAGCGCAAGGCCGCGCTGCGCTATGGCGAAAACCCGCACCAGTCCGCGGCGCTCTACGGCGACGGCACCACGCTCGGCATCGCGAACGCCGACCAGCTCCAGGGCAAGGAGCTCAGCTACAACAACCTCGTAGACCTCGACGCCTGCTGGGCGCTGGCCGTGGAGTTCGATGCAGCCGAGAGCTCCGCAGTCACCATCATCAAGCACACCAACCCCTGCGGCGTGGGCCTCGGCGCTACCGTGCTGGAAGCCTACCAGCGCGCGCTCGAAGCCGACCCCGTCTCAGCCTTCGGCGGCGTCATCGCCGTCAACCGCACAGTCGACGGCCAAGCCGCCGCAGAGATCGCCAAGCTCTTCGTCGAGGCCATCGTTGCGCCGGAGTTCACCCCCGAAGCTCTCGCAGCCCTCAGCGCGAAGAAAAACCTGCGCGTGCTGCGACTGCGTCCCTCCAAACCGGCGCGGATGCTGAAGCAGATCTCCGGCGGCTTTCTGCTCCAGGACGAAGACCAGGCCACCATCACCGCGCAGCAGCTCACCTACCCCACGCAACGCAAGCCCACCGCGGACGAGACCGCCGCGCTACTCTTCGCCTGGAAGGTGTGCAAACACGTCAAGTCGAACGCCATTGTCTATGCGCGGCTGCAGGGTGGTTTCGGCCAGACGGTCGGCGTGGGAGCCGGCCAGATGAGCCGCGTGGACGCGGCCCGCTTCGGGGCCATGAAGGCCGTGCTGCCGCTCACCGGGACGGTCGCCGCGTCGGATGCCTTCTTCCCGTTCGCCGACGGCCTGGAAGTGGTGGCCGACGCCGGCGCAACGGCGGTGATTCAACCCGGGGGATCGGTGCGCGACGCCGAGGTCATCGCCGCCGCCGACCGGCTGGGAATCGCGATGGTCTTCACCGGAGTGCGCCACTTCCGCCACGGCTAACCCATAGGGGGTGAACAACGCCGCACCCAAAACCTGTACATTATCGTCTAAGGGGGTAAGAGCGAACGATGCCGAACCAGACAATCCAGAGCCACCCGATGCAGGACATGCCCATGCGCCCGATCTTTCGAGCCCTTCTGATTCCCGCAGCCGTACTGTTCGCCGGCTGCGCGACAGCATCGGCGCAGACGCCGGCCCCGACTTCGGCCGCCGCCCCGCAGATCGACCACGCCTCCTCGTACTACCACTACGGTCTGGCCCGTATGTATGAAGATCAGGCCGTCTCCAATGGCCGCCAGGACCTGGCCACGCAGGCCATCGAGCAGTACAAGCTCGCGCTCGGTGCTGACCCCGACTCGCGCGTGCTGCAGGACGGCATCGCCAATCTCTACTTCCGGCTGGGCAGAATCCGCGAGGCGGTCTCCGCCGCGCAGGACCAGGTGAACAAGCATCCGGATGACGTGGAAGCGCACATGCTGTTGGGCCGTGTCTATCTGCGCACCCTCGGCGACGGCCAGGGCCAGCAGGCCGGCGATATGCTGCATGCGGCCATCAAGGAGTACGAAAAGATCGCGCAACTCAAGCCCGGCGACCTGGAGACGCGGCTGCTGCTCGGCCAGCTCTACGGCCTGGACCATGAATCCGCAAAGGCCGAGGCCGAGTTCAAGGCCGCCCAGAAGATCGACGGCAGCAATGAAGAGGTCGTGCTCAATATGGCGCGACTGTACTCTGAGCAAGGCGACCTGGAGCATGCCGCCGCGGTGATCTCCCAGGTGCCTGCCTCCGACCGCACCGGTCGCATGGACTTTGCGCTGGCTGGAATCTACGACTCTCTCAAGCGTCCCAAGGACGCGGCCATCGCCTATCAGGCGGCGCTCGACGAAGATCCCGACAACACGGACGCCAAGCGCGGTCTGGCGTCGGCGCTCACCGCCTCGGGACAGATGGATGCTGCAGCCAAGATCTACGCGCAGATCCTCGGCTCTGACCCCCAGGACCCGCAGGCCCTCATCCGCGAGGCGGAGATCCAACGTCAGGAGGGTCACTACGAGCAGTCGCTCACCACTCTCAAGAAGGCGCAGGCCCTGGTCTCTGACAATCTGGAGTTGAACTACAACCTCGCGCTGGTCTATGACTCGATGGGCCGCTTTGACGATGCAGTCAGCACTCTGAAGGAGATGCTCGCCTCCACGGCCTCGACAGACGGCAAGTACTCTGACCAGGACCGCAGCAACCGCGCGCTCTTCCTTGACCGGCTCGGCATCGTGGAACGCGAGGCCGGCGACACCGGGGAGGCGGTCGCTGCCTACAAGCAGATGGCCGACCTCGGCGGCGACATGCAGCCACGCGGAACCAACGGCGAAGTGGACGCCTACCGCGATGGCCACCAGTGGGCGGCAGCACTGCAGGCTGCCGCGGACGCGGCCAAGGCCATGCCCAACAACCACGATGTGCAGTTGACCTACGCGCGCCAGCTCGGCGACAACGGCAAGTATGAGCAGGGCGTGAAGCTTGCCCAGGCACAGATCGCCAACACCCCCGACGACCGCGACGTGTACTTCACGCTGGCCGACATGGATGTCCGCGAGAAGCAGTGGAAGGACGCCTCACTCGCGCTGGACAAGGCCGAGGCGCTCGCCACCAAGCCGGAGGAGAAGGTCTTTGTCTACTTCTATCGCGGCACAGTTGCGGAGCGGCAGAAGCTCTTCGACCAGGCCGAGACCGAGTTCCGCAAAGGGCTCGCGATTGATCCCGACAACGCCGCCATTCAGAACTACCTCGGTTATATGTTCGCGGACCGCGGCGTGAAGCTGGACGAGGCAGTGACGCTGCTGAAAAAGGCGGTGAAGTTCGATCCGCAGAACGGCGCCTATCTGGACTCGCTGGCATGGGCCTATTACAAGCAGGGCCAGTACGCTCTGGCCGATGACTACGCCCACAAGGCGGTCGCGCGCATGGGCAACGATCCCACGGTGCTCGACCATCTGGGAGAGATCGAGGCGAAGGGTGGCAAGCTGCAGCAGGCCCTGGTGGAGTGGCAGAAGTCGCTGGCGAACTATGCCACATCGCTGCCGCCCGAGGCCGATCCGGCCGATGTCGCCAAGGTGCAACGCAAGCTGGAGGGGGTGCGCATTCGCCTCGCTCACCTGACCGCCGGCCCCGGCAAGCAGTAAAAGCGGTAAGCGGAGTTTCGTTCTTCCATGCGCGCTGCACGGCTCCAATCACGTTAGACTCGGAGTCGATGCCGCTCAATCTTCATGCGTGTGGAGTCTTCGGCGAAGAGCAGTGTCGGCTCTCTGTCCGCGCCTATCCCGCGCCCAGCAGCGACGACCGCACCCCCTTTGAGCGCGACCGCGACCGTGTGGTGCAATCGCGGGCCTTCCGCCGCCTCGCTGGCAAGACGCAGGTCTTCACCAGCCGCGCCTCAGACCACTTCCGCAGCCGACTCACGCACACGATTGAGGTTGCGCAGGTGGCCCGGCAGGTGGCCTCAGCGCTCGGCCTCAACGTCGATCTCGCCGAGACCCTTGCGCTGGTGCATGACATCGGCCATCCTCCCTTCGGTCACGCCGGCGAGCGCGCGCTCGACCGCTGCCTGCAGGCGCACGGCCTCCGCTTTGACCACAACCTGCATGCACTGCGCATTGTGGAGCGCTTTGAGCAACGTTACGCCGGGCACCGCGGCTTGAACCTCACCCTGGCCGCGCGCGAGGGCATCGTGAAGCACTCGCGCGACTACGACGCGAACTCGTACCCCGAGCTCGCCAATCTCTTTCTCGGGCAGAAGCCGCCGCTCGAAGCCCAGATTATCGATCTGGCCGACGAGATTGCCTACCTGACCGCCGACCTCGACGACGGCGTCGAGTCCGAACTGCTGGATGTCCGCCACATCCGCGAGCATGTCGGCATCCTGCGCCGCAGCTATGAGTCGGTGCAGAGCGCGCATCCTGAGGCTGCGGAGAAGTTCATCTTTCACGATGCGCTGCAGGCGATGCAGAAGACGCTGACCCTGGATCTCATCCAGACCACTGCCGCGAACATTGTGCGCGCCGGCGCAACGTCGCTGGCGGATGTGCGGTCGCTGGGAGAGCGCATGGCTGTCTTCTCGCCGCTCGCCGAGAGCGAGCGTAGAGAAGAAAAGCGCTATCTGTATGACACGCTCTATACCTGCCCGGCGCTGGAACTGGAGCACTCCAAGGCCGAGGAGGTGGTCACCGAACTCTTCGAGTTTTGGATCGCCGAACCCGAAGAGCTGCCCGAATCCTACTTCGCCGAGGTGGAGACCGAGGGCCTCGCGCGGGTGGTCGCGGACTACATCGCGGGCATGACGGACAACTTCATCCTCTTGCAGTATGCTGACGTGCGCCGACGCGTGCGCCGCGGCATCTCCTCGTTGTGGCCGCGCTGATTGCTTTGACAGGCCGCAGGCGGGTTGTTAGCGTAGAAGTAGTGTCCGCGTTGCTTCGCGACGCCTGCGTCCCCGTCGTCCAGAGGCCTAGGACACCGCCCTTTCACGGCGGTAACACGGGTTCGAATCCCGTCGGGGACGCCAATCGACTTCTCTGCATGGGACGGGGCGTCATCATGCTGAAAGCCCGAGTCTCACTGCAGTTGCTCGTCATCGTGGCGCTTCTCCCTCTGTGCGCCGCCGCGCAACTCAGTGCATCCGCGCACAAGCCCGCACCGCAGCAGACCGTCACCGTGGTGGTGGTCAACGCCCATGTGCAACCGGGGCAGCCGGTGCCCACAGCGCGCGTGTCCCTCAGCTACGTGGACGGCGCCACCCGCATCACAGACGCACGCGAGGTCACCAACCGCGGCGGCGAGGCCTACCTCCAGGTCTCCAGCGACGCCGGCCAGCGCGGCGATCTGCGTATCGAGATCTCCGGCGTCACCGACCTGGCCATCTACCAGCCCGCCGACGGACAGTTGTCCGGCCTTCCCGCGCGCATCGTCATCAACCTGCTGCCCAAGGGCTCTCCGGCGCTGCTGGGGCCCGCGCAGATTGAGGCCGTGTTGCACCGAGCCCTGCTCCAGGTGAACTCTTTGCAGCGCCAGAACCGGCAGTTGCAGGGTTCTTTGGCGCAGGTTCAGAAGCCCGACCTCAGCGCCTCGCTCACCGAGTGGGCGCTGGCCAACGGATTTCCCGCCGCGGACGTCGACAAGCAGGTGCAGCAGTGGGCGCAGGATGTCCAGAAGAAGGCGGAACAGGCCACGCTGCAACAGAAGGCGCTGGCGGAGGTAGCTCTGAAGAACTACGGCGACGCCGCGCAACTCTTCGCAACGGCCGCCCATGCCGACGATGCTGCGCTGGATGCCGATGAGCAGCGGTTCCTGGAAGAGCGCCGCAACAAGCTCCGCCAGCTCATGAAGGACGCGCAGCAGAGCGCCGCAGCCTTTCAGATGAACCTCCAGTCGCACCAGGCCACGCTCGCGTTGGAGAGCGTCCGTGCCCGGGCCGCCGCCGAGCAGAAGAAGTATCCCGACGACAAGGCCATGCATGAGATCTATCTGGAATCGATGATGGAACTTGCCAGCGCGCGGTGGACTGAGGGCAATGTCTCCTCTGGCGCAGACAGCCTTCGTCTGCTCGCACAGTCCGCCACGGACTTGCAGGACATAAGTCGCGAGTACCTGGCTCTCGACGACCGCATCGACTGGGCCAGCAGCCAGATGAATCTCGGCACGGCATTGGATGACGAGGGACTGCGCGCCAATGGAGACCAGTCAGCCGCGCTGCTGACCCAGGCCGTGCAGGCCTATCAGAGCGCACTGCAGGTCTTCACCCGCGCCGATCACCCCAAGGACTGGGCGCGGACGCAGATGAACCTCGCCAACACCTCGGAGAATCTCGCCGAGCAGGCGACCGGGGACAAGGTATCTTCACTCTTCTCCTCCGCGGTGCAGGCCTACCGCAGCGCGCTGGGGGTCGATACCAAGGCGGAGTCTCCGCAGGACTGGGCGACAATCCAGATGAACCTGGGCGTCGCGCTGCTGAATTACGGCAAACGTGCGCCGGGAGCCGAGGCTGTCACGCTCTTCAGTCAGGCCGTCGCGGCCTATCGCAGCGCGCTGCAGGTCTACACCCGCGCCGACCTGCCGCAGGACTGGGCCAAGACGCAGATGGACCTCGGCAATGCGCTCTCCGTGGAAGCCGAGCGCACCACCGGAGACAAGTCGACCGCGCTCTTCGGTGAAGCCGTGCAGGCTTACCAGAATGCGCTGCAAATCTTTACGCAGGCGGACCTGCCGCAGAACTGGGCGACCGCGCAGATGAATCTGGGCAGCGCCCTCACCGACGAAGGCGAGCGCGCCAGCGGCGATCAGTCCAGGGCGCTGCTCGCGCAGGCCGTCGAGGCCTTCCAGAAGTCCCTGCAGGTCCGTACCAAAGCCGATCTCCCGCAGGCCTGGGCCACCACCCAGACCAACCTCGCCAACGCGCTCACCGACGAAGGCGAGCGCTCCAACGGCGCCGCGGCAGCCGCTTTCTTTGATCAGGCGGTGCAGGCCTACCAGAACGCGCTGCAGGTCTTTACCCAGGCCGAGCTCCCGCAGGACTGGGCCGTGACCCAGATGAACCTCGGCACCGCGCTGTGGGCCGAGAGCGGACGCGTGACGGACGACAAGGCGGCGCCGCTGCTGGTGCAGGCCGTCGCGGCCTTCCAGAGTGCGCTGCAGGTGTATACCAAAGCCGATCTCCCGCAGAACTGGGCACAGACCCAGAGCAACCTCGGCATCGCGCTCGACAGTGAAGGCCAGCTCGCCAGCGGCGACGTCGCCAAGGCCCTCTTCGCGCAGGCGGTACAGGCCTACCGCAGCGCTCTCGAGGTCCGCACCAGGGCCGACCTTCCCCAAAGCTGGGCCAACACGCAGATGAACCTCGGCACGGTCCTGTGGAACCAGGGCATCCGCTCGACCGGCGATGAAGCAAAGAGTCTTCTCGCGCAGTCCGTCGAGGCCTACCAGAACGCCTTGCAGGTCTACACCAAAGCCGACCTGCCCGACCAATGGGCGCGCACCGAGATGGATCTCGGCGAGGCCCACATCGCGCAGCACAACTACGCGGCCGCCGCGCAGGACCTCGAAGCGTCGCTCGAAATCCGCACGAACAACACCAAGGTACTAGCCGACGCCGGTGGCGTGTACCTCGATGGGCTCTTCCGCTTCGACCGCGCGCTGGAGATTGAAGAGCACCTGGTCCAGCTCGCGCCAACTCCCATCAATCGCGTCTACGTGAGCGAAGCCAACCTCACCACCGCCCACTTCGACGCCTGCGTCCAACAAACAGCGCTCATTGCCGACGCGCAGATGAAGCCTCCCGGCCTGATGATCCGCGACACCCTCACACTGGCCTGCCAGTGGGCCGCCGGCCAGAAGCCCGCCGCGCTCAACACTGAAAAGTCTCTAGCCACGCGTGCGCCCAATTTGATCCGAATCGGTTGGACCTTCGCCGGCCCGCTCCACTATCTCGCCGACAGCCCTGCCTTCGCCACCGGCCGCGCCGCCTGGATCGCCCTCTTCACCGCCGTCCAGAACGGCAACGCCCCCGCAATGACCACCGCCCTGCAACAGCTCGAGCCGCTGCTGCAACCCTGACCTATTCGCAAGTTAAAGACTGTCATCCTGAGCGCAGCCTTTCGCAGTTCTATCGCGGAAGGCGCAGTCGAAGGACCTGCAGTTCCGCCCGTCGCCGCACTCCCGCCCGTGCCTTTCCGCCTAAGCACCAACAAGTCTGCGCTAAACTGTCGCCACGACTTTCGGGCCGCGCTGAAGAATCTACAACCGGATTGAACCCGATGACACCGGGCACCCCCAACCCGAAGGCCGCACTCATCGCGCTCCCCCTGCTCTGCGCCACAAACCTCACCGCACAAACCGCACGGAGACCCGCCCCGCAACAGACCGTCACGGTCGTCGTCCTCAACGCCCACGCCCAACCCGCGCAGCCCGTCCCCACGGTCCGCGTCTCGCTTAGCTACGTCGATACCGGCACCCGCGTCACCGAAGCCGTCAAGCCCACCAGCAGCAACGGCGAAGCCAATCTGCTCGTCTCCTCCGACGCCCCGCAGCGCGGCGACCTGCGCATCGAGATCTCCGGCGTCACCGGCCTCGTCATCTACCAACCCGCCGACGGCCAGCTCACCTGTCCCAGAGATCAGACGGATCAATTGAAGTGCCCGTTCATGCAAATGACGGCCCTTCCGTCACGCATTACGATTCGCCTTTTGCCCAAAGGTTCGCCGCTGTTGCTCGGCCCCGTGCAGATTGAGGCCCTGCTGCACCGGCTGTCGGTGCAGGTGAACTCGCTGCAGAAGCAGAACCAGTCGCTGAAGAACCAAAAGCCGGACCTCTCCGCTGCATTCGCAGAAATCGCGCAGGCCTACGGCTTCGCCCCCGCCGACTTTGACAACCAGGTCCAGCAGTGGGCCCAACAAATTCAGAGCAGGGCCGACCGCGCCACCAACGAGCAACAGGCACTGGCGGAGCTCGCCCTAAACCACTACGCCGCCGCTCGACAGCTCTTCGATAAAGCTGGCGACGCGGACAGAAACGACCTGGACGCCTTAGACAACGAAGAGCAGGCCCTTGAGCAGGCTCGTCGCACCAAACTCCGTCAGATCCTCACCGATGCGCAGCAGAGTGCGAGGGCTTCGCAACTCATCCTCCAGTACCATCAAGCAACCGCGACGTTGGAGAGCGCTCGTGATCGCGCCGTAGCCGAGCACGGAAAGCACCGAGACGATCTGGTTCTGAGCGCGATCTGGCTGAGCAGCATCTCCGCCGCGAGCCTTGCGCGCGAACAGGAAGCTGAGGTAGCAGACCCTGCCCAGTGTATGGCGCTGCTGGGGCATAGCGTGGACGACTCGCAGGCACTGATATCTCAATACCATGCGCTGGGCGATGCAGCCAACGCGGCCAACGAAGAGAATAACCTGGGCAATGCGTTGTTGGCCGAGGGCGAACGTGCCCCCGGCGACAAGAGTGCGGCGTACTTCGCGCAGGCCGTTGCCGCGTTTCAGAGCTCGCTGTCGGTGAACACGCAGCAGACGGCCCCGCTCGACTGGGCCACCACGCAGATGGATCTGGGCAACGCCCTGGACAGCGAGGCCGAGCGCTTGCCTACCGGCAAAGCATTGGCGCTGTTCGCGCAGTCCGAAGAGGCGTACCGCCAAGCTTTGCTCGTGGACACCCGCGACACGCACCCCGAAGAGTGGGGCAAGGTGCAGATGGATCTGGGCAACACTCTGGCGGATGAGGCCGACCGCGCGCAAGGGGAAGAGTCGCGGGCGTTGCTTGTGCGGGCCGTGGCGGCGTATGAGCAGTCGCTGCGCGTGCGCAACCGCACCGCCACGCCGCAGGACTGGGCTTACACGCAAAGTAACCTCGGCGTCGCGCTATGGGCGGAGGGCGAGCGCTCCACCGGCGAAGAAGCGATTGCGCTGTTTGAGAAGGCAGCCGCAGCCGATAACGCATCCCTGGAGGTGCGCACCCGCGAGGGCGCTCCGCAGCTCTGGGCGAACTCGCACGTCAATCTGGGCAATGCGCTCTGGGACGAGGGCGACCTGACACCCGGCGACAAGGGCCTGGCTCTGCTGGAGCAGGCTGCGGCGGCCTATCGCAGTGCTCTGGAGGTGGATACACGCGCGGAGCTGCCCCAGGCCTGGGCTAAGGCCGAGGCCAACCTGGCCAACGTGCTGCGCGATGAAGGCGAGCACAGCTCCGGCGCCAAGGCACAGGACCTCTTCGCCCAAGCCGTGGCTGCATACAGCTCCGTGCTGGAAGTCTTTACTCGGGCCGAGTTCCCGCCATATTGGGCGATTGTTCGCAAAGATATCGGGATTGTGCACGACGACATGGGAGACTTTGTGACGGCGGCGGTTGACTTTAGGGCAGTGGAAGAGGTAAGCCCCGATCCCGACGTCCGGCTGTATATGATGTTGGCGGAGTTGGGGACCTCGGACTTTACCGGATGCATGGCGGAGTCCGCCCAGGTGCCTGACAGCGCTTTGATCGAGGATCAAGCGCAAATGCGGCGGCTGACACGGCTGGCCTGCGAGTTCGGCGCCGGCCACAAGGCTGAGGCGCTTCAACTGGAGCAGGCGATGTCCGCCACCGCAGGCAGCTTCCACAAGGGCGCGTGGAGCCTCACCGGGATGGACCTCTACTTGAAGACCGCACCCGCCTTCGCTCCGGGGCGCAGCGCATGGCTGGCGCTATTCGCCGCTTATCAGAGCGGTGACAGCCACGCGCTCTCCACTGCGCTCCACCAGCTCGAACCACTCATGCAAAAATAGCCCATGCCCCGCGCCCGTTACGACGTCTTTATCAGTTATCGCCGCGCCGATGCGGCGCTGGTGGTGCCGCTGCGCGATGAGCTGCAGCGGATGGGCTATCGCGTCTTCTTCGACGCTCAGTCCATCGAGGTCGGCGACGACGACTGGAAGAAGCGCGTGCTGCGCTCTGTCGGAGCGTCGCGCACGCTGGTGCTGTGCTGGAGTGAGAACGCTAGCGAGTCGCCCATCGTCACCTTTGAGTACTCCAGCGCCCGCGCGCTGGGCAAGCCGGTGATGCCGTGGATGCTCGACCACACGCCGCTGCCAGTGATGCTGAACCACATCAACGGTATCCACAACCCCGACGTCGTGCAGGTCGCCGCTGCTCTGCGCCCCCGGCTCGGCCGGACGCTCACCGCCCGCCGCCGCCTGCAGGCAGCGCTCGCGGGCCTTGTTGCAACTGTTATTGTCTTCGCCCTGTGGTTTGCGTTCAAGCCGCCACCACCGCCGCCGCCGTGGGATTTTTCCGGCGAGATTACGGAGTACATTCCCGGCCACAACACCGGCGCGCCGCTGTCCGGCGTCAGCGTCGATGTGAAGACGTTGCAAGGCTCCGCGTATCCAACCGCCACCACCGACAGCAGCGGGAGGTTTGATCTGCATCTACCCCAGCCGCAGCCGCAGTTGGTCATCATTCGGCTGCGCAAGCCCGGCTATGAGCTGGACGAGGAGACGGTACGCACCGACAAGGCCTGCGACCGTCCGCTGACCAAGCTCCCATGAAGTTGCTTTGAAAGGGCGGGACTTCAGTCCCGCCGTCTTAGCCCGCTCAAGAACAAGGGGCTTCAGCCCCGGAGGGAATGCTGCTCACGGCGTGGCCATCACTTCAAGCGGCCGTTCGCGGTGCAGCAGCAGCCAGCGTCCGTTCTCGCTGAGCGCAGCGACGCCCAGTTGCAGCAGCACATCCTCCGCCACCGCCGCGGTGTTCAGGTTTGCCTCCAGCGCCTTCGCCTTGATGGAAAACTCCCGCTCCATGCTGCGGTACTCGCGCGACTGCTCCTCGTAGCCGGCCTGCTCAATCCACAGCCGGTAGGCGCCCGCGATCAGCGCCGGCACCGCCAGCGCCACGTGAAACAGTTGGTACACCCAGTTGCCCGGTTGGAACGCCTTCCACGGCCCCAGATGGTGCCATGGGCCCGGAATCATGACGCTCAAGGGAACCAGAATCGACCATCCCACGGCGATGAGCAGAGCATCGCGCGAGACGCGCTCGCGGCGGTGGACGCTCTGCGTCTGCCGCTCGGCCTTGCCGCGGTACCAGTCCCGTTGGTCCTTCACCCAGCACTCCAGCACCACCTTGCGGTTGGGTGCAATGGCCGCCTCGCGCGTGCCCTGTTGCAGCAGCCAGACGTTCTTCAGCGCATACCGGATCCAGTCCAGCTCGCTCGGCCGGTCCACCAGGAAGTAAAGGTCGACCGATTGCTTTACCCCCGCCAGGTTCCAGAAGAACTGCACGCGCAGCGCCTCGGCGAAGGCCCGCGCGTCCAGGTAGCGCGCCTCAATGTGCCGCGCCCGCGCCGCCCGGTGCAGCAGCAGCGCTGCCACCACGAACAGCGCAAAGCTGAACCACAGCCAGACGTGGTTTTCCAGCATCTCGCCGTGAATGCCATAGAACAGCGTGCCCACGATAGCCACCACCAGGATCATCGCCAGGAAGAACTTCCGCCAGCCGTTGGCCCGAACGGAGATCGCGTCGGCCTCGCCGTACAGCGTCTCCAGACGCTGCTGGAAATCAGACAGCGGAACGCTGCCGCTCTCCAACAGACGCGAGCGCGGCTTTGCGCCCGGGTCGGGAAGCCGCAGTGCTGCGCGGTTGAAGCGCTCCAGGTTCTCCTCCAGCAGCGCCAGCGTCGTGGTCGCGGCTTCAACCGGCGCAGTCTCGTCCGGCGTTGCGGACGGCTTCGTCTCGCAATGGAGGGTCACCGTGCTGAGCGCTTTCTCCGGCTGCTCACCACTACGTCGCGGTGTCACCACCTGGTAGACCACGCCGCAGCGCGCACCAATCTGCTCCCCGCCGTCCCCCTCCAGTTCTCCGGAGAGCACATAGTGGACCACGCTGGAGGTCCCGCCGCGCTTGTTCGATTGCCTCCCGTCCCATAACGCCAACAGCGCCTGCGCCTGGCGGGCCAGAAAGATCGCCAGCGCCTCGTAGCACGCCGCCCGGCTCTCCTCGCTGCTGCGCAACTCCTCTTCGCTTCGGCCCTCCAGTGGAAGTTGTATCTCTACGGCCGCGTGCGTCCGCAGCTCCTCGAACCGCTGCTGCGCGACCGGGCTCATCGTTGTCTTATAGATCTCCAGCGGCATGGGCAGCACGGCCACCAGCGCCGCCCCCTGCTCCAGCGCAACCTCAGCGGCCAGTTGATCGGCGCCCTCCGCCAGCCCGCTCATCACCAGCAGTGGAGTGCTCGGCATGCGCTCGCGTATCTCCGCCAGTACACCGCCCACCGCGTGTCGTAACGTCTCCTCGTCCTGCGCCCGCAGGTCGCGATGCCCGGTCACCGCCACAACGAACGGAACCACCGACGGATTGGGAAGCCCGGCAGCCATGGCGTCAGATTAAATGCTCCAGTTGGACGTGTTGCGCTGCATAGGCGCGTCCGGCGTCACCCAATGAGGGGATGGCCTGCACCGCGTCCAACTGCGCGATGCGTGGGTCAATGCGCAGGATCTCTTCCAGCATCTCCGCCTTATAGGTCTGGTTGTAGCGAACGTAGCTGAACCAGCGGCTGCCCGGCAGCGGCTCGTGGATCATATCGCCGATCTCCATGTCCAGCGGCTCGCCGAAGAGACAGTCCCCTAGGCAGCGGCACAGGTAGTCCTGCTGCCAGGCCACGCCCTGGATCAGCGCGGCGGGAATCTTCGCGGCGTTGTACCCCAGCCACAACGTCTGCGTCTTCTCCGGCAGACCGGAGTAGAAGCGCATCGTGCCCACCGAGACCACACGGATATTCTCCGGCCCCGCGGGCCAGTTCATCCGGTAGCTGGGCAGCACCGCACTCTGCGCCGCGATCAGCGCCGGATTGTTGTACGGCGTAATCGAGCCGTCCACGAACAGATATCGCCGTCCGCCCAGCGTAATCTCCTCCGGATCGAAGTACACCGGCGCCGCCGTGCTGGCCCGCACCACCTTGTAGATGGGAATCTTCAGGTTGCACTCCGGCGTGGTGGCATCGTTGAACATCGCGTTGGGGTTGTTGGTCAGCGGCCACGCGGAGCCGGTGGTGTGGTTGCGCACCACCACCAGAAGGCCCTTCCGCAGCCGCGGACTGTCCAGCATCGCCGGCTGCACGCCGTCGCCGTCCTCGGAAAACATCCGCTGCAGCATGTCCGACAGCGGCTTGGCCTCAAAGCGCGAGACCAGCAGCCTCTTCACCGGCCGGTACCACGGCACTGGTGTGAACATGGTCTTGCCGTACTGCACATACATGTCGAGGATCTGTTTCACCGGCATCCCCCAACACAGGCCGGTGGCGATGATGGCCCCGGTGCTGGTTCCGGCGAACAGGTCGAAGTGGTCAGCCAGCACCATCTCCGGCTTGCCGTAGTGCTCGCGCAGCAGGGTCTCCATGCGCAGCAGGATCTCAAGCGTGAACACGCCCCGAATCCCACCGCCATCCAACGCAAGAATCCGTTTCATCCCCTGCTCTCCCGATGCAGAAGCGTTACAACACAAGAAATGTCATCTCGACCGGAGCAGGACGGCTTCATCGTCCTGCGCAGTGGTGAGACCTGCATCCTCTCCGGCGCGCCAATGCTCATCACAAAATAGCTCTAATTTCTCGGCATCTTTCTATTCTGTAGGAGCGACCTCCACTCTATCAGTTCCACCAGCAGCGCCCGTTCGATCCGGCCCACCACCTGGATCACCGGCGGCCAGGTGCGCAAGGCGCGCAGTTCTTTCTCCCAGCCCGCCAGCGCGCGGTGTATCTCCAGGTAGCGCCGCTGCCGGCGGTCGCAGTCATGGACCACCAGCAGCGCGCCGGCGACCGTGGCCACCTGGAACAGCGCCGACGAGAGCAGCGCCAGCCAGGAGCTGGCAGCCATCGCGCCCGGCTGGAGAAAGAACCGCCCCGCGAACGTTCCCACGGTGAGCACGATAGCGGCGATCACACACACCTTGCTCAACAGACGATAGCGCCTTGCCATGGCTGCGGACTCCGTCGCCTGCCTGCGGTAGTACTCTCTCTGGTCCAGCAGGCGTTGTTTCAAGTACATCTCCACAAAATCAGCTACTGCAGGGGGGGCTGCCGGCGTTGACTGCGACTTCAGCAGGTTCAGCCCCAGCAACATCCCGCTCAGTTCAGGCAGAATCTCCGGCCCCACCACCTGGGTGCGTGACGGCATCTGCCACTGCGCCAGCGCCGCCCGGCTCACCTCCGCCGCGGTGCGGAGGCGCACCCACAGCGCCTGCCGCTGGCCCAGCCGCAGCATCGCCGGCAGCAGCGAGGCCGTAAGCCCCAGCACCGCTCCCGCGGCCAGCCAAGCCGCCATGGAGAACAGACCTGCCCAGTGCATCCGCGGCGCCGCTGCACTCAAAAACGCCGCCAGTGCCGTACAGACAATCGGCAACGCCGCCAGCCGCCGCACCTGCGGCGCCACCAGCACGGCGTTGCGGTCGAGCTTCTCCAGCCACGCCGCCGCGATCTCTGTCGGCGAATCCGGCGCAGGTCCATCGGACAACCCCGGAAGCCGGTTCAGAAACTCCAGCTCAGCTTCTCCGGTCGTCTCCGTCCGGCTTGGCCCGTCGCTCGACTGGTTGTACGTCTCCAGCGCTCCGCTCTCGCTGTGCATCCACACCACAGGCCGCCCCATCTGCCGGGCAAACTCCACAATCTCCGCGGTCCCGCCCGGACCCTGCGCACTCTGGCCGTTCCACACCGCCAGCAGGATCTGGCTCTGCTGCACGGTCTCCAGGCCGCACTCGTAGTAGCGCTCATCGCGGCGGTCGTCGCTTCCCACCACCTCCACCGAGATCGCGTCGCGCATCGCCTGCTCGGCGCGACTCCACATCGCCTCGTCAAAGTCCTTGCGGAACTCCTCCCGGGTAAGCGGCAGAAGCACGCGCAGCGGAATCCCCAGTGCGATGCAGCTCTCCGCGAAGAGCAG
>Ga0302320_10015280_pt1 | contig 15794 bp, 17 predicted proteins | sample Bog_T0_3_FD_202130 | JGI IMG/M metagenome (GOLD analysis project Ga0302320, IMG submission 202130) | Peat permafrost microbial communities from Stordalen Mire near Abisko, Sweden - Bog_T0_3 | ecosystem: Environmental > Terrestrial > Soil > Wetlands > Peat | place: Sweden: Abisko, Stordalen Mire... | reverse complement strand
GGCGGTCTGCCCCGCCTGCACCCTGGCCTCCACCCCCGATGATTGGGAAGGGTGGAGCGAACTGGATCCGGCGACCCTGGAGGGCGTCGAGCCCACCCATTGCGCCCGCTGCGGGGCGGGCCTGGACGTCTGACCCGGCCGGAGGCCTGCCGGAATCTGCCGCAATAGTTGAAAAGGATCTTGACAGTCGGCTAGCTGCCATTAGGCTGTATACATCCTGAGTACACTCCGAAGGGCAGGTTCCCGTTGCCGGTCCCAAAGCAGCTGCAAAGTCTAACCAAGACTGGCGCGGTCAACCGCACCAGCATCGCCTATGACTCCCTGAAGAACGCCATCTTCATCAACCAGCTCAAGCCCGGCGACCACCTCAGCGAGAACCAGGTGGCCCAGTCCCTGGGCATGAGCCGGACCCCCATCCGGGAAGCCATCAAGGTGCTGGAGAGCGAAGGCCTGGTGGAGATCCACAACGGGGTGGGGATCTTCATCAAGCAGATCACCACCAAGGAGATCTCCGACCTGTTCGAGGTGCGGGCGGCGCTGGAGTGCGCGGCGCTGCACACCGCCCTGGAGCTCATCTCGGACCAGGAGATGGAAGCCATCCTGGCGCAATGGATCGAGCTGAAGCAGAGGATCGACGAGGATCCCAGGGGCGACCTGGGCCACCTGCTGGAGCTGGACGCCCAGCTGCATTTCCTGATCGTGGACCGGTGCAGGAACGATTTCCTCAAGCAGGTGATCGACGGCATCAGGATGAAGATCAGGCGCTACCAGAGAATCTCCGCCCTCGCCCTGGATGACGAGAAGGACGCGGTCGACCAGCATCTGGAAATCATCCACTGCATGAAGAAGCGGGACGTGGAGCTGCTTTCCACGGTCCTGAAGGCACACATCAGGAAATCGGCACAGAACATCATCAACAAGCCCAACTGGACCCATTGATTTGCCCGAAAGGCCGCACTTTCGTTGCAGGGCAACCTGCATCCATGCAGGACCGCGTCGTGATTTGCCAGTCTACAGGAGGTTCCGAATGAAAGTGGTCTCAATGTTCGTTCCATGTTCAGTGGATCTGTTCCTGCCGGACATCGCGGAGTCGATGGTGACCCTGCTCCGGCGGGCCGGGGTCGACCCGGTCTACCACCAGGGGCAGACCTGTTGCGGGCAGCCGGCCTACAACTCCGGCTACCGCATGGAGGCCAAGGCGGCCGCCAGGCATTTCATCGAACTGTTCGGCGACGACGACGTGGTGGTCAGCCCCTCCGGGTCCTGCGCGGGTACGGTGAAGTTCCACTACCCGGAACTGTTCCAGGACGACCCGGTGTGGTTCCGCCGCGCCACCGAACTGGCGGTCCGGGTCTTCGAGCTGTCCCAGTACCTGGTGGACGTGCTGAAGGTGGATGACTTCGGCGCGGAGTACGACGGCAAGGTGACCTTCCACGAGTCCTGCCACAACCTGCGCAGGCTGGGCATCTCGGCCCAGCCGCGCAAGCTGCTGGCCGCGGTCAAGGGCGCGGAGGTGGTGCCCATGAGCCAGGAGGACTTCTGCTGCGGGTTCGGCGGGACCTTCGCCAACAACTACGCGGACATCTCCGAATCGATGGTGCAGGACAAGGTGGAGAACTTCCTCAGCTCCGGCGCCGATGTCCTGCTGCTGAGCGAGCCGGGCTGCCTGCTCAACATCAACGGCTACCTCAGCCGCAAGCATCCGCAAAAGAAGGCCAGGCACCTCGCCAGCTTCCTGGTCGAGAACATGAAGGAGGCCAGGTCATGAAGATCCGCACTGAGCAATTCAATGAACTGGCGGCGGTCGAGATCGAAAAGGCCCGGATCCGCCCCTTCCTGAAGATGGTGCCGGAATTCCTCTACCGGAAACGGGCCGCCGGCTTGCCGAGCCTGCCCGATCCCGACGCCGCCCAGGCCCACGCGGCGGCGGTCCGGGCCGAGGTGGTCAACCGGCTGCCGGAGCTGCTGGAGGAGTTCGAGCGCAACGCCACGGCCAACGGCGCCAAGGTGTTCTGGGCCCGGGACGCCAAGGAGGCCAACGACTTCATCGTGAAGGTGGCCAAGGAACGCGGGGTCAAGACCGTGATCAAGGGCAAGTCCATGATCACCGAGGAACTGGGCCTCAACGACGTCCTCACCGCCAACGGCATCACCCCCTGGGAAACCGATCTGGGCGAATTCATCGCCCAGCAGATGAACCTCCCGCCCTTCCACATCATCGCTCCGGCCATGAACATCCCGGTGGAGGAGATCCGCGACTGCTTCATGGAGAAGGCCGACATGAAGGAGCCCACGGTGGACCCGGTGGAACTGGGCTACGCCGCGCGGATCTTCCTGCGGGACAAGTTCCACGGCGCGGAGATGGGCATCGCCGGCGTCAACATCGCCGTGGCCGAGACCGGGACCGTGATCAATGTGGAGAACGAGGGGAACATCCGCTTCAGCAAGTCGGCGCCCAAGACCCTGATCTCGGTCATGTCCCTGGAGAAGGTCATCCCCACCATGCAGGACGCGGTCAACATGCTCCGGGTCCTGACCCGCAACTGCACCGGCCAGAGGCTCTCGGCCTACGTGTCCATGGAGAGCGGGCCCAAGTAGCCGGAGGAGGTGGACGGGCCGGAAGAGCTCTTCATCGTCATCCTGGACAACGGCCGGAGCAGGATCTACCAGGACGGCGAGGTCCGGGAAATCATGCAGTGCATCCGCTGCGCCGCGTGCCTGAACATCTGCCCGGTGTACCGGCAGATCGGCGGCTACGCCTACGGCGGGGCCTACTCGGGCCCCATGGGCCAGGCCCTGATGCCCCTGCTGTTCGGCCTGGACCGGACCAAGGATCTGTACCGCGCCTGCTCCCTGTGCGGCGCCTGCGCCAGCGTCTGCCCGGCGGGGATCGACCACCCGAAGCTGTTCCTCAACTACCGGGACAAGGACGTCAAGGAGGACCCGCGCTTCAGCAGCCAGCAGCGGCCCGGCAAGGAGCGGCTGTTCTTCCGGATGTTCAGCCTTGGCATGAGCCATCCCGGGCTCTGGAAACTGGGGGCCCGCCTGTTCCGGCCGATCTTCAACCTGAACGCCCATGACGGCGTGGTCAGCAGAATGCCGGGCCCGCTGGCCGGCTGGTTCAGGCAGCGGGACATGCCCGCGATGCCGGTCAAGCCCTTCCACCAGCGCTGGGAGGAACTCAAGGACAAGAAATCATGAGCGAAACGATCAGGGAGGAAGTCATGGCAGAGACTGCGCGCGAGGACATCCTGGGCAAGCTGAAGGCGGCTCCCCAAAAGACCGTCCCACCCCGGCCCTACCTGCCGCCCATGAAGGAGGCGACCCTTGCGGGAGAAGAGATGGTCGCCTACCTCATGGAGCGGCTGGCGGCCGAGGCCTACACCCCGTTCCGGGTCAAGGACAGCCGGGAGGCCCTGGACCTGCTGGCCAAGATCGCCAAGGAAGAGGGCCTGACCTGCGTGATGATGTCCACCGATGACGTGGTCGCGCCGCTGGGCCTGCCGGCGTGGGGGCGCGAGCACGGGGTCGAGGTCATGCAGCCCGGCCAGTTCGAGGACCGCCAGAGCTACAAGGACGCGATCTTCGACCGGGCCCAGGCCTCGGTCACCGGCGCCAGCTTCGTGGTGGCCGAGACCGGAAGCCTGGGCATGGCGCACGGCACCCGCAACCCGCGCCTGCTGACCCTGGCGCCCATCCTGCACATCGTCCTGATCCCGGTGGACCACGTGGTCCCCGTGCTGGACGCGGTGGTGGGGACGGTCTTCGGCCAGAAAGGCAAATACCCCAGCCAGTTCTCCTTCGCCACCGGTCCGAGCCTCACCGGCGACATCACCGGCTATCTGTTCCGTGGCATGCACGGGCCGAGGAGGGTCATGGCCATCGTCATCGGTTGACACAACGATCCTAACCCCAAATATTTCAGGCGGAGGAAACCCCCTATGAACGCGGTAGCCGCAAGATCGAAATCCACGAACATGCGCTGGTACCTGGCGATCATCATGTTCACCATCTCGTTTGTCTCCTATATGGACCGGGTGAACCTGTCGGTAGCCGTGCCGATGATCATGAAGGAGTTCCACTTCACCAAGATCGAGATCGGCTGGATGCAGACGGCGTTCTTCCTTGGCTACGCCCTCATGCAGATCCCCGGCGGCATGCTGTCCGAACGGTTCGGCCACCGGCGCGTCGCCGCGCTGGGCGTGACCTGGTGGTCGGCCTTCACCGCCCTGACGGCTTTCGGGTCCGGCATGTTCTCCTTCATTTTCATCCGGGGCCTGTTCGGCCTGGGCGAAGGCCCGGTGTTCCCGGCCTTCAGTAACTCCATCTATCACTGGTTCAGCAAGTTCGAGCGGGGCAAGGCCTCTTCCCTGATGCTCAGCGGCGCCTTCCTGGGGCCGGTGGTCGGTCCGGCCATCACGGTCTCGCTCATGCTGGCGTTCGGCTGGCGCGCGGTCTTCCTCATCTTCGGCGCCGCCGGCCTGGTCATCGCGCTCCTGTGGTACATCTTCGACACCCAGACGCCCCGGGAGAACAAGTGGGTCAATGAAGCGGAACTGAAGATCATCGCCGGCCCGGACTACGTGCCCAGCGCCGCGCCCGTCGCCGTGGTGAAGAAGGCCAAGCTGGCGCCCTGGAGCAAGTTCATGGGCAGCACCCAGTTCTGGGCCATCGCCCTGCAGTACTTCATCACCGACTACGTGATGTACGTGTTCCTGGCCTGGCTGCCGCTCTACCTCATGGAAGCGCAGAAGTTCTCCCTCAAGAGCATGGGCATCGCCGCCTCGTTCCCCTGGCTCGCCCTGTTCATCGCGACCATGACCACCGGCTGGGTGGCGGACAAGATGGTCGCCGCGGGCATGTCGAAGTTCCACGCCCGGACCACGTTCGGCAGCGCAGGCCTGATCATCTGCTGCGTGACCCTGTACCTGGGCGCGATCGCCACCGTGCCCTGGCAGAACGTCATGTGGATGAGCTTCTCCCTGGGCGCCCTGGGCCTCACCTTCAACGCCTCCTGGGCGGCCTGCCTGGACATCGGCGGCAAGTACAGCGGTTCCGTATCGGGCTGGATGAACCTGTGGGGCAACATCGGCGGCGTGCTGGCGCCGGTGATCACCGCCTGGATCGCCACCAAGTACAGCTGGAGAGCGGCCATCATCGTCACTTCGGCCTCGGCTTTCATCGGCGTGCTCGCCTGGTTCCTGGTGCGCCCCGACAAGTCCCTGGTCACCGAAGAGGACGAGCTTCCGGTCACGGCGCCCCTGACGGTGGAATAGCGTTTCTCGAGTCGGCCGCGGGGGGCGCCTGGCGCTTCCCGCGGTTTTTCGTTGGTTTCAATATGATCGAGGGAACTTCGACCGATTTATTAATTGCTGGAAAATCTCGCAGTTGAGTGATGGCGTGAAAGATGCATCTCATGGATGTGCGGGACTTCTGACTCCCGCCAGGAGAGGGGTCTGTACGGATGTTGGAAAACCTGAAACCAGCGGAGGTCTTTCGCTACTTCGAAGCCCTGACCCGGATCCCGAGGGGCTCAGGCAACGAGAAGCAGGTGAGCGGCTTCCTGGTGGATTTCGCGAAAAAGCGGAAGCTTGACGTCTTCCAGGACAAGGCCCTGAACGTCATCATCCGCAAGCCCGGGACCGCGGGGTATGAGCACTCCCCCGCGGTGATCATCCAGGGCCACATGGACATGGTCTGCGAGAAGACCGAGGAGTGCCGGCACGATTTCCTCAAGGATCCGCTGGCCCTGAAGATCAAGGGCGACATCCTGCGGGCGGACGGCACGACCCTCGGCGCGGACAACGGCATCGCGGTGGCGTACGGCCTGGCCCTGCTGGACAGCGCCGACCTCCCCCACCCGCCGCTGGAACTGCTGGTCACCACCAGCGAAGAGACCGGCATGGACGGGGCCCACGCGGTGCAGGCGGACCAGCTCAAGGGCAAGATCCTGCTGAACATCGACGCCGAGGAAGAGGGCGCTCTTTTTGTCAGCTGCGCCGGCGGCGTCAATGTGGTGTGCCAGTTCCACACCCGCTGGGAGCAGGCCGCGGGCGGGGCCCTCCTCATCAAGGTGTCGGGCCTGAAGGGCGGGCACTCGGGCATGGAGATCATCCAGCAGCGGGCCAACGCCATCAAGCTGCTGTCCAGGATCCTGGATGCCGCGGGGGCGGCCGGGACGTTCGGCATCGCCGCCCTGTCCGGAGGCGCCAAATCCAACGCCATCGCCCGGCAGGCCCAGGCCACCATCACGGCCAAGGCCCCGGTGCTCACCAGGATCAAGGCCATCGTCAAGGGCCTGGCCAGGGACCTGAAGGCGGAGTTCGCCATCGCGGATCCGGATATCAAAGTGGCGGCGGTGGCCGGCGGCAAGGTCGCGCGCCAGCTGGACCGTGCATCCACCGAAAAGCTCATCGCCTTTCTGGTGGCCGCGCCCAACGGGGTCCAGTCCATGAGCAAGGACCTGGAGGGCCTCGTGGAAAGCAGCCTGAACCTGGGCGTGCTGGAGCAGTCCGACAAGCACATCCAGCTCACCCTTTCGGTGAGGAGCTGCGTGGATTCCATCCGGGAGGACCTCACCCGCCGGGTGGAGGCCCTGGCGGGCCTGGCCGGCGCCACCAGCGCCCGGGCAGGGGCCTATCCCGCCTGGCAGTACCAGCCGGAGTCCAGGATCCGGGAACTCTGCGTGACCGTCTACAAGCACCTCTCCGGCAGCGAGCCGCAGATCAAGGCCATCCACGCAGGGCTGGAATGCGGCCTGCTCAGGGTGAAGCTGCCGCGGACGGACATGATCAGTTTCGGCCCGAACCTGTACGGGGTGCACACCCCCGAGGAGCACCTGAGCATCCAGTCGGTGGCCAACACCTGGAAGTTCCTGACGACCGTCCTGGCCAGGCTGAAATGAGGAGCGGCGATGGGTGACAAGGTCAAGCAGGCCGGGCTGTCCAAGGACGCCTTCGAAAGAGCTGCGGATGGCGCCCAGCGCCCCCTGATCCTGGTCGTGGAGGACACGCCGAGGGATCGTGAACTGCTTGCCGCGCTGCTCGAGCGGGAAGGCTACGAGGTGGCTCCGGCCGCCGACGGCGCCCAGGCCCTGGCTTGCGCGGCGCGGAACAAGCCCGACCTGATCCTGCTGGATGTCGTCCTGCCGGGCCTGGACGGGCTCGAGATCTGCCGGATGCTCAAGGCTGACCCGGTCACCATGGCCATCCCCGTCATCTTCCTCACCGGCCAGGCGGAATCCCCCCAGATCCTCGCCGGGTTCGAGGCCGGCGCCGTGGACTATGTCACCAAGCCCTTCCGCCTGCGTGAACTGCTGGCCCGGGTGCATGTGCATGTGGAACTCCGGCGCGTCCAGAACGAGGTGAAGACCCTCCGCGGCATCCTTCCCACCTGTTGCCATTGCAAGAAGATCCGTGACGAGGACGGCACCTGGCACGCCATGGAGACCTACATCGCCAAGCGCACCGACGCCATGTTCTCCCACGGGTACTGCCCTGATTGCATCCCCGTGCTCTTCCCGGATCTGGATCAGAAATAGAGCGGAAGGTTCTGCTCCACGCAGGCCGCGGCGTACAGGAACATGGAGGCGGACCAGGTCTGCCAGTCCTGGCCGGAGGGGAGGCCGGTCTGGGCCTTGTGCCACTCGTTGAAGCCGAACGCAAGCTTGGGGTCCCGGGCCGACCGCAGGCGCTCGGCCAGGGCCCGCAGCTTCTCCCCGGCCAGCCGGTGCCGCCCCGCGGCCACCAGCGCGGCGATGTAGAAGCCGCAGACGAAAGGCCAGACCCCGCCATTGTGGTAGTCGCCCGGAAGGTTGTACAGGGCGTACCGGGGATGCCAGTCGGTGTCGGAGGGCAGCACGAACGGGAAGAAGCAGGGCGGCAGGCTCCCGGTCAGGTCGCCCCGGTCCCGCATGGCTTCGCATTCCGCCTCGATCCAGGTCACCATCTGCGCGGCCCGGGTGCGCGGCGCCAGCCCGGTGAGGATGGCCAGGCTGTTGCCCAGCAGATCGCAGCGCTCATCCCGCAGCACCTTGTACGACCACATGGCGTAGGTGGGCCGCCCGAGGACGGCCAGGCCTGCGACCGGGTGCGCGGCCCCCACCCGGTCATCCGGCCCGTTGACGGCGGACCGGAGCGCGGCGGCCCGGTCATCCTGGCCCAGCTGTTTCAGGTAGCCGTGGACCAGGGTGTTCACGAACAGGCCGTGGCCCAGCACCCAGTGCTCGTCCCGCCAGTCGCTGGTGGGCTGCTGGGTCACCATCACCCGGTCGTCGCTGGTCTGGTATTCCATCCAGCTGAGGGCCTTCCGGGCCGGGCCGTCCAGGTAGCCGGCATCGCCCGTCACCCGCCTCATGATTCCCAGGACCAGCAGGAACAGGGGCGTGGTATCGCTGGCGCCCCGGTCTTCCGGGTCGTGCACCAGCGAGGGGATGCTGCCGCGCGGGCTCTGGTGCTCCGCCAGCCGCGCCATCACCCGCCGCAGCGAGTCCAGCAGGACCGGGTGGCCCGAGGCCAGGATGCCCAGGGCGGAGATGAGCAGGTCCCTGGTGTAGGGTTCGGGATAGCCCCAGCCCGCCGTCCGGGGCAGGCCATGGAAAGGCCCGTGGGCGTTGTGCAGCAGAACCTCCAGCGCCGCCGCCTTGGCGGACTGGATCCCGGGGTCGGAGGCCGCGTCCATGTCAATCCCTTCCCAGATGTTCCGACAGGATAGCCACCAGTTGCCGGGCCACCAGCCGATAGTCGAAGCGGGCCACCGCCCGGGTCCGGCCGGCCGCGCCCATGCGCTGGCGCAGCTGCGGATCGTTGAGCAGCAGGCGCAGGGCGTCCGCGATATCAGGCACGCTGGCCCGGTAGTCGGCCACCCGGGGCCGGTCGAAGATCACCGTATGGCCGGCCGGATAGCCGGCAGCGGGGCCCAGCACCGCTTCGGTGATGGTGTTCTTCATGGCCACCCCGGCCAGGAAGGCGGTCTCCCGGTCCACGAGGGTGTCCAGCATGGCCATGGCCCGGATCCCGATCACCGGCTTGCCGCAGGCGCCCGCCTCCACCTGGGGCATGCCGAAGCCCTCCAGGCGCGAAGGGGCCGCATAGACATCGCAGGCGGCCATGAGGTAGGGCATGAGGTTCCGGGACACCCGGTGGGTGGGGAAGCTCACCCGGTCCTCCAGCCCCAGCTCCCGGGCCAGCTCCAGGTCCAGCCCGTTCTGGACCTCGGTCCTGGGCTGGGGCCAGACCTTGCAGACATAGCGGAAGTCGGGCACCTCGGCCCGCACCAGGGCCAGGGCCTCCATGACCTCCCGGCCGCCCTTGGAGGCGGCGTCGCCGCCCACGGTGAGGAGCATCAGCTGGTCCGGGCTGATGCCCAGGATCTCCCGCATGGCGTGGACCTTAGGATCCTCGGGGTCCCGGGGGATGAAGGCGTCGGTGTCGCAGCCCACCGGCAGGACTACCATGTGGTCGCCCCGGATCCCGTCCCGCATGAAGGTCTCCCGGACCCAGTTTGCGGTCACCAGGATCAGCGGCATCACGTTCAGCTCCTGGCGGTAGTTGGCCACGTAGCCGTCGGCCAGCAGCCAGGGCACGGCGGTCATCCCGAAGCTCTGGGGGTGCTCTACGATGTCGGGATAGTCGCCCCAGAAGCCCACGCCCACCACGGCGTCGGGCTTGAACCAGCGGTAGTACCATTCCTTTTCCAGCTCGGACTGGAGGTGGGCGGCCTTGGCCTCCACTCCCATTTCCAGCAGCCCATGGTAGAGCAGGTCGCCCTGCGTGGCGAGGCCGCCCGGCGCGGGCGGGTAATCGTAGAGCACCAGGATCTTCATGGGCGGGGGTCCTCAAGACAATGGAAGGCTTCGGTCCGGGGGGTGGTCCGGACTTCCCAGCTGGCGGGCGGGTAGTTGTAGGTCTCGAGCATGAGCCGCCGCTTCTCGGCCCAGATCGGCTCGGGAAGGTCCAGGACCAGGGAGGCCCCGGCCGCGGCCCGGGGCAGGTAGGCCCCGCCGCCGTCCTCGTAGGCGAAGCCCCAGAGCGCCCCGGCCTTGAGGGTCCCGGTCCGCCACAGCGCCCCCACCGCCTCGGCGGTCTCTTCATGGCGGCGGTGCCGGGTGTACTCCCCCTGGGGGGAGTGGGTCAGGATCAGATCGTATTCCCGCTCCGGCAGCAGCGACAGGACCAGCGCCTGCACCGCCCCGGCCGGGACCGGGTCCTGGTCCGGGCCATCGTCCAGATCGGCCATGGCCCCGCGCGCGCCGAGCCGGGCCAGCACGCGCCGGAACCGGGGCGCCCGGTCCGGGTCCCCGCCCCGGCAGAGGCAGGCCACGAAGGCCGACCAGTGCGGCCGGCTGAGCAGCAGGCCGCCGCACCAGAGCACTTCGTCGTCGGGGTGGGCGACGATGACCGCGACCCGCTGGTTCAAAACCGTCCCTCGGGGTTCTCCCGCTCCCGGGCGTTCCGGTGCTGGGCCAGTGCGCGCAGGACAGGACCCGGACCGGGCGCCGCGCGCTTCGTTTCGATCAGGCAGGCCAGCCGGCGGAGCTGCTCCGCCTGGAGGCTCAGCAGCTTCTGCCACTGGCTTCGACGCGCCAGATCAAGCTTCTCGAGAAAAAGGCCCAGCTTTGCCTTGCGGCCATTCGCGGCATTCAACGCTCTCATTGGATTCGCACCTCACCGTAAACCTGATGACTGCTAGTGCATGATTTGCGCCAAAACGCCAAGCCCTGTCCTGATGCGGGTTTTGATGGATCCTTCCAGCCCGGGCCCCGGGCAGGTCCATTCAAAATGGAAGGGGCCCCCATCAGCCCGGCTCCCCGCATGCGGGGTTCGCCGCCGCATGTTCCAGGGCGGCGTCCAGCGCTTCCAGGAAAGTCTCGACCCTGATCGGCTTGGTGAGGTAGCGGAAGAAGCCCAGGTCCAGGCCATGCCTGATATCGCCGATCATGGCGTTGGCGCTGATGGCCAGCACCGGGATGTGCGCCGTGGCGGGGTCCGCGCGGATGACTTCCAGAGCCTCGATCCCGCTGATGCCGGGCAGGTTGATATCCATCAGGATCACGTCTGGCTGGTGCGCGCGGGCCAGTTCGATGCCCAGCTTCCCGGTTCCCGCGCTCATCAGCAGCAGGTCGGGGCGCCGCGCGATGAGCTGCTCCACCAGCTGCAGGTTGGCCATGTTGTCTTCCACGTAAAGCACCGTGCGCACCGGCGCGGAGCTGTCGACCAGGCCCTGGGCCGCGGCCGGCCCGGCCGGTTCCACGGCGAGAAGGGGCGCCTTGGCCGAGTTCAGCTCGAACCAGAACACGCTGCCTTCCCCGACTTTGCTGTCCACGCCGATCACGCCGCCCATCATCTCGATCAGCAGCTTGCTCATCACCAGGCCGATGCCCGTGCCCTGCTCGGCGCTGTGCTCCTGGCCTAGCCGGTTGAACGGCTGGAACAGCTGGCCCAGCATCTTCGTGGGCAGCCCGGGGCCGGTGTCCCGGACCCTGATCAGGGTGCGTTCCGGGCTGGCGGCGACACAGTCCACCAGTACCGAGCCTCCGGGCCGGTTGTACTTGATGGCGTTGGAAAGCAGGTTGATGCACACCTGCTTCAGCCGGACCCGGTCGGCCTGGACGAACATGGGGGCCGCGAACCGGGGAAAGGACATGCTGAGCCTGTGCTTCTCGCCCTCCTGCCTGACCAGGGCCTGGCATTCCTGCAGGACTTCGGAAAGCGAGACCGGCTCCACCGAAAGCGAAAGCTTGCCCGACTCCACCACCGCCAGGTCGAGGATCTCGTTGATCAGTTCCAGGAGATACCAGCCTGCGTGCAGGATCTGCTTGATGCTGGCCTTCTGGGACGAGGTCGCCGGCGGGGTGTCGTTGTCCATCAGCTGGGCGAAGCCGAGGATGGCGTTGAGCGGGGAGCGCAGCTCGTGGCTCATGCCGGACAGGAACTCGGACTTGGCGAGGTTGGCCTTCTCCGCCACCACCTTGGCGGTTTCCAGCTCGACGTTCTTGCCCTTGAGCAGCTCGTCGAGACGCTTGCTCTCGGTGACATCCCGGGCAGCGGCGAACACCCCCTGCAGGTTGCGGTTGCGGTCATAGAAGGTGGTGGCGTTGTAGGACACCACCGTCTCGACCCCGTTCCGGGCGCTGGCGGTGAGCTCGTAGTTGGTGACCTTCCGCTCGGCCAGCACCAGCTGGATGCCCGCCGCGGCCCGCTCCGGATCGGTGAAGCAGTCCTTGAACGGGGCGCCGATCAGCTCGTCGCGGGTGCAGTCGGTGAGGGCCTCCATCTGCTTGTTCACATCGGTGATGATGCCCGAGGGGTCGGTGGTGATCAGCGCGTCGATGTTGGATTCGAACAGGGAGCGGGTGTAGAACTGGTGGTCGCGCAGGCGCTGGGCCAGCTTCTCCTGCTCCGCCTCGATCTGCTTGCGGGCGGTGTTGTCGGTGCCGATGAGGAGGTAGCCGATGATCGCGCCCTGGTCGTCGCGCAGGGCCGTGACCGACACCACGGCCGGGAACCGGCTGCCGTCCTTGCGGATGTAGGTGAGCTCGTAGATGTCCTCGATGCCCCGGGAAGCCTTGAACACCAGGGCCTCGAAGCCCGGCGCGATGGTGGTCTCCAGCTCCAGGCTCAAGGCCTTGGCCCGGGCGATCACTTCCTGGGGATCGGAAATGTCGGCCGGGGTGATCTGGTTCACCACGTCGTCGGCCAGGTAGCCCAGCATGCGCTCGGCCCCCACATTGAAGATCTGGATGACGCCCCGGGCATCGGTGGCGATGCTGGAGAAGTTGGCGCTGTTGAAGATCGCGTCCTGCAGGGCGCCGGTCTTGATCAGGGCCTTCTGCCGCCGCACCTTGGCGGTGACGTCGGCTTTTCCGGAGTCGGGCTTAGACTTGGCTGAATCACGGGCATTTCGGAGCATAGCCGACCTCTGGGAAACCGCGGAATGTTGATCGGGCGGATCGCGAGGCCGTGGGTGCGCCAAGCACCTCAGCGGAGTATGCACTCATCCGGACCGAAAGCCTGGTATTCAACAATGATTGAGCAAGGGCTCAGTTCTGCTCTGGCCGCCGGGCGGATGGCCCTGAGCGGGGCCCGGGATTTCAGGCCTGGAAGGCCGATGGTCCTGGAGCCCCTGCGCAGGAACTTGCCGGACGAACCCGCTCCGGTCCATGAGCAAGACATGCGAATGAAGGAGCCGAGCGGATTCCAGCCCAGAAGCCCCAATGCCAGGAGCACGGCGAGGATCACTGCGAAGATCGACAGCATGGGGACCTTCCCATTGAAAAGGGTGGTATTCGGCTACTTGCCCGGCGGGGGGAAGTGGTTGAGCATGGCGTGGACGGCATCTTTCACACTGGCATCCGCCTCCTGCGGACTGTCCGATCCCTGCAGGGTCCCTGGGGCGGAGGCTTTCCACACCACGGTCCGGGTGCGGGCATCCTGGAATTCCAGCACCAGCCCTGCCATGGCCTCCCGGTGCGGATCGCCCACGGGAGCGGCGAACCCCACCCCCAGGGGCCCCATCCCGAAGCCCAAGCCCACGTGGACCTGCTGTGACCGGCCGGGCTCCCGAAGGGGGTAGAAGGTGATCAGGAAATCAGGGTTGGCCGCATAATCCGCCTGCCTGAACCCCTTGGAGGAGAGCTCCGCCTCCACCGCCCGCTGGACCCGCCCGCTGACGATGGAGTTGCTGAACTCCCCCGGCCTGGCCGGCCCGCCCTGGGGCGGCAGCTGCCAGGCGTAGGTCTGAAAGGCGGTGAACTGGGTCTTGGCATCGTAGTCATAGTGGACGTCCGGTCCCGCACAGCCAGTCAACAGGGCGAAGGCGGTGGCGGCCAGCAGGGGGCGAAGGAATGTCATAGGGACCTCATGAGTTTGCAATCCTTGACGGGTCGGCCCCCCTGGATGGGCAGGACGGACGGGATCCAACTGAGAGCATCTTCTGTGCCATTGCATAACTATGTTATTTTCTATGCATTTGCGAAAGCAGCCTTTAATATCGCCCAGGCGGCCGTCGTCACCCTGAATGACCACCCCACTCAAACTGACGCGTCAGAACCAGGAGTATGGATCAGGGGTATAGGGATCCACGTTGTAGGGATCCAGGCTCTCGACAATCGGCGCCGGGAACCGGGACGCCAGGGGGGGGACCCAGCCGGACATTTCGTCATAGAAGTCAAGCATGGAGCACCGTCAGCAAGGGGGAATGGAAGGTGCGGCCTGGTCATTGGCGGCCCGACCGCAAGCCAATGGGTGCAGGTTCGATGCCACCGAACCAACGATATTCGAATCAAGCAAATATGGAATTCTTCGGTCATCCCCGGGGAGCCCGGCGCAATCAATATGAATGACAAGTGGATCCAGATTGAAGGAAGATGGGACTCAAAAACATCCCCTTATCCGCTGAGATCCTAATTTAAGTCCGTTATTTATTAAATTTAATGAATTGGAATGACAAATGCATGAGGGTCGGCTTCGAGTCTTTTGGTTCCGCCCCTGACCCTTTGAAAGTCGCAATCGCAAGGAGGATCACACCATGAGCCTGTTGATCACGCCGCATGAAATGAAACAATTCATCATTGCCACCCTGGATCTGGAGGAGCTCACCCCCGAGGAAATCGGCGATGAGCAGCCCTTGTTCGTCGAGGGCCTGGGCCTGGATTCCATCGATGCGCTGGAACTGGGGATGGCCCTCCGGAAAAGGTTCCACCTCCAGTCGATGGAAAAGGATCCAGCCACCAAGGACGATTTCCGCGACGTCACCAGTCTGGTGAATTTCGTGGAGCGCCATGGCCGGGAGCCTATGAGCCTCGGGGCCTGAACGCCCCTTCACCGCCGCCCGGCCGGCGGCAGCGGCCGGCCGTCGGTGCGTGAATCTAATTGATGACCACGATGGCTTCCGCCGCGGCCTGGGTCAGGGTGCTCTCCTCGACCTGTTGCATCATCCCGCGCAGGAACTCCGGAAGGTCGGCAGGCTGGCGGGAGGTGACCAGGTTGCCGTCGATGACCACGTCCCGGTCTTCATAGAGTCCGCCGGCTTCCTTCACCTCCTTGGCCACGGAGGCGGTGCAGGTGAGGCGCCGCCCCTTCAGAAGATCCGCGCTGACCAGGATCTGGGGCCCATGGCAGATGGCGGCGACGGGCCGGTCTGCGGCGAAGAAGGTCCGGGCGATGGCCAGGGCCTTCGGCTCCTTTCTCACCGAGCCGGGCGCCTTCCCGCCGGGCAGGACCAGGATCCCGTAGTCGCCGGGATCCACCTCCTCCAGGGTCTTGTCCACGGCCACCTCATAGCCGTGCAGGCCGGTGATCGTCCCGCGGTTCATGGAGGACACCACCACGTCCAGGCCCGCCTCCTTGAGCCGGTAGTAGGGGACCAGCAGTTCCGTGTCCTCGAATCCATCTGCGCTTATGATCAGTGCTTTCATGCTTCCTCCTGGAAGACTGCGGATTCAATGCCATCGCCGCGCGGCGGCTTCGTTCAGACACCGGCGGCGTGGCCTGGATCAGGGTTGCCTAGACCGTCGCCGGCTCGATCGTCTTGACCGGGGTGACGGCGGCAGCCGTCTTGATGACGACCTTCACCGCATCCTCCATGGGATCCTTGAAAGGCACCTCGACCCGGAGCAGGCCGTTCTCATAGGTCGCTTCGGCTTTTTCAGGTTTCACCGCCCAGGCCGGGGTCAGTGCCGCCACATACTCGATGTCCTTGGTGGGCGCCGTCAGGTGGATGCTGTCTTCCAGGATCTTCAGATCGATGGTATCGGTCGGCGCGCCCGGGATCGAGAACTCCACGATGAGCTTGAG
>Ga0302320_10015278_pt1 | contig 15794 bp, 14 predicted proteins | sample Bog_T0_3_FD_202130 | JGI IMG/M metagenome (GOLD analysis project Ga0302320, IMG submission 202130) | Peat permafrost microbial communities from Stordalen Mire near Abisko, Sweden - Bog_T0_3 | ecosystem: Environmental > Terrestrial > Soil > Wetlands > Peat | place: Sweden: Abisko, Stordalen Mire... | reverse complement strand
TATTTTGGCGAAGAGTAGTGATCTGGCGAAAATCCGGGAATTTTTCCAAAAGGTCGGTTCGAACCCACTCCTCCGCGACCGCGCCCTGGTTTTTTCGCCTCGTGCCCCTTTCGCTTTCGTTCCGGAAATCCCCAAAAACGCCAGCAAGGATGCGGGCGAGGCGGCAGGAGGGGTCTGGGGAGGAATGCCGCCTCGCCCTCCACACTCTGCGATTCTGTCGCCTTTTTCGGGCGATTCCGAGTTTTTCGCGAATTTGTGCGCGCACTAGGATTCGAACCTAGGACCCCACCAGTATCAGTGGTGTGCTCTACCAACTGAGCTATGCGCGCTAGCGAGGACGATCGCGAGCATGTGTACTCGCTATTCGTCCGAGCGAAGCGCGTATATGTACTCATATGCGCGCAAGCCTTTTCCCACTATTTCGGGACGAAGGCAACTATATCAAGGAAAAAAGACTTGGGCAAGAATATGCGACCATTCCGGCAAGCCAAACTCTTTATTCTTTCTCTGTTATATTGTGCAGCAAACGTTCGGTGATGCGTCCAGCAGCGTCCTTTGCTCCAAGGCCGAAAGCCAAACCTATGGCGAGAGCAGCGGCAAACACAACACCCATGACGATGGTTTGTATGAGAGACGGAGCTATCCCGAGATGGATAAGAGCGGCCACGAGAGCAAAGATCCATATGGACCATTTCGTGATAGAGCCGAGGAGGCTGGCCGATTTAACGTGAGCGGCCTTGACGCTGGCGATCACTACCTTTTGCATCGCGTCAGCAACAATGACAGCTACGATCAGTATGAGGACGGCCACGATGACATTCGGTATATAGCTGACCACTACATCGCCCAGGAAATAACGGACGTCGGTCAAGCCTAGTATGTCGAATGAAGTCAGGAGGAAGACTATGATGACGAACCATTTGACCAAAACGCCTAGAAAATGGCCGGAATTAAGGTTGTAGCCAGATCGTTTGACGACGTCTTCCATGCCGGCTGACTTGAGCAATGCATCGATGCGCAGAGCCTTGATGACGCTCTCCACGAGGCGCTCCAGGAGGACGGCGAGGACCCAGCCGATTGCGAATACTATCACGGCAAATATGAATGGCGGTATGAAGCTGGCTACGCCATACCAGACGCCCTGTAGGGAATCAGTAAAAACCGATCCCCAGTTTTGCACTAACATGCTGTTATACATAATATATGATAATTAATGATTATCTTGATAATGCCTTGATTATATCATTTTGAGAGGCCGGAATTGAAAGTCACTGTGGATATATTAGCCTATTATAAGGCTTATTTTGCTATTTCCGGGTCCGAAACCCTATTCTATCCACTAAAACTATATGCGGAAAATCTATGATATCCCGAACGAGACGGTCATGGAGGCCGAGCCGGTACTGGAAATCACTGCTTGTCAGGCTTGAATAGGCCAGATCCCGGCCCATGTCCGTTTCTATCGACTTTATCGCTCGAGCAAGCTTGTTTTCGTTGATGTCTTCAGAAACTATGAGCAGATCCAGGCGTGCGTCATTTTGATGGACAAATATGCCCGCGGCCAATATCAATTTGACCTTTCCAGCAACCATGATCTTTGCCGCGAGATGGCTGTCGGCTCTGACGCTGGCTTCGACCATAAGATCGGAGAGGATTGCGATATGCGGGAACTTTTGATCCAGATGATATGCGCTCTCTCTAGCCTTTTTCGCCTTTGCTCCGGCCTTTTTCCCTTTGTTCTCCTTTGGTGCGAGCTTTGTCCTGATCAAGCCCGATTTTATCAGTTCGATCAAAGCCTTCCTCGCTCGAATGGGCGCAACGCCGGTGCGGGATGAGACGTCCAGAGCCGTGTAATGGGCTTCGGGATTGAACAGGAAAAGACGGATGATCTTTGTCTTGGCTTCACCGCCAAAGAGTTTGCCGAGTGTTTCCATGTGAACGGGCTTTTAAGGGATTATTCCGTCTAGCGAGGAGCGGCGTGGCCGCTTGCGGACATGACGAACGAGCGAAGACGGAAGAAAGTAATCTTTATTTGTATTCTACTTTTCCGCCGGCTTCTTCTATCTTTTTCTTTAGGGCGTCTGCTTCCTCCTTCTTTAGGCCTTCTTTGAGCACTATCGGGGCGCCATCGACCAGATCCTTTGCTTCCTTCAATCCGAGGCCGAGGACTTCCTTGACGGCTTTGATGACGGCTATCTTCTGCTCGCCGGCAGAAGCGAGGTGGACGTTGACGAGGCCTCCGGCATCAGCGGCTGGAGCGGCGCCTGCGGCTGGAGCGGCCGATGCGACGGCGGCGGCTGAAACGCCGAATTTCTTTTCGAGCAGCTTGACGAGCTCGTTCAAGTCGATGACGGACATCTTCTCTATCGATTCTACGAGCGATTTGAATTTTGCGGGAATCTCTATCGTTTGATTTGGTTCCATGATTTTTATATTAATTTAATTTAAGTTTTTGTAATTTGTTTTAACAATGCTTCGTGCATAGTAACTTTTCCTCGGCCTTCGGAAAAGTTCTATGCACTCCGCCGGTCTTGAAACAATATTTTCTATACCTTCTTCTTTGCAATCTCATTCAGACCGATGACGAGGCCCTGTATGGGCGAATTGATTACATTGGCGAACATGGCATACAGGGTCTTTTGCGGAGGAATGGCGGCAATGGACACCATATGAGCGGCATCCGCGAAAGCGCCTTCAAAGACGCCGCCGATGATCTTGATGGCGTCCTTGTATTCCTTTTGAAAAGCGTATATCTCTCTGGCCGGACCGACAATGTCGGCTCCATACGCCAAAGCGACTTCCCCATCGAGGATCGGCATCGTTCCGGTAGCTTTCGATCCTTCAAAAGCTTTTTTTGTCAGCGACTTCTTCGCTACGAAGAGGCTGATGCCTTCGCTCTTCAATTTCCGGCGCATCTTCGTCTCGTCGGCGACTTTGATGCCATGGAAATTGACAAAGACGATCGTCTTTGCCTCGTCGGCAATCTTCTTCACTTTTTCTATGATCTCTTTTTTCTGCAGTTTTGTGCGGGGCATTATGATGAAAGGAGATAAGCAAAGATGGAAATAAGGAAAGATATATGAATCTTTCCGTCTTTGCTTTTTCCTTCCTTTATTTTTTACGACCTTTATAAAGGCGGCAGATGACTCGTCACAATGAGAGTACCTCAGAAGGGCTTATTGTTTGCCTTCTTTCTCCGGCCTTGGTGATACTTTAGCAAAAGGTGCGGAGAAAGTCAAACTCCCATGTCATCGAACATCCCCTCGATCATTCTTTGCATCTCGGCGCGATTTTGATCAGTGATTTTTCTTGGATCGAAATGATGAATCCGCTTTCCAGCAAGGTTTTTCAAGGCTTTTTGGGCTTTGCCGGACTTGTCATTTTGTGCGAATTTCCATGCTTTTAGGAGACGATCCAGAAAACTTTTTTCGTCGACTGAAGACAGATGGAGCTCATGAATGCAATTGATGAAAGAGGCTTTATACATATCTGGCGTTATGTTCGGCATTGAATTTGGCGTGGAAGTCGCGTCAAAAACACCGTCACCGTCTTCATCTATCTTTATGATCTTGTATGATTTTGTCTCATCAGTGCTCGTGCTTGCTGCGAATTCCATGTGAGTGAGAGGTGTGACGATCATGCCTTCAAAACTGGATGGGTCTTTCTCGGAGCCGTTGTTATAATCCTCTATCCTCGTATCGACGGTGACTCCGCCCATGCCGGTGCCATCGAGATCGATCTTGTAGTCTGGGCTGAAAGGAAGTATGGCCTCGACGCCGTCGCCAGTCTCCTTGTAAAAGCTCCCGGGTATCTCGTTCTCATAAGCATCGAGGTCAGAGCCGGGCATAGGATTCGGAATCGGACCAGTATGATTCCCATACTTGTCATATATATTCAAGTCAGCCGGAGAATGGACGTCTATGACGAGATCATCGGAAAATGAGCGGTCCTTTGGTATCGCGCTGGTGATATACGGGACGTCGGTCAAAGAACCGGTTGCGCCGATGTCTTCTTTGATCGCATTTTCCACAGGATCAGCCTCTAGGATATCAGCATGGGCAAGACGTTGCTTTGTGTCGGTGTCATAAGAGCCAAGATCAAAGAATTGTTTTGTAGAAGAAGAATACGAAGCGCTCCCAAAGATGACGGTGCCGTCGCCGGAACCGTTGATGTTGTCATGCTGGAGCTCGTAACCGCACTTTTTCTGAAGCAAGTTATCGAGAGCACAAACTATCTTTTGAAAGTAACTTACGCCTATATTCGTGGGCAGTCCCCAACCGGCGATGGCGACGAGCTGGGTCGAGCTTGCGGGCTTCCAGGAATCGAGAATTGAGTGGACAGATTCAGCTTGTGGAAAAAGTCCAGAGTTCCCTTTCACAGGAATATTGGTTACATCCGACAACGAGCCATGCGACGCATCGTCTATGAACGATTTCATCTTTGAATATGAGGTGATGGCTGGAAAATACTTGGAAAAATTCAATCCGGCCATAGTCGAGCTGGCAAAGCTCATGATCGCTTGCGGCACGATGTTGAAATAATTCTGATCCGGCAAAAGCGAGTAGGCGCTCGGCATATTGACGCCGAGCCCGCGAGCGGTCGAGGCCGACAGAATAAAGCCGTTCGCTATCTCTTCCCCGTCGCCATGAAGCAGGCTCGGCACGGCTTGCGGAGTGCCGATCTCGGGAACAGCCACAAAGATGATCTTGTCGACGAGGCTAGATTCGCCCTTGTCCTTTAATTGATCATAGACGAGTTTGGTCACGAGACCGCCGTTCGAGTGGGCGATGATGGTAACCTTGCCGGTTTTTGACGAAGAGGCCATCGATTCGATAGCCTTTATGGCCGTCGATGTTCCGGTAACGCCGCTCGCTACCGTCGTCAAAGGCAGCCGCCAATCATAGGGATACGGCCGCCAATCCGCGATAGTCCCTTCGCCCACGAGATCATTCATTGTGCTGATAAATTTCTGATATATCGGCTGGAGGCCGAGAGCGTTGTCCAGAAGCCCGCTTTGGTGGATATTAGACTGGATTGAATCGCCGGAAGAATTCAAATACAAGCTTTGGACTTGGAGATTCGATATAGGCTCCCATAGCTGTTCGGTGCTTGTGCCAAAAACTCTCCGGTTATCTATAGTCAAGCGGCTCGCTTCGAGGCCTGGCACAAATAGGACGCTCGAGCAACAAGCGGGTGCGGCCCCTTTGCCTTGCCATGGATCATACAAAACCGATCCGTAGATCGTGTCAGAGCTTGCGCCCAGAGGACCGGCATCGCTGCCCCACCAATTATTTTCTGCGTGCACGATATTGTTTGTAGCGTTATACACCGCATAGCGCGTCCTTTGAAAAGAACTGTTGTGGATGATTATGTGATTCTGACCCGGATCATCTGCGACTTGTGCATTGGCGCGCGCCGGAACCAAGGATGAGAGAAAGCCCGATAGGAATTTCGTCCAAGGACCCTGTCGGGCATCCATGAGAACGGGCCGAGCATAATATGAGTAAATGCCGTACGTCGAGCTTGAGATCGAAGAATTCGTCATATTGATAGCGCTCTTTCGAAAGAAGAAAGCCGTATCGGCGCCTGACGAGGAAACATGATCGATCGTTGCCGTGGCGTTTAGCACCTCGAGTTCGGTAGCAAAGAAATTCACATAAGAGATAGAAATAATGCCGTTGCCGATCATGACATACGGCAGATTGCTAAAAACAATAGGCTTGTCTGCCGTGCCCATCAGGCTGGAGCTCGCCGTAAGGAATAGGCTCCCCTGTCCGGGCGAAGCGGCCTGAACGACCGTTCCAGGCTCTATGGTCAAGGCGTCCATCGGCGAAACGGCGATATCGCCATCGATTATATATGGGCTGTCAGCCTCGTCCCAGATGCCCGAAGGCGAAGGGTCGGCCGCATTTATATAGGTGGCAGCCGAGGCGGATACGGGCACAAGCAAAACAAGCGCGCATAACCATGCGCAAAAAATATTTATTTTCATAGGGATTTCTTTATTGCCTTATAATATAGAAATTATAAAGGGCGGAGATTAAGGAAAGTTAAAAAAGTTCTAAAGAAAAGTTAAAATCTTTTATGGCGCTTGGTTGAGACGCGTTCTGCAAACAAACAAAATAGCGACTATCATTTATGCGTCGCTGTCAATGATTCAGAGTCGATCTGGGTCGTTTCCGACGTATGATTCGCGAAATAGAGCACACAAAAGCTCACGAGGAGTATTGTTATGAAACCAAAGAAAAATTTGAAGAATGTGCGATCAAATGGATTTACCATTGGTAATATTATACCACAAAGAATAAAAATATTAAGGGAGAAAAGAAGAAAGGTATAAAAGTACAAAATGCACGCATCGATATCCCTCTACTTTTATACATTTATTACTTCTTCCCTTTTTTCTGCCACTTTTCTAATGTGACGAGCAGAGGCGAGCCGAGACAAATCGAGGAGTAGGTGCCCGCGGCGATGCCGATGATGAGAGCAAGGGAGAAATGCTGTGTCGGAGCGCCGCCGACGAAATAGAGCACAGCAAGAGCGAACAATACGACGAGCGACGTATTGATCGAACGGACGAACGTCTGGTTTATGCTCGTGCCGATGATCTCTGCAAAAGTCTTCGAGCTGGGCATTACGCGGAGGTTTTCACGGATACGATCAAAGACGACAATGGTGTCATGCACGGAGAATCCGAGGACAACGAGGAGCGACGTGACGAACAGAGTGTCTACTTCATATCCATAGAAATGCCCGAGTATCGCAAAGACGCCCAATGGAATGATGATATTGTGGACAAGGTCTATGATGGCCACAATGCCGTATTTCCAAGAAGAAACAGGCTCGGAGACCTTGCGGAAAGCCCATGCGATGAAGAGCACTATCGCCAGAATGACCAAAACGACGGCCACTATCGATTTCCATGCCGCTTCGGCGCCCAAGGTAGGACCGATGGTGTTAAAGCCGGTGACTTGCATGCCGGCAGAACTGATAGTGGCCATGGCTGTGGTAGAGCCGATGGTGATAGGCATGGTCGAAGTTGAGGCTGGTTCCAATGCTGACAAAACCGAGATCAGAGAATTCTTTTGGGCGTCGGTCAGTGTCGCTGTGCGGATGTTATATCCATTCGATTCGGACGGGATGACAGTGGCTGACAGATTGAGCGGCGCGACCGCCAAAACGACGGTGCTCTGGTTCGGCCTGTTATGTGCATACAGGACTTCGAGGAGAGAGCCTCCTTTGAAATCGATGCTCGGATTCAGGCCCCAGACGGCCAAAGAGACGATCGAGCCGACCACGAGTATCGCGGAGAGCGTATAGAAAACAATTTTGTATCGTACGACAAACATGGTGTTTTAATTGGTGAAACCGTTCTTCATAAGGAATAATGACAATCGACCTTGCTTTTTGGGCGACACGGCAAAGAGGAAGAATCTCGAGGCCGTGATAGCCGTGAACATGGATACGAGAACGCCGATGATAAAGACGAGGGCAAAGCCTTTTATGACCGAAGTCGAGCTGAAATAATAGAGGATGAGGCCGGTTATTATGGACGACGTGTTCGAATCGCGGATGGACGGCCATGCCCTGGTGAAGCCCTCGTGGACAGCATCCATGATGCCTCTGCCTTTGCGCAGCTCTTCTTTCATCCTTTCAAATATGAGGATGTTGGCGTCCACTGCCATGCCGATGGATAGGATGAATCCCGCGATGCCTGCCGCCGTCAAAGTCACCGGGATTATCTTGTAGAGGGCAAGGTTGAGAGCGGTATATGCAGCCAGAGCTACAACAGCCAAAAATCCCGGCAAGCGATACCAAATGATGAGGAAGGCGGCAATGACAAGAAATGCGATTATGCCGGAAAGGATGCCGGCATTCACCGTAGCCGCCCCGAGAGTCGGGCCGATCGTCTGTTCGGACAAAACCGTTATCGGCACGGGCAAAGCGCCATAATTCAGGTTTCGGACGAGGTCTTTTGCCGCATCAAGAGTAAAGCCGCCAGAGATCTGCGCTTGGCCGTTCGTGATCGCTTCGCGAATGGTCGGCAATTCAAGTGGTTGGCCATCGAGATATATCGCCGCGATGTCACCGATATTATTTTTAGTGAGATCGGCGAATTTTTGAGCGCCGGTAGAATTGAATTGAAGAGAAACCATGGGCGCGCCGGTGGTCGGATCAAAGGCAAGAGCGGCTTTTGAAAGCATGCTGCCGTTGATGCCGGTAGGTATCCTCGCGACATCTATAGCCGCCTGCGTATCCGTCGCGTTCAGATTTTTCTTTGTGATCGCGTCATAATCGCTCGTCTTTATCAGGAAAAATTCCAGGACGGGCGTCGCGCCTATGGCGGCTTTTGCCGCATCGATGTCGGTCACGCCGGGCAATTCGACTATCAAGCGGTTTTGAGTCGAAGCAGAGCCGAATATGCCGGCTGTTTCGGTCTCGACCACTGGTTCTGAAACGCCGAATATATTCACGCGCCGCTCTATGGCATCCCGAAGAGCCGTCATAGAATCAGAAACGGCGTCAGGGGATATCTTTGATACATCGGCGGTATAGACCAATTCTGTGCCGCCAGCCAGGTCTAGGCCGAGCTTGAAAGGCATCGAAGACTGCGAGGAATAGACAAAATAGCCGATTGCGGCGGCTACACTCAGGATAAAAAAGGCTATCATTCGGTGTTTGAGCATGAAAGGTCGTTCGGTATGACGTATAGGGGATTATAGCGTTTTATAAGGGAAATGCAAATGCATCCGGTTTCTTTGCCTCGGGCCCTATGATCCACAAACCTTGCACAAAGACAGCCTTTGAACTAGTATTCGGACTAGAAAGGGATGAGCTCTATGAAAGCGAATTGTAGACGATTATGCGACGAAACGTTGGTACGACTTTTATTCCGTCTTGTATTGCAAGGTTACAGCGCGAGCGGCGTCAGCCTTGGAAGGTCTTTGAGGAGCGGCCTTCTCGAGGGATACACCGACCTCACACCGCTCCCGCGCGTGCGCGAGGCCGATGCATACTACATGGATGACTTGTATCAAGAAGCCCTCAAACGCCTCAAATCTCCACGGCGGCGTATTCGGATAGACAACAGAATGGACAGGACGAGATATCTCGCCTATCGCTGTATTGCCGGCCTCAAATTGTGGTATGAATGGGACATGAAAGACGAAAATCCTCTTTCTTCTGAAAAGAAAAGAGTGGATGCGGCGTGCGCCCTGCTTCCTCTTCCTACTCTACCAAAAAGCACCAATCGTCAGGATCTGATGCGATTCGTCCAAGAGGCGCGGTTCCACTATTCCGATATGTTGATCGCCCAAACAGACCGGCTCCTCGCCGCGCATTGCTAAAAAACCGATGAACACAAAACCCACCGTCTATACCGGTGGGTTTTTTCTTTGTCTCATTTTTTACTTAAAAAATCTTATCCGTTTATATACTTCGCATACCTCCCCTCTTTTTTAACAAACGCATCTTTTGATTGCCACTTGTATTTGTAACCATAAAGCCGAGTGAGCTTTGAACCATCGACGGCGATCGGATAGGAATATGATTTCCAGCCGCCGCGGGAAGTAGGCACTTTACCGAGACTGATATTCCACATGACGAAAAAGACGGGACGGATGAGATATGGATGAATGGGGATTGCACGCTTGTCGACAGCTTCGGCCATATCCTTACCTCTCACCACATCGCCGGGCGGACAGACATTGAACACGTCATATCCGCTCTTTAATGGTTCAAAGGTCAAAAGCGCGACAATATCGGCAATATCGTCCTCGTGTATGAATTGTCTGCACCATTTCGGCGTCACCGGCACGAACGAGACCATCGCGGAAATCAACCTATGGAAAAAAGACTTGGAGTCCTTGAGTTGGCCCGAGAGCGTCGCCTGGAGACCGAATCGGATGCGCATATAACGCCCGCGCGGCCCGGTGATCGCCGCTGGGCGGATGATAGCGACTTCTACCTTGGAACCTTTGGCCTTGGCCGCTTTCCACTTTTCCTCCAAGCGCTCTTCGCTTATCCTCTTTTCCTCGGCATAGAGATAATCTGTCTTGCGAAAAGGTTCCTCTTCGGTAAAGCGGTGCTCGATAGTGTTTAAAGGAAACGCGCCGTACGAAGCAACTGTCGAGAAATAAATGAGCTTCTTGACTGAAGGAGTTGAAAAAGTAAAGTCAAAGACAGCATCGGATCCGCCGATATTCCACTTCCACTGGACGTGCTTCTCGCCATACATCTCGCGTATCTGCCAAGCGGTATGAATGATGATATCCGGCTTTGCGGCCGCCGCCTTCTCTTGCCAAGAGCCATGGGCAAGGTTTTCGACTATATAGGTCAGTTTTGGCGCATCTTTTATAAAATCGGGCAGAGGCTCCTTGTCTATGGCGATGATACAGCCGACATCTTCCCTTTTTGAAAAGATATCGACGAGCATGGCTCCGATATAGCCTGCACCGCCGGTGATGAGGATGGTATGTTTAGCGTTCATAGGATGATTATACCTTTATACACCCTTTCGCGAAAGGAGTATGGCTATGGTGCGGAGCGCTATGGCGAGATCGAGCACGAGCGAACGATTTTTGACGTAATAAAGATCGTACGAGAGGCGCTCGCGGGTCTCCTCGAGAGATTGCGGCACCTTGTCTTGTTTGATCTGCGCCCAACCGGAAAGGCCGGGCGTCACCAGAGTGCGCACTGAATAGAAAGGTAGTTCCTTTTCGAGCCGTTTCCAGAGGCCGATGATATCGGAACGCGGGCCTATGAGCGACAGATCGCCCTTTAGGACTGCCAAGACTTGGGGAAACTCGTCGAGACGGGTCTTTCGCAGGAATCTGCCGACGCGAGTCACTTTGTTATCGCTCTCATTGAGCCATACATCATGCTCGTTCCGTTGCATGCTCCTGAATTTGCGTATCCGTATGGGTTTATTGTACCGTCCGATGCGTTCTTGGGAATAGAAAAGCGGACCGCCATCATCGAGTCTGACCGCAAACCAGATAAACGGCATCATGATGACCGTCGGCACAAGGATGATCAGAGCGAGTACGATCTCGGCGATCCGGCGCACGAGCGCGTAGATCTGTGACCGTGCAGCGGAGGCATGCTCGAGGAACCATTCATAGCGCACGAGAGAAAGAGGCACCCGTTCGAACACTTCTTCATACAGAGCTTGCACATCGATGAATCGTTTTGAAGAAAAGATGAATTCATAGAGGGTTGGAAGGGCCTTCGCCATGGCAGGATGACCGTTATCGATGACGATGATCGATGGATTATCGCGGTAAATGGCTTCTTTGGCGCGCGTCTCGAGAGCTGGATCGGCGGGATCGATGCGACAGGAGAATCTCATGCTCAAGGAGGTGCCATTCGCAGCAAAAAAAAGCTCGTCTGCTTCCGCACCGCTTGCTATCATGATAGCTGACAAAGGCGTGGGGCGAGCGAGCAGCTTGACATAGAACAATCTGACGGCAAAGACGATCACGTACGACAAAACGACGTATAACGTCAGCGTCGTCTTTGGTGTGATCGAAGGATTGTTATAGAGATAGAAGAAGACGATGGCGCCGAGAGCGACGGCGATCTCCGCGTTGACGAGGCGTGCCGCGGATCTTTTCAAATTGTAGACGATGGAACGCTCATAGAGGCCGGCCACATAATAGGCGAGCACTGAAAAGAGCGAGATGACAGTAAAGGGGAATGCGTGTAAAATGAATACACTGGACGCGAACGAGCCGTCATAACGGATGACGAGAGCAAGGAACAAAGCGAGATAGAGGGCGATAAAATCGACAAAAGCCAGGATATATCGGTCCTTGCGGACGGTAGATAGTGAGGCTGTCATTGAATAGCCATTATAGCCATTATGGATGAAAAATCAAATCTGAAAACGCTCGTTTTTATCATCACAAAATCGAATTGGGGCGGGGCCCAGCGCTACGTTTTCGACCTCGCGACAGCCATGAGGGAAAGGTTTTTAGTCAAAGTCATCCTCGGCGGAGAGGGGCCTTTGGCGGAAAAGCTCAAGGGTGCTGGAATCGAGGTCATCACTATCGCCGCGCTCGGTCGCGACGTGAGCTTTATCAAAGACGTAAAGTCTGGATGGAAGATCTGGAGAGCCTTGTCAAGGATAAAACCGGATATCGTGCATGTGAATAGCTCAAAGATCGGTGGTATCGGTTCTCTGGCCGCGCGACTCGCTTTTGTGCCAAAGATAATCTTTACCGCTCACGGATGGGCATGGAACGAAGACCGCTCGTCCCTTCAAAAAGCCGTCATCGCATTCCTCGCGTGGCTCACTATCATCTTTTCCCACAAAACTATCGCCGTCTCTCTCGCCATCAAAAAACAAGTTCTCTATTTTCCTTTTATAAAGAACAAGATCGTCGTCATTTCGCTCGGTATATCTCCCGTCGATTATCTCGCAAAGGAAGAAGCCCAACTGAAATTGCTCGGTTCGACTCCAGACGAGAATGTCTGTGTCATCGGCTCCATCGGTGAGCTTCATCCCATCAAAGGTCACAACTATGCGATAGAAGCTGTCGCCGAACTCATTTCAAAGGGCAAGAAAATGAAGTACGTCATGTGCGGAGAAGGAGCATGTCGGCCAGTTTTGGAAAAGAAGATAAAAGACCTGCAGGAGACAAATCCAAGGTCTGAGCTTGCGCAAAACATCATCCTCGCCGGCAATGTACCCGAAGCGGCGCGCTATCTCAAAGCATTCGACATCTTCCTTTTTCCTTCCCTTTCCGAAGCATTGGGCTACGCGGCCCTCGAAGCGGGTGCGGCCGGACTACCCGTCATCGCAAGCGCAGTCGGCGGCGTGCCGGAAATAATCGACGATATGGTCTCGGGGATATTGATACAAAAGGAAAAACCGAGCGAGATCGTTGCGGCTATCGAGCTTTTATTGGACAAACCCGAATTACAGCAGAAATATGGCTCTGCTTTGCACGAAAAAGTCATGAAAGATTATTCGATGGAGAAAATGATAGAGGAAACAGAAAAAATATACTTGAGACAATAAAAAGACCCCGTTTTTATACGGGGTCATGAGATTTGCAGGCCAGGTCGTGCTTTAAATATCGGAGTGCAATGGATCTCCTTCAGATAATATCCAAGCCACCACCAATAGACGAAGGGGTGCTGTCCTCGGATGTTCTGAATGAACGGCACAAAGAGGTTGCCTATGTTGTCATAGACGGTCGAACGCCATAGTAGTATGCTTTTGCCGGCAAATGAACTTTGGACTATGCCGCAATCGACAAGCTTGTACCCTTCGGCAAGGCTCAAACACCTCGCGACAACCCCGCTTTCAACCAGACCTTCAAAGAACTTCAAGCCCTCGATGCGCCTATCTGGATCATGATCGGGATCAACGAACAGTTCGAGAGGTTCGCGTTCGATGCACTCCGAACCAAAATCATCGAATTGAGGCACTGCAAGTTTTACGGTCCAATCCGGAAACAGAGGCCGCATAGCCTCTCTTTTTAAAAGAACTTTTTCCATAAGAGTAGCTTTTTATTCTCTAAAAAGAGATTCTACATGGATGGCCTGAAAAAGCAAGCGTGGTTTATCTCGGGCCGACGAATTCCTTTTCTGTCGCATCTTTGTGGGCGGCGCGGGAATAGCGGCGCATACCCATCAGGATGCCGAGGGCCACGAATTCTGTGAAGATATGCGAGCCGCCATAGCTCACAAACGGCAACGGCGTGCCGGTCACCGGCAAAAGGCGCATGTTCATGCCGATATTGATAAGGAGATGAACGAGAAAATAGATGGCTACGCCGGCGCCATAGAGGATCTCGAAATTCGTCGCCCCGGCCATGGCGATTTTTACGATCCTCCATATGAGTATCCCAAAGAAAAAGAGGAGGAACAGGACTCCGACAAAGCCCCATTCCTCGGCAAACGCCGCAAAGACAAAGTCAGTTTGATATTCAGGAAGGAATTTAAGGCGCGACTGCGTGCCGTAGCCGACCCCCTTGCCGAAAGCCTGGCCCGAACCGACGGCGATGGTCGACTCATATGCGTTATAGCCGGCGCCTTGGACGTCCGCCAGAGGATGGATGAAATTTTCGATGCGGGCCTTTTGATAGTCTTTGAGGCCAAAATGCCACAGGCCGGCGACAACGGCCAATCCGATGAATCCCATGATGAAAAGGTGCTTTTTTGACACGCCGGAGACCATGATCATGCCGAGCCAGATGAGAAAGACGATGAGCGCAGAACCGAGGTCCGGCTGGACCAGAATGAGGGCGAATATGACCAGAGCGTAGAAACCGGAAACGATTATGTGCCGGACATTCCTGATCTCTATATGCCGGCGGGAAAAATATTTGGCAAGGAGGATGATGATGACGAGCTTTGCGGGATCGGCCGGCTCGAGCGAAAATGCGCCGAATGACAGCCAGCTGCCTGCGCCATGGGATACTTTGCCGACGAGGAAAAGGCTGACAAGGGCCAAGCATGACAAGGAAAAAAGAGCCACCGAGACCCATGTGGACCGCAAAAATCTGAAATCGAATTCGCTCAAGAACATAAAAGCCAAAAGCGAGATGGATATCCAGATTATCTGATGGACAAAGAACTGGTTATTGCCGGTAAAGGCATACATGGTCACAAGGCCTGCGCCGAGGAGCGGGATGATCGAAGAAAAAAGGAGCCAGTCGATGCCGCTCGCGGAATCGCGGCGAATGAAATAGTCATTGAATCTGGATAGAAAAGTGGGCATCTCGACGTTACTGACTCTCAAGGACCGGAAGGACTTCGATCGATACGACGCGCCCATTATGGGAGACCGGCCACGTGAACGGAGCGACTACAGTGCCATTATTTGGCGGCACGGAATCGACGATGGTCTTTGAAAAGTCGATAGCATTGCCGTCCTTGTCATACAAGACTACATAGACCGACAGATTGCTGTACGCGGTAGCGGCGTTGTTCTGCAGGGTCACTTGGAGTGAAGAAGAATTCTGGTCTTCTGAATATTTTTTGTCGGCTATGACGATATCGCCGAGCGGATCGGTCTCTTTGACCCATTGCGGAGAACCAAGGGTTATTATGGTCTTCGTCGGAACGCGCTTTTGGGTAGAGACAGCCCCCTGGAAAGCAAGCGTATTCCGGTGAGGAGGTATGGTCATCGTGCCGTCTTTGTATGTTATGAGGATGCCTTCCCCGTCAAAGAGCTGCATCTCGTAGGGAACGCCGTACGCCACGCCGTCGAGATTGTTATTGATCACGTATGCGGCGACATTGTAGAGGCCCGTGGCGACCGGCTCTGCCTTTGTCCAGATGACTTCGGGCGGCAAAAAAGCGCTCGGGCACAATTTTACGCATGGACCGCCGCAGTCGATGCCCTGTTCGCCCTGATTCTGCTTGCCGTCATTGCACGTGGGTGCTTTATATAAAAGGAGAAAAGCCGGCAAGCCGACGATCAATATGATACCGCCGATCACAATAGAGGCATACGATAATTTTCTGCGCGAAGACCAGGTAGCCATGATGAGGTAAGTATAAGGCAAAATATGAAAAGTTGAAAGCAGAGCAGGCCAAGGGATCGAGGAAGTCTTTTGAGCGCGGCTGGCGCGAAAACGAGAAATTTTTCAGCAGAAAAATATCCGTGCTTCCGAGACTCTTGGCCTGCGAAGCTTTATATTTTTTATTATCGGACATTCTGTCCTGGCGGCTAGCTACTTTCGCCTGTAAGACTATCATCGCCGCAACTGCGTTTCACTTCCGTGTTCGGAATGGGAACGGGTGTTGCCACAGCGCCGAACCACCAAGACACAATGTCC
>Ga0302320_10015277_pt1 | contig 15794 bp, 14 predicted proteins | sample Bog_T0_3_FD_202130 | JGI IMG/M metagenome (GOLD analysis project Ga0302320, IMG submission 202130) | Peat permafrost microbial communities from Stordalen Mire near Abisko, Sweden - Bog_T0_3 | ecosystem: Environmental > Terrestrial > Soil > Wetlands > Peat | place: Sweden: Abisko, Stordalen Mire... | reverse complement strand
CTCGGGCTTAGCAACGGCAGCAGAATTCTCATTCGCACTCCCACGACTGCTTGGTTCTTGATTTCAATTGATCGCGATACTGCAAACAGAATCGTCCAGCCGCAACTCAACGGGTCCGAGTCGCCACGAACGCACGAATGGGTTGGACGGCATTTCTGGCTTTCACATACCTGATGGTTACGCTTACTCTAGCTTTTCACAGCCTGCCGCGTAAAGCAGTACGGAACCTCTCGCTCCAAATCGGGCCGGTCGATTCGGCAGCAGGATGACATCTGCACCCTGAGGCACGGCCGTAAACGGATGCCTCCATAAGCATAGCTTTAGACGCAGAGTTGCCGGAACGGATGTTTCTCCCTATCCCACCCGACTCCCCCGTTCCACCGAATGCCGCGACGCCCCTGCAAATTTTCTATGGTGCCTAACGTCCATTCTCAGCATCTACTCTACACCAACCCGTCTGGCGACAAGACGAGTTGTGGCTGCAATCGTCGCGACCACCACATTCGAGAGTGCTTTTTCGATCCTGAGAGGATCAGAAGCCAGGAAACCTGACTATGCCGCATCTAAAGAGAATCGTTGCCGTCCTTCTGCTCTGCGCGCTGCCTGCATTGGGCCAGGTTGAGTCCGTACCGATCTCGGTCGCGGGGAAGACAGACACCCAGGGGATCATCCCTAAGCCCTCGGCAGCAGTCGAAACTCCGCCACCACCGCCGGAACCAGTGCCCATCGAATCGATGACCGCGGAAGAATTGCCAGCCTTGGCGCCCCGCGTATCCTACAGCGAGGGATGGTTGACGATCGAAGCTACCAACGCCACGCTGGCGGACATATTGAATGCAATCCAGGCGAAGACGGGAGCCGTGATCGAGACGCCGCCGGGCGCTGGATCCAGTGAGCGCGTCGCCGTGCACCTTGCTGGCCCACCTAACGTGGTAATTCCGGCCCTGCTGGACGGTTCGAAGTTTGGGTACGTGATCCGTGCCTCCCCGGATGACCCGCAGGGGATTAGCGAAGTGGTTCTCAACCGGAAGACTCCTAGCGGAGCCCAACCGGGCGCACCGGCATCGGCAGCCAGCGAAGTTGCGAGAAGGGCCCTCGACCGTAAATCGGCAATGCCTGAGCATACAGCAGCGACGTTAACCAGCAGCGAACAACCCGCCGCTCAGCCAATCGTCGCCATGGATACGCTCGACAAGGAAAAGGATATCGAAAAGAACAAAGATGAAGACAAGCCCGATCAGCCGGCGCAATCCGCTCCAGCCCCAAGCGTAGCCACCATAATAGAGGAGCCGCATCCTCCCTCGCCCGTTCAGCTGGCGGCGAATTCGCAGAATTCGGACCAGGAGCAGGCACAGCAAAGCACGAACCGGCAGTTCATGCAGGATCTTTATCAATCGCGTCAGAAGTTGCAGCAGCCACAGCCACAACCAAGCCAGCCGCAACCTTAGGACCGGCAGCCTTTGGGTGTCCAGGTTTACAGGCTTAATCAACTGCAGGAACGTGGCTATGCGCCCGCTCTCGGGTTGGACGCGATAGAGGCGCCGGCCGGACTGCCAGATGCTTTTGGGTGTTGGGAAGGGCGATTGGCTTTTCTCATCGAAGCGGCTTCCTGCATGTCTTCGCGCCTTCGACAGAGATCGGCAACCTGGCTGAAACCCGCTCCTTCCATCTATCTCTGGCGCGAATTTCCATCCGGTTGACGGCTTCACAACTGTCAAGTATCGTGGGGCGATGGCGTATCGTCGCCCGCAGGCAGCTGAGGGATTCCATCAAAATACATTCCACCGCCGCGCAAGAGATCAGGGCGTAGACACCTGTGACAGAGGCAGAGCTGAAACATTTCTTGGAAATCAGCCGCATGTTCAAGGATGCCGGCCATGTCGACGGATACTTGGTATTGAAAATGGAGCGCTACGAGGAAACGCATTGCCGCATTCCCGTGACAGGTGCGGTCTCAGTGGTCAGATTCCTCCTCCAACATCACGGGCTCACGCAGCGCAATTTAATCCCTCAGTTTGGGACAGCGGCGGCAGGGTGAGGGGCGCACACTAGTCTCCGAATTGAGGTTCGTATGTCTGACGATCAGTTTCTAAACCCGCTTCACCCGGAAGCGAACCCGCCGGATGATTCCGCCTCCTCGTTTCACGAAAGGCTACTTGATAGCTTGCACGACGCGGTCTACTTCGTGGATACGGAGCGGAGAATTCGATACTGGAACAAAGGCGCGGAACTCCTGACCGGATACTCGGCCAGTGAAGCGGTTGGGAGACATTGCTCCGACAATTTCCTGATGCACGTGAATGAGCAGGGGTGCTCCTTGTGCCTCGAGGGGTGCCCACTTGCCCGCACCATCGCCGATGGCAAGCGTCGTGGAATCGAGGTCTATCTCCGCCACAAACTCGGACACCGCGTTCCCGTTGAAGTGCGCGTCGCTCCCATCACGGACGGGGAAGGGCGCATCGTCGGTGCGGTTGAGGTGTTCAGCGACGTCACTTCGAAAAAGAATGTCGAGAGACGGGTTGGAGAACTGGAGAACCTCGCCTACCGCGATACTCTCACCGGAGTGCCGAATCGCCGCTATGTTGAATTGAAGGTCAAACAGGCCATTCAGGAGGTCGAGGAGTTTGGCCGCAGTATGGGTCTTCTGATGATCGACGTCGACCACTTCAAACAGGTCAACGATACCTACGGGCACGAAATCGGAGACGATGCGCTCTGCGCAGTCTGCAAGACACTCACCCACAACCTGCGTTCGGGCGACACCGTGGGACGCTGGGGCGGCGAAGAATTCCTCGTAATCGTTGCGGATGTCAACCTCGCCTCTCTCGGTGCATTCGCCGAAAAATGTCGCATGTTGATCGCGGAGTCGGCGATTCCCGTGAAGGATGAGCACCTTGCTATTACGGTCTCATTGGGAGCCACACTCATCAGGAGCGGGGATTCAGAGCAGACGAACATCAAGCGAGCGGATGAATTGATGTACGCGAGCAAGATGTCCGGACGAAACCAGATCACCGTCGGCTGAACTCGTTCGCAGGCATGCCGCTGTGGCGCGGCAGCGTTTCTTTCCCGACACGCGCCTTCGGAGGAACGGCGTGGCCTTCGCTCCTGGCGCGGGTCTTGACCTTGCAATAGACGACTGAGTTTTAAGGAAAAGATTGCGGAGTGGTTGCCACTCCTCGAACCTGCGGCGCTATGGATTTCCAGAGAAGGGACTGGCGGAGGGTGAGGGATTCGAACCCCCGTTACGGTTTCCCGTAAAGCGGTTTTCAAGACCGCCTGTTTCAACCGCTCACACAACCCTCCGCGGTGAGTGATGCTCAAGCTCTCGCTATTGTACGATGCCGGTTCGCGAGGCTTCCAATCCCAGCGATGCCGCTAGACGACCAGGTCGGGAATGTCCATCTGCTGTTTGCGGAAGGCGCGGACAAAGGCTGCAACGACCTCTGGGTCAAACTCGCGGCCGGCACCTTTCTCCAGGATCTCCCGCGCCTCATACGTCGTGCTTCCCTTGCGGTACGGACGGTCGCTGGTGATGGCATCGTAGGCGTCAGCCACGGCCAGGATTCGCGCTTCCAGCGGAATCTCGTCGCCGGCGCGATCGCTATAACCGGAGCCGTCGAAGCGGTCGTGATGAGACAGGATGATGGGCAACACCCGGCGCAGCGAACCGCCCACGGGTTCCAGCAGGTTCACTCCCTTGGCCACATGCTCTTGCATTTCCTTGTACTCATTCGCGGTCAACCGCGCCGCCTTGTAGAGTATCTCGCGGCTGATGTCGAGCTTTCCGATATCGTGCAGCAGTGCCGCGGCGCGCACGTCTTCCACGCGTTCGTCATCGAATCCCATCTCAGCCGCCACCCGGGCGGCGTAGATCGAGACGCGGTACGAATGGTTCTGCGTATAAGTATCTTTGGAAATGAACTGCCGCAGGATCATCAGCACGCCGTGATAGGTCTCCCGCAGCTCGCGCATGCGCGCGGCGTTGCGGTCGTACAGCGTGCCCATGGCAAACGCGGTCAGAATCAGCGCCCCTCCCCACACGCAGATGTCAAACCACTTCTGCGTGTTCAGGGCGTCGCCGCCGTGCTCAAACAGGCCCGGATTCAAGAAAGTCACCAGGACAACCAGCAGGACGCTGGCCAGTGCCGTAAGCGTCGCGTGTCGCCGTCCGTAGTTGTAGGCGGAAAACAATGTAGGGAAAGTGTAAAAACTGAGCAGCATGCCGCGATTCGCGATCAGAAAGTTGCACATCGCGGCAATCACGAACAGGGACAGAACGAGCCAAAGCTCGCGATTCACTTCCGTGCATTGTTTCAACAGACTCTTTTTCAATTCAATCTCCAACCAGATACCGGAGGCACATCGTAGCAGAACTGCACGTCGATCGCAGTTCTGAAGTGCAATCTTTTATCCTACGGAGCTTACCCGCGCGGCGCAATAGCACCAAAGATAAGTACCCGCCTGGCCAAAGATACGAGAAGGGCAGCCGCTTGGCTGCCCTTCCCACTAGAACTTTTCGGACGCGATAACTAAACGGCCGTCACGTTCTCTGCCTGCCAGCCCTTGGGTCCCTTGACGACATTGAACTGCACCGCCTGGCCTTCCTTGAGACTCCGGAAGCCATTCGTCTGAATAGCCGAGAAGTGAACGAAAACGTCTTCGCCATTCTGGCGGCTGATGAAACCAAAGCCCTTCGCGTCATTGAACCACTTAACGATTCCTTGTTCCATGGTGTTACATGTTCCTTCGTGAATTGAAATCAGGCTGAGTGAATCGGAGGGAGTTCGTCCGCAGATACGTGTTCCGGAGCAGCGCTAATTTATCGCTCTCAGGGCGCCTCTACCGCTTGCGTCCTTCCAAATCAGAAGCGGGGAAATTATAGCACTCTCGATCCCAAATTGTGTATGGTAAATCAACAAAAAATGCCTAAGTCGATGAGCATGAAAGACATTTAGTTTTGTGACGCTTGTCCTCGACAAGCCCTACCGGGAGGATTCAAAGTGGAAGATATGAGGCTCAGCAAGATTCCCGATCGGCATACCGAGGATCCAACGGCGCCCTCCAGTCCCCTGGAGATGCTGCAGGCCTGCCATGCCCGCGTCCGCCACTTCATGCAACTGAGCCGGACTCTGGCCGAAGCCTCGGGCGTGCCGCGTCGCGAAATTGCCGCAGCCGCCGCTGCCGTATTCGCCTACTTCAGCCATGCCCTGCCCCCGCATGAGGCCGATGAAAACGAGTCCCTTTTCCCTCGCCTTCAGTCTGCCTTGCCTCCAGGTGCGCTGGTGCGCGAAGCCGCCGAAACCATGGTCGAGCAACACAAGGCAATCGACGAACTCGCGGCTGAACTACTGTCTCTGTGCGATTCCCTGCGCCGCCATCCCGAGCTGCTGCCGAGCCTGGCGCGCCGCCTTCAGCACGTGACCGGCGCCCTCGACCAGATCTTCGCCGCCCACTTCCAACTCGAAGAAACCGTGATCTTCCCTGCGCTTCAGCAGTTGCTGACCGCGGCACAACTCGAGGAGATGGCTCGCGAGATGCAGCTGAGGCAAAGGCCGCCGGCCGGCGCCATCCACCTGGTTCAGTAAACCGGCATTGGCCGCCACCCGGCTGACCTACTCGTAGCGCAACGCTTCCACCGGGTCCAGTTTGGCCGCCTTGGCCGCCGGATAAATTCCAAAAAACAGTCCGACGCTCATCGCCGCCGCCACTGACGCCGGAATCACCCACCCCGGAACCGCCATGGGCCAACTTGGCAGCACCACGTTGAGCACCGCGATCAGGGTCAGGCAGAATAGCACCGCGGCAACCCCAGCCGAGCCGGTCAGCACCATCGCCTCCACCAGGAACTGCCGCACCACGTCCTTGCTGCGGGCGCCAATCGCCTTGCGCACGCCAATTTCGTGGGTACGCTCCGTGACCGACATCAGCATGATGTTCATCACCCCGACGCCGCCGACCAGCATTCCCACCGACGCCACCGCAATCGTCAACATCGCAATCGAGCCCATGATGCTGCGGAACTGATTGGAAATCGCCTCCGCCGAGGAGATGCCGAAGCTGTCCGGTTTGTTGAAGGCATCGCCGCGCCGCCGCCGCAGAATTCCCGTGATCTCGTCGGTGGCCTGCGATTTCTTGCCGGAGAGCGCCAACGCCGTCAGGAAGTTCTCCTTGTCCTGCGGCCGATGCTTCAGATAACTGAGGTAGGGAATGATGACCTGCTTGTCCGACGAGTTGTCGCGCAGGAAAACACCCTTGCTCTTTTCCAGCACGCCGATCACTTGGAAGGTCATCCCCGTGACTTGCAGATCCTTGCCGATCGCATCCTTGGCCGGAAATAGCGTGTCCGCCAAGTCATGTCCAATCACGGCAACATCCAGCCGGTGGCTGTTTTCGGTTTCAGTCAGGAACCTGCCCTGCTCCAGATGTGCGTTCTGCACCGCTTCGTAGGAAGGCGTTGCACCCTCAAAGCCCACCCCGGTAACTTCCTTGCCGTTGTAGCGCGCCGTAGGAATGAAGGTCGGCGTTCCCGGCTCAAAGCTGGTCGAGTCAAGCTCCACGCAGACTTCCTTCACCGCCGGTGCCTCCTCGCGGATCGCCTCCGCGTCCTCATATTTCAGCGGTTTGCGCGTGCGTAGTTCCTGCGGCAGCCGGCCCATGTGAATTCCCGGTTCAAACTTGAAAACAAACAGCGTATCCGTGCCATATTGCTCAAGCTGCGCCCGCAGGTCGGCATCCACCCCGTACATGATCGAGAAGACCATGATCAGCACCACCACGGCGATGAACACTCCGAGGACGGTCAATGCCGACCGCAGTTTATTTGCCAGCAGAGTTTCAAACGCCATCCGGGCGCTTTCGCCAAAGGAGAAATACTTTCGCTTCGAATTCATCCGTGTCCTCCTTTAGGAATCTGCCCGCAGCGCTTCGATCGGATTCAGCCGTGCCGCCTTGCGTGCGGGATACACGCCGAAGAACAACCCCACCGCCGTCGAGACGCCAATCGCCACCACCACCGCCGAAAGCGGTACCGACATCGGCAACGGCGTCGTCTTGTCCAGGATGATGGCCAGGATCCACGCCACCAGGATTCCGATGATGCCGCCCACCGCGCTCATCACCGCAGCCTCAACCAGGAACTGCGTCAGGATGTCTGAGGTGCGCGCCCCCAGCGACTTGCGGATCCCGATCTCGCGCGTGCGTTCGGTCACGCTGGCCAGCATCACGTTCATGATCACCACCCCGCCAATCACCAGGAAGATGGAAACGAAGCCTACCATCGCTCCAGCCAGAGTTCCCGTCAGATTCTTCCACAGGTCCATCAGGTTGTCGGAGCCGAAGAGTCCAAAGTTGTCGTCCTCGTTCGGAGCCAGATGCCGCCGCGCCCGCATCATCGCGCGGGCCTCGTCCTTGGTCTGCTCCATGATCTCAGGCGCGCGCGCCTGGATGTTGATATGGAAGTTGTCCGTGTGGGTGCCGTTGAGTTTGAACCAGGTCTCCACGGGGATGTAGATGAAGTTATCCTGCGGCTGCCCCATCACGCTGCCAATCGCCTTGGCCACGCCCACCACTTCAAAATCGTAGCCTTTCACCGTCACCGTCTTGCCGATCGGGTCGGTATTGGGGAACAGCTTGTCCACCAGTTCGGTTCCGATCATGGCCGTGAAGCTGCGATGGTCGCTGTCGTTGTCGCTGATGTAGCGCCCGCGCGCGACTTCCTCGGTATCCATCTCGCCGATGTTGGCGGTCACGCCACGCAGCGAAACATCCTCGGCCATCTGCCCCTCGCGCCGAACCGTCTCCGTCGAGCGGCATTCCAGCCCAACATTCTTCGGCAGCTTCAGCCCGTCGCGTAGCGCCACAAAGTCGTCGTACACCAGTTGCTTATTGTGGCGCGCCGCCTTCCAGAATTCCTCGTCGCTGTTGATGATGCCGTAGCGCCCGATGAGAAACACGCCGTTGCCCATGTTCGCCACGCGATCGGCAATATAGGCGTTGGTGCCGTTAATCAGCGCGACGACCAGGATCAGTGTCGAAACCGAAAGAATGACGCCGAGCAGCATCAGAAACGAGCGCAGCTTATGCGAGCGCATCGTCTCCAGCGCGATGATGGTCGGTTCCTTGAGCCTGATTCCTCGCATGATCTTCCCAATCCTGGGCAGCCGCCCGCACTATGGGATACGAAGGAAAGCCCCGCGTGGTTCCCGACGCACTCCGCACACCCCTGTCTTCTACCTCACCCTCTCAACCACCACGCCGCCTTTCGGCACCGGGATTGGGAAAGCGCAATCGCCCGTGACCCGGTTCCGTCCCCGCTGCGCAGCCTAATCCAGAGCCAGAGCTTGCCGCGCCGCAGCCGCTGCGCCAGCAGCCCTGCCGGTAGCAATTGCGGACTCGCCCTAACCTGCTTTCATCGCCATCAACCCCTAACCTAACGACGCCGTCCATGGCTGTCAATCGAGCTCTCCCCGCCGGCGCTCATTGGGACATGGTCCGCAAAATCGCCATCCGGGCCAAGGGATAGTTTCAGCCAACGCGGAAGCTGTGGTACCGTTAGCCAAATAGAGATGTCACTCCCTGCGTGCGTGGCTTCGGGGACGCCGTCCGCCGCGTGCAGGCGCTTTTTGGAGTGCAATCATGTTCGGATTCTCCTTCGGGTTCAATAAAGAAAAATCTCGCGCCAAGGCCGAGGGCTACCTGCAGCAGAACAAGCTGCAGAATGCTGTCACCGAATACGAAAAAATCCTGCAGGTTGAGCCACGAGACTTCGCCATTCTCAATACCGTCGGCGACATCTATTCCCGGCTCGGGCAGAACGAGAAAGCGATCGAGCGCTTCCGCGTCGTCGGCGAGTCCTATGCCGCCGAGGGCTTCACTCTCAAGTCGATCGCCATGTACAAGAAGATCGCCAAGCTCGACCCAAACGGCCTGGCGACCCTGGAAAAGCTCGCCGAGCTCTATCGCAAGCAGGGGCTGGTCAGCGACGCACGCTCCATGCTGCTGCAGGCCGCTGAGGCCTACACCCGCAAGGGCCAGTCCAAAGAGACTCTGCGGCTACTCAAGCAACTTGTCCTCTTCGATCCGGAAAACGTGCAGGTGATCACCCGCACCGCCGATCTCATGACCCAGGGCGGGCAAAAAAAAGAAGCCCTGGAGATGCTCTCCCAGACGGCCGCCAAGTTGATCGAGCGCCACGCCCTTGAACCCGCGCAGAAACTTCTCGACCGCCTCATTACTCTGGACCGCGGCAACCTCCGGGCCCAGCAGCTTCGCGCCCAGGTTACATTCGAGTTGGGAGACACCGAGAAGGCCGCCGAACTCTACGAAGCCATTCCCGATCTGGACTCGCATGCCGAAGGGCTCAACAACCTCCTCTCGGCCTACCTCAAACTGGGAAAGCTGGACGAAGCCCTCGTCATCAGCCGCAAGCTGGTTTCGGTCCACCATGACGCCGATGGCGCACTCAAGGTCGCCGCCCGTCTTTACAAGGAAAACGACACCCTTGGGGCCATCAGCCTCTACAACGAGTTTTCCACCGAGGTCATCGCCCGCGACAAAGAAGATGTGCTGGCCCATCTCCACGGTGCCGTCTCCCGTATGCGCAACGATCCGGCGGCCCTGCAGATCCTCTATGCCCTCTTCCGTCGCGCCGGCGAAGATTCCATGATCCCCGAGGTTCTGGAACTGCTGGCGCATGCCTATGTCCAATCCGACCAATTGGAGCGCGCCCGCGACACCTACAAGGAGCTCATCGAACTCGAGCCGGAGAGTTCCGCACATCTTCAGGGCTATCGCCAGGTTTGCGCCCGCCTCAACCCGGTCGCGCCCCCACCCGCTCCGGTTGGCGAAACCAAGCCGGATGACGGTCCCCACACCATGGAGGAATTCCTCGGCGGCGACGAACCCGCTCTGCCCGTGCAGAGTTACTCGCCGCCGGTGGAGGAAACCATCGCCACCGCCCTCACCGAAGCCGACCTCTGCGAAACGTTCTCCTCCAAGACGGGTGGCGTCGCCGCCCTGGAACTCGCCCTGCAGAGCGCTCCTGAAGATCTGCGCCTGAATCGGGCCCTGGGCCTGCTCTACCAGCAGGCGGGCGACTCCGCCCGGGCCACCCGCTGCTACAGCACCATGCAGCGCGTATTGGAGCACCTGGGTGAGACCCAGGCCGCCGAGCATTTTGGTGTTCTTGCCAACGCCGGGCAGACCACCACGACCACCTGGGAGGCAAAAGGCAGCGAGTTCACCGCGCGCGATTTCGACATCGCCGCCGACAGCGGCGACGCCGACGGCAGCGCCGAAGAGATCGATCTCTCCAGCGAATGGGAATCCGTCTTTCAGGACGCCTCCACCGAGCCGGCCGCGCCGCTGTCCCTCCCCGCCCACGCTGATCTCCCTACCGCGGCCCCAGTCGCGTCCCCCGGCGCTGTCTCCGAACTGATCGAGGAGGTGCGCTTCTGTATCGCGCAGCAAATCTGGGATGAGGCCGAAAGCGCCATCTCGCGCCTTGCCGCAGCCTGCCCCGAGCATCCGGAGTTGCCCGCGCTACGTGCCCAGTTGCCGCTGGAGCATCCCGCGCCCGTACCCGCCGAGCCCACTATTTCCGCCACCCACCCGCCCGCCTATGCACCCGTTGAAGTCATCGAGGTGGGAGAAGATAATCTCTTGACTCCCGCGCCGCCCAGCGTTGCCCAGCTTCCGCCGGCAACCGACTTCAACCTGGACTCCCTGGCCGCCGAACTGGATTTCGAGCTGGGAGACAGCTTCGAACCCGAACCGCTTCTCCCTCCACCGGCCCCGCAGTCCACCCAACTCCCGGCCGAGGCCGCAGCGCCGATGCCCATGCCCGCGCCCTTCTTCACCCCGCCGGCACTGGCCCTGCCGGCACCTGTGCCCGCCTTCGCGCACCCCGAACCCAACCCAACTCCCGCGCCGCAACCGCAGCGCTCCCCGGAGTTGTTGCCCGCCATGGCGGCCGCCGTGGAACCCCCGTCTGCACCCGAACCGGTTCTCGCACCCAGCGTCTTTGGCGATCTCCTCCAGAATTTCGAACGCGATCTGGCCGCGCCGGACGATAACGACAACGATCCCGAGACCCACTTCAATCTCGGCATCGCCTTCCGTGAGATGGGATTGCTTGATGAAGCCATCGGAGAATTGCAGAAGGTGTGCCGCATGGCGGGACACGGATTGAATCCCGCCCGCGCCCAGGACGCCTACATCTGGCTCGCTACCTGCTTCGTCGAGAAGGCCGTGCCCGAGGCTGCCCTCAAGTGGTTCCTCCGCGCCCTGGAAGCCGCCCCCGACGAGGAGTCGCGCACCGCCGTAAATTACGAACTCGCCAGCGCCTACGAGGCGGCCGGACGCAAGCGCGAAGCGCTCGACCATTTCATGGAAGTCTATGGCACCAACATCGACTATCGCGACGTGGCCAACCGCATCCGCGACCTCCGTTCCACCGTCTGATTGCTCTCCCGAAAGCCTTCCGCCGAGCGCGTTTCTCACGCCGCTCGCAAGGCCGATTCTGTCTTTTGCAATCTTCAGCGTAGAATCAGCTTCATGCCTGCCGTAGCCGGGACATCAGCTTGCCGCCCAGCTCCGCAATCGCAGTCGCGGGAACGACCCAGGGACGCATCAAATCGACGATGGAAGTGGAACCGCTGAAGCAGAGTTCGCAAACGCCCGCGCCAGGGGAAACTCCCGGCCAACCTGTCCCGCCCCCGGCGCACCCTCCGGTGTGGGCCCAGCGCCTGTTGCTGGTCGTCGAGGTCGCCGTCGCTGTCTGGGCCGGAATGTTGGTCATGCTGCTCCCCTGGACGCGCCTCTGGACCGAAAACCCTCTGCTCGCCGCCTGGCCCTCCGTCAAGTTCATCCTCGAACAGAATTTTGTCCGCGGATTGATCTCCGGCATCGGCCTGGTCGATGTATGGATGGGAATATCAGAAGCCGTGCACTATCGCGATCTCCGCTAGCGGCCCGGGGAAACTGACTTTTATGGCTGATCCGACAAAATATTCATCCGCTCGCGCCCCACTCGCCTACGAAAACGACGCCTTCCTCAAGGGGCCCGATGGCCGCCCCTTGCGCATCCTGGCCGAATACACCGAGCCGCTCGCCCGTTTCCGCCGCGAAAAAATTCAGGACACCGTCGTCTTCTTCGGCTCCGCCCGCTTCCGCAGCCTCAGCAGCGCCGAGGAGGCGGTCCAACTTCTCGCCCGCCCCGGCTCCGCCCAACCGGCGCCCGCCGAGGAGCAGGAGGCGCATCGCGCGCAGCGTGCCGTGGACATGGCCCAGTATTATGAAGACGCTCGCCGCCTCGCCCAGATGCTCACCGCGTGGAGCCGTACCCTGTCCGGCAAGCGCCATCGCTTCGTCGTCACCACCGGCGGAGGCCCCGGCATCATGGAAGCCGCCAATCGCGGAGCCCGCGAGGCCGGCGGTAAGACCATCGGCCTCAACATCGCCCTGCCCTTCGAGCAAGTGCCCAACCCCTACATCACCCCGGAGCTCAACTTCGAGTTCCATTATTTCTTCATGCGTAAGCTCTGGTTCGCTTATCTCGCCAAGGCCCTCGTCGTTTTTCCCGGCGGCTTCGGCACCCTCGACGAACTCTTCGAGATCCTCACCCTCGCCCAGACCGAGAAACTCGCCAAGAAAATGACCGTGCTCCTCTACGGCGAATCGTACTGGCGGCGCGTCCTCAACCTCGAAGCCCTCGCCGATGCCGGAACCATAGCCCCCGGCGACGTCAACCTCTTCCAGTTCGTCGATACCCCGGAGGCGGCCTTCGCCAAACTCCAGGAGAGCCTCATCCGCGACCACCTCCAGTCGCCGCCCCAGGCCCGCCGCTATCAGCCCGAGATCGCCACCACCCGCCGCTAGAAACACAAAGGCGCCATGCCTTCACGCATGACGCGCGCCCCATCTCGACTTCACTTGCCCACTTACCGGCAGGCGATGGATCGGAATTCGCAGCTTCGGCGCTATCCCACCCAGCTACTTTTCGCCGTCACCGCTCCCAGGCACCACAGCAGCGCGTCTTCCAGCTTCTCCCGCGCCATTCCGCTCTCTGCCAGGAAGCTCGCAAACTCCTGGCTCTCGCCCAGCCGTGTCGCCACTGCGCCCAGCACCGCTGCGTACTCGGGAGGAACTTTCAGCTCCACCGCCCGCAGCAGATCGTCAAACACCGCGACCAGCTCGAACAGCAATCCGTCGCCGTCTTCTTCTTCCTGATTGGCCACGTACAGCGCCTGGCTGACGTCGCACAGCAACTCCAGCTCCGTCGGCACCGGACGCACATCGCCAAAGCCGTTGTCGCTTGCCGTCAGCGCCTGCAGCGCGTCCCCCGGCCGGCGGAAGAACAACACCCGGCCGCCCCGGGTGATCGGTCTTTCGCTCTCCCCCTGGCTGCCGATCAGCGTATAAAATTGCGGACCTTCCGCCGATGGATCCACGCGGAAGCCGATCAGGTATAGTTCTCTGTTAAGAACCTTGGGCGGAAATGCAACCATCTGGCTGTCCATCCGTCTATTTTAGTGCACAACTTTCCTCCTGCACCGGTGTTCAACGTTCTGCAGAGATTTCTGTCGACTGGCGGGTATTGTCATGCACAAGTTCCTCCTTACGCTGATCAGCCTCGTTTGCCTGGGTGCGCTGGTTGCCTGCGGTAGCAGTTCTTCATCGAGCAATGTCGTTCCGCCTACTTCCCCCAGTGGCGGAAACAACGCCGGATTCACCACCTCCAGCCTCAGCGGAACCTACGTCTTTTCCGTCAACGGCGTCCAAGATAACACCAACTTCGCCGTCGTCGGAACCTTCACCGCTGATGGCGCCGGCAAAATCACCGCCGGGACCCGTGACACCGTCAACAACGCCGGCAGCAAGTCGCTGGGCGAGACTCTCACCGGCACCTACACCGTCAATCAGGATGGACGCGGTCAGGCGGTTATCAGCGGCAGCCTTACCCAGACCATTTATTCCTTCGTCCTGTCGTCCCCCTCGGGCGGCAAGCTCTTCCAGGCCGGCGCCACCTCCAACAGCGTCGTCGTCGACGCCGTCGGCAGATTCGAACTGCAGACCGGCACTCCAGCTTTCGGCGGGACATACGTCGTCCGCCTCGACGGTGAGGACTTCAAACACTTTCCCTACGCAGCTATCGGCGGCCTGACCGCCAGCGCCAACGCCATCACCGGCACCATCGATGAAAACGACTCCGGCACTCCCAGCCTGCTGTTCGCATCCACCGGCAGCTACACATTTTCCGGCACCACTGGCACCGCAAGCTTCACCACTCCCACCGGCGGTACCCACAATTTCAACGTTTATTACGTCTCGCCCAGTCGTGTCGAGCTTCTCTGCACTGACACCGCCAGCATGTGGTTCCTCTACGGCTATGCCGACCTGCAAACGTCCGTCGCCGGCACCGCCGCCACATTCACCGGAGATCAGGTGCTAAACCTCTCCGGTTATGACAGCTTGGGCTCGATCCAGGAGACCGGGCGCCTCACCCTCGACGGGGCCGGCAACCTCGCCAAAGCCGTCAAGGACTACAACGGAAACGGCACTCTCTACCAGGCCGTCGCTTCCACTGGAACCTATGCCGTCGCCGCCGATGGACGCTGGACCGCCGCCATGATCCCGACCGGCGCCTCCCTCGACAGCGAAGGAATCGTGGGATGGCAGGTTTCGCCCAAGCAGTCGCTGGTCATGGTCACCACGGGCGCCAATCCAAGCGTCTCCGGATACACCATTCTTGAGACTGGCGACATGCGCGCCCAGACCCTCGGGCTCTCCAACGCCAGTATCGCCGGCAACTACGCCCAGGCTTTCTCCGGCTTCGACTACGGCGGCCTTGGCAATTTCGAATCCGTCGGCAACTACCTCGCCGATGGCAACGGCAGTCTCGCCGGCACCATCGATTTTCAAACCGACAGCGAGGGCTTCACCTCCAACAGCTCGCAGAGCGGCCCCTACGCCGTCGATGCAACTTTAGGGCGCGGCACTGCAACCGTCAGTGGCGTCACCGTCACGTTCTACACCGTGGATGCCGCCGACATCTACATGTTCTCCACCATTAACTCCAGCGCCTACCAGGGCACTCTGACGCTGCAGTCGACCACCGCAAAGTAGCTGCATTGCCCGTGAGAGAAAGCCTCGGCCCGTTTCTTCGGCCGGGGATTTTTCACCGCGCTTTCCATTCCTGCACTGTCCGCTACCGATCCCAATAATTTTCCGCATTCCCCGAAAAAGCAACTTCACGGCGGCGGAGTTTCCTTTCGCTTTCCCACCGTCAGAGGTACTATCAAGTTTCATTCGTACTCAATTCTTAGTCGGGCAAACAGGACGGTCGGCAATGAAAATCGGTGATTGGCTGAAGTCGGAAGTGGAATATGGGCGTGACTTGGCAGGCTCGGGATGGCAGGGTGCGCGAACCGCCGCGGATTCGATGCTCCACGGCGAGCACGTCGGCGCCGTGCTCTCGCGATCCGCGCGCGCCTCCTGGGCGCCGACCGTCATGGGCGCCGGCGTCGGGGCGCTCTGCGCCCTCGTGGCCCAGCGCCGCAAGCCAAAGCCAGCCGCCCTCGTGGTGATGGGAGTCGTCGGAGGCTTCGTCGGTTTCAGCGCCGGTGTAGCCTGGGATACCCGTCAGCTCTCCTCCGAAATCGCCCGTGGCGCGCTGCGCAAGATCGGCTCCGCCCGCGACTCGCACTGGCTCGGCAAGCATCCCATCAACTTCGGCTGATCTTTCGCCCAGACTTTCTGCCATGCAAAACCGGAGGGTCTCAGGCCCTCCGGTT
>Ga0302320_10015274_pt1 | contig 15796 bp, 10 predicted proteins | sample Bog_T0_3_FD_202130 | JGI IMG/M metagenome (GOLD analysis project Ga0302320, IMG submission 202130) | Peat permafrost microbial communities from Stordalen Mire near Abisko, Sweden - Bog_T0_3 | ecosystem: Environmental > Terrestrial > Soil > Wetlands > Peat | place: Sweden: Abisko, Stordalen Mire... | reverse complement strand
GGCCTGACTGATCAGTTTCGTCTTTTCGGCGGGCAGCTTCCCGAGGTCCTGGTTCACCAATGCGGCCGCTTTCTTGAGTATCCCAAAAGCGCAAATTAGTTCGGACGGCATCGTGTCCCTTCCAATATCAAAATGGATCAACGATCTCGCCGTCTGCGCTCCGTAATAGCGGTCATTCGGGACTCGAATCCTTCCCATGCTGTCGGATTCCACGCGATGCTGCGCGTCCGCGACGACCGGCGCTTTGGTATCCACCGTTGCCTCCCGAAACACTTCAACTGGCGACACGCCAGATCAGCTCGACCGCCGCATCTCCAGCATCATTAAGGATACTGCGGAAATCCGCAACGCGCAGCCTTGGTTTCCTTTCGGCCTATTCAGCCACGTTGGCCCGCGCATCCGCCAACCTGCACTTCGCAGGCGAAAAATTACTCGAGTACAGCTGTACGGCGGCTGCTCTGCCGTACAGGCATGTTTTCAGAAACGCTGACGCTACTCTCGGGTTTGTACTCTCAGAGACGAACTATCATGGAGACAGTTCCCGTTGCGCACCCGCGGGATTTCCGTCTTCGGGGGATGGGTTCGATTTATGGGGTTTCGTTTCAGGTCTCTTTTTTCGTCCGGCGGGACGACCACTTTGAACATTCCTGCCGAAGCACCGCCCGACGAGATTCTCGCTGAACAAGCGGCTGCGGCTTCGCAGACCACGGCGGAAGAAACCGCGGCCGATGACGCATTGCTAAAGCAATTTCTGGCCGAAAACTTCCTCGCCGAAACACCGTCACCCGCAGATTCCGCGCCCGATATAGCGCCCGATATAGCGCCCGATTTTTCATCGATCCTGGCATCACCAGCAAGCGAAGAAGTGCTGTCAGAACCCCCACCGGACGTAGCGCCTTGTCACGCTTCTTCCGAGGTGATCGCGGCAGAAGTCTCAGACGTCGTACCCGAAGCGCAACAGATCTTCGAACGCGTTGTCGAACCAGTTCACGAGCCAGTCGTCGCTCCGGCTGTCGAAGCCGTCGCAGCCCCGTCGTCCAATACCGTCTTTGACGTCGTCGATGCACCTATCGTTCAGCAAGCCGTCAAACGAGTCATCGAATCCTCGCACGAAGAGTTGAGTGCAGAAACGGAAATAGAAAGTCGGACGTCGGTCCCCGAGCCCCTCACCTCGGTTGATTCGCTGGCGCAGACCGATGACTCGCCTTCCCTCGCCGACACATTCGCCGAAGGGTACGTGCTGAAGCCGCGCGTCGATCCTGCTGAATGGGCGCTCGAAGAATCTCTCGCACTTCACAAGGAATGGCTCGATTCGCGGGGAACTCGGGGTCAAAAAGCGGACCTGCGCAAAGGCCAATTCGAAAGCACCGAACTGATTAGCGTGAACCTGCGCTACGCCGATTTACAGGACGCCAATCTGAAGTCCGCCGACCTGCTGCTGGCGGACCTTCGCGACGCGTGCCTGGTTCGCGCGAATTTCAGCGAAGCCTGCCTGGTCGGCACGAATTTCGAAGGGGCGAATCTGGAAGGCGCATCTCTTGAAAACTCCATGGGCCTGGTGGCACGCCAACTGGCTGGAGCGAATTTGCACGAAGCGTCACTGCCGGCGCAAGTTTTGGAATTTCCGGGCGCCGTCGAATTTGCACGGACCGCCGCGACCGCCACTCGCCTGTTTTTCGCCATGATGCTCGTCAGCGTCGTTTCGTGCGTGATGATCTGGCGAACGCGCGATTTTCAGTTATTATCCGACTCCGGAATCATTCCTTTTCTTCGTTCGCGCGCAGTGAACGCCGCGCTGCCAACCGATGAAATTTACCTGATCGCGCCGGTCCTGCTGCTGACGCTCTATCTGTGGTTCGTCTACAACCTGCAGCAAGTGTGGGATGCAGCCCTCGAACTGCCCGCCATTTTACCGGACGGCAAACGCGCCGAACAAAACGCACCGCGGATCATCGTCGGCTTGCTGCGCACTCATTTTCGCTGGATGAATTCCTACGCGCCTTCCACGCGACTGATCGAAAAGGGCGTCTCGGTCGCTCTCGCCTACTGGACCGTGCCGCTCGTGCTCCTGTTCTTCTGGGCGCGTTACCTGACGGTGCAGGATGTTCACGGTGCCGTGCTTCACTCCATCCTCATTCTGATCGCGATCTCGGTCGGGTACTACTGCTCGACGAAGATCGGGCGGCCCGCCGAACGATGGACGTTGCCCGATTCCCCGTCGCGATGGGCTATCGACCAACTCAAACACATCAAGCCCATTCCCGGCCTGATGACGATCGTCGCAATCCTCACGTTTCTTTCGGCGGGCACAATCGCAGGGGTTCCTCACGATCCGGAGCGAGCGCCAAACGTTGGCACGGCAAACGTTCGCCGTTGGGCGCCAACGGTTCTATGGACCTTGGGCCTCGATCCCTACGCCGAACTGACCGAGGCTTCCATTTCGACGAAGCCGGACGGGTGGAACGGCTCCGACGAGCAGTTATCGCAAGTGAAAGGAGCGCGGCTGGTGGGTTCGAATTTCCGCTATGCGCAGGCCTACGGAATCTTTCTGGCGAATGCGCACCTTTTCCGCGCCAACTTCAAGGGAGCGTTCATGTCCGAAGCGGACATGCGCAATGCCGACCTCGGCCAGTCCAATCTGCAGAATACGATCCTCGATCGGGCGCAAATGGGCCACGTAAATCTTGACCGCGCCCAACTGGACGGCGCCAACCTCTCTCGCGCCGATTTACGCGGTGCGAATCTTTCCTATTCGACTCTGGCAAACGCCGTTCTCATTGACGCGCGCTTGGACGGTGCCAGCCTCTACGGTTCGCATCTCGAGAATGCCTCCATCATTCGCGGCAACATGCAAAATGCCGACCTTCGTGACGCTCACCTGGACAATGCGAATCTGGAACACTCGGATTTGCGGCAGGCTTACTTCTGGTCTGCGAAATTGCCTGGCGCAAATCTACGGAACGCGCAGCTCGCCACCGCCATTTTCATCGATGCGGATCTTTCCGGCGCCGATATGCGCGGCGCGCAATTCAGCGGAACCGTCTTGAACGGTGCGAACCTGCACGACGTGAATCTGGACGGCGCGGACCTGCGCGGCGCGCTCCAACTGACCGCCGCACAAGTCTGTGCCGCGAGATCGCGCGCGGGCGCTGTGCTCGACGATGCTTTACAATCGCAAGTCGATACGTTGTGCGGCACCGGACCGCAACCGCAGCCTGCCGTGACCACGACACCGTAAGCAAATGGATCCAACTCATCCGCTCCGACAGGCTCGACATCGCAAGCTCAACGTCGCATGCCTGACAAACCCGCTTACATACGCTAAAATTTAGTGTTCGAATCGGTGCACGGCGCCTCCTGGTGAACGTTTTATCGCTTGACTGCCCGGTGCGCCGCGAATCGTAGTCGTAATCTCTTACCTGGGATACGAACTAGTAAAGGAATCTGTGGAACCGGTCAGCCAGCCCGAAAATTCTTCTAAATTCCTCTCCCAAGCGAAGATATGGGTGGTTCTCCTGTGCTTCTGGTGCGTCCTTTATGTCCCCGGACTTTTTCACCCCGCACTGCTTGACGACGCCGACACAGTCCACGCCGAGGCGTCGCGCGAAATGCTGTTCAATCACGACTGGGTGACGCTTTACACCGACGGTGCGCGTTACCTGCAGAAACCTCCGCTGCTGTACTGGGCGGTCACGATTTCCTACGAACTTTTCGGCGTCGGCGATTGGCAGACGCGTCTTCCTCTCGCGTTTTGCGTTTTCGGCTTGGTCGCATTCACATTTATATTCGGGCGGAGGTATCTCGGACGCGAAGGCGGATTCTACGCGGCGCTGATCATGGTCACGTCGCTCGGAGTGTTCGTTTACACGAGATTTCTAATTTCCGATGTGGTCGTCGCGATGTTCCTTACGCTGAGCCTCTATTTTTTCCTGCGCGCGGCAGAGAATGAACGTCCGTCGCGCAGCGCATGTTGGGGCGTTGCGGCGTCGATTGCGCTGAGTGTTCTGGCCAAAGGGCTGATCGGTCTCGTATTTCCCTGCCTGATTATTCCTGTGTACTTGTTCTTGATCGGCGATTTCAAGCGAATCTGGCGGCTGCATTTAGTTTCGAGCGCAGGGATTTTTCTGGTCATCGCGGCGCCCTGGCACATTCTCGCCAGCCTCCGCAATCCTGCAATTCCCGGCACGATGGCCAAAGGTTTTTTCTGGTCGTACTTCATCAACGAACATTTCATGCGCTACATCGGCAAGCGCGTGCCGTACGATTACGACAAAGTTCCACTCGGCCTTTTCTGGGCGATGCTGCTGATTTTCCTGATTCCCTGGATTGCGTTCCTGATTCCCGCGTCTCGCGAAATCCCGGCGAAGTTCAGCATGTGGCGGTCGAACCTCGACGCCCGTTCTCGCGCGAATTCGTTTTTCGCCGTGTGGGCAATCTTGATCATGCTGTTCTTCAGCTTCTCCAGCCGCCAGGAGTATTACTCCCTCCCGGCGCTGCCGGCGCTCGCGCTTTTGATTGGCGGATGGCTCGAGCGCGAGCGCAATTCAATGGCGGATAGTTCGCAGCGCCGCGCCGGGCGATTCGCCTCGGCGCTGTTACTCGTGTTCGGCGTTGCCGCATTCATCGCGACCATGGTTCTGATTTCAAAAACGCATCCGTTCCCTGCCGGAACGGATATTGGCCAGGTTCTGGTCCCGCATCCGGGGCGATATAAACTGTCGCTTGGCCATATGGGTGACCTGACGATCGGAGCGTTTGGACTGTTTCGCGCACCCCTCTGGGAAATTGGCGTCGGGTTCCTCGTGGGGACCGGACTGAACTGGTTTTTCCGCCGTCGCGGCAATTTGCTCGCTGCGAATTTCGCTCTTGCCGGAATGATGGTCGTAGTTCTGTTCTGCGTTTGGCAGGGCTACTCGATTTTCTCGCCCGAACTTTCTTCGAAGGACATGGCGCTTGAAATCAAGCAAGTGTACAAACCCGGCGAAACGATTGTGATCAACGGGGTTTACGAGACCGGTTCCAGCCTGAATTTTTATACCGGACTTCCGGTGCACGTACTGAACGGTGTTGCCGGCGATCTGTGGTTCGGATCGTTTTGGCCGGACGCGCCGAAGGTGTACGAGACCAACGAATCGTTCGTGCGGTTGTGGAACGGGCCGAACCGCGTGTACTTGTTCACGCCCGAGTATCTAAAAGAGCGCGCTTTTGTGGGCATCGATCCCGCGACGATCCACGAATTCGCGCGGCGCGGTGGAAAAGCGATTTACGTCAATCAGCCTATATAATTGTTTGTGGAGGAATTCTGATGCATCCATGGCACGACCTAAGTCCCGGTGAACATATCCCGCATGAGTTTCAAGCGGTGATCGAGATTCCGCTCGGCTCGAGCGTGAAATACGAACTCGACAAAGGCAGCGGTATTATCAAGATGGACCGTGTGCTGTATTCGGCGGCCTACTATCCCGCGAATTACGGTTTTATTCCGCAGTCGCTCGCCGAAGACCACGACCCGCTTGACGTCCTCGTGCTGTGCCAAGTGCCCGTGGTCCCGCTGACGATTCTGCAGGCTCGAACGATCGGATTGATGGCCATGATCGATTCCGGCACGAAGGACTACAAGATCATTGCCGTTGCCACCGCAGATCCGGAATATAACTCCTATCACGAAGCGAGCGAATTGCCGCCGCACAAGCTGGCCATGGTTCGCCGCTTTTTTCAGGATTACAAACAGCTCGAGGGCAAAGTCGTCGAAGTGGACGAGATCCAACCCGCCGCCGCCGCGTATCCGGTAATCGAAAGCTCCCTCGCGCGATACGACAAAAAGCGCCGCGCCGGCCATCACAAGAAGCAATAATTTTTCGAAACAACTTTCGCAGACCGCCCGGATTTTGCCGCCCATAACGCTGGCAAATCGCCTGGCGATGCACGTTTGCCCGCCGAATAGCGACACCACCCCCAAAGGCGATGAACAGGCGAACTGGCCTTACCGTCCCTAATCTGGACGTTCGTCCAGTTGTTGCATCGTTTCGCTTGTCCCCATACTGGAATGGTGAGCCGTCTCTTCCTCAGAGGCGCCACGTCACCGCTGGCTGCCTGAAGCTCAGGCAGGTGCGGTGTCGGAGTCTTGGGAAGCTATCGTGCCGAAATTGTCGCCCGCTCGTTCCGCAAAACCCTTGCCCGCATGCTCGCGCGTGCGTTCGGGTGTGGCGAGCGCTGCCCCAAACCCGCGGAGGACGCGCGCATTGGCGGCGTCATGGGCATCGCGGTATTTCCGGCGGACGGCACCTCGCCTGCGCGCGGAGGCACTATGATCGGGAAACTTGCGGTAGTAACGGTGTTGGCTTATTCATGGATCGCCCCCGCGGCAAAGGCTGGGGGCACGATCGCCGTACGCTGCGGCGCGAATGAAGACCGTGTCTGGGTGTACGAATCGATTGTGGATTTCAACGTGGAAACGAAACTGAAATGCGGCGATCAGGTGGAAGTGATCGATCGCGTGAAAGGCTATGTAAAAGTCCGAACCGCGAGCGGCGATGAAGGGTTCGTTCTGGCCAGCGCCTTTCCGAAATCCGCGATTCCCCCCGAACCCGAAGACAAGTCCAACGATCTGCAGTCGGCTTCTCAGAAAATGTTGACGTCGTCAAAAACGCGAACAGAAACCGCGAGCTCGGCCACTGTTTCCGCTAAACCGGCGACTCCGGTTTTGCACTCCGTCGCTGCCGCTCCTCCGGCTGCAGCGACAGCACCTGCCGTGGCTGCGGTTTCCGGACTTGCACCGAACAAACCAGCTTCGAGCGTCGCAGTAAATTCCGCGCCACATCCTTCGCCTACCTTAACGTCTTCGAACTACGCATCTGCCGTCGCCCCGGCGGTCGCAAATGCGGCGCCTGCTTCAGCGAAACCAGCCGCCGCGATCGCGACACCAGCGCCAACGATATCCATCGCCGAATCCAAAGCGCCCGCGGCAGCGGCGCCGCAGCCGACCGTCGCCGCAGCCCGGGTGACGGTCCAGCCCGCCGGATCACTTCCGACGCCTGAGGTCAACGGGGGAGGCACGATGGAAATTTCGATGACCAGTGAAACTCCGTCGCCTGCGCCGGCACCAGTTCACACAACGCAGCCGGTTGCGCCGCCGGTTGATCCGGACACCGAGGAGTATGCCCCGACGAGCGCACTCAGTATCGATACCGCGAACTGTACGACGTATTTCACGGCGTACGGTTTGTCGCCGAACCAGTACAAGTGGCTGGCGCAGAATCGCGGCAAGGCGTTCCCGAGCGTGTGCCCCGCGCCGTCTCCATCGATGGTGGACTACGTAATCATCTTCACGCATGACGTTGGGTTTTATAGCGTGACGCTGCCAACGCCGATTCATAAGGATCTAAATGGGTTTTCGGATTGGACGCCGATCTCGACGGTGGATTCGGCTTTGATTAACGATGTGAACCACAGCCATCACGAATACGTATGGATATTCCACTCCAAACGCGGGACGTTTGACCCATCGGCGTTCTCGCCGCGGCGCAAGCCGCTTTTCAGCAAGAGCGAGACGAACACACTCGGCTCGCATGGTGGGTTCCGCACGGTGATGGATGGTCTGACGTACATCGAAAGCAGCGGCCAGACGCCTCAGATCTCGCGCTAGCCTGTGCGTCTTATGTACGCTACGCGACGCGACGTTAACATTATTGCGTCCATCCAAAAATAAGGCACCCTCCGGCAGCCGATTTGCATCAAAATGTTGCATGAACGCTCCTACTCCGAATCCCAGCATTACTCCGCGGGAGATCCTGACGTCTTGGGGAAGGATTCTTGCGGGTCGCGTCCCTCTGCTCTCCATAGAAATCACTCGAGAATGCCCACTTTCCTGCCCCGGATGCTACGCCTATGGCGACTCGCATCTGGGCGGCGGAGTCACACTGAAACAGTTGAACGATAAGCGCGGCGACGAGCTGGTGAAAGGCGTTGTCGATTTGGTGAAGAAGCACAAGCCGATCCATGTGTCGCTGGTTGGCGGTGAACCGCTCGTGCGCCACAAGGAATTGAGCAAGATTCTGCCGATCCTGAGCGACATGGGCGTTTTCACTCTTGTCGTTACCAGCGCGGTGATTCCGATTCCCGAAGATTGGATGAAGATCCCGCGGATGCGCGTGGCCGTGTCGGTAGATGGTTTGCCGGAAGATCACGACGTGCGGCGTAAACCGGCGACGTACGAACGGATTCTGAAAAATATCGCCGGACGCGAAGTGAATATTCACTGGACGATTACCCGTCCGATGCTTTCGCGGCCTGGATATCTTGAGGAGTACGTCTCGTATTGGGATGCACGGCCCGAAATGAACCGGCTGTGGCTGAGTTTGTACACACCGCAGATCGGTGAAGATTCGCCGGAAAAGCTCGCTCCGGAAAATCGATTGCAACTGGCGCGGGAATTGCCGGCGCTGGCGAAGAAGTATCCCAAGTTGTTGATCAATCAGGGGATTGCGGATGCGTTCGTCGATCCGCCGAAGAATCCGGACGATTGCCTTTTCTCAAAGATGTCGGCGAACTACTCGGCGGATTTCAAGAGCCGCGTGGAGCCGTGCGTTTTCGGCGGAAATCCGGATTGCTCGCAGTGCGGATGCGCCATCAGCAGCGGATTACATTGGATTCGCGAGCAGAAAGCGATTGGACCGCTGAAAGTGGGGCATTTCGTGAAGGGATCGATCGGAATTGGACTCGCGGTAAATCGGTTCCGCGAAAATGCGTTTCATCCGTCGCGATGGACGGGCGAAATTGCGAAGCCCGCGGCGAGTAAAGATTTAGTGCAAATCCAGCCTTGATGGGGGCTCCGCGCCTGCGGAGCCTTCTTTTTTCCGACTGACAATTTGACGGCGGTATCACGCTCGGAGCGCATTTCGAATCGACAAGGTGTCGATTAGAAATGATGTCGGGTGAGTGTTTTGAGTGAGTTACGGCGAATTCTAATCGCGGAGTATTCGGATTTGCGTGGGGTGTCGTGGAGCGGGAGTTTGGCTGCGGCGTGGTCAGGGGACCGAGTTGGCGAGCAACGGCCATGGTCGGTTGTTGTTGAGTGTTCAGTTATATATGAACCGATGTTAACCGATGGGTTACGTATTGTCAATAGAAGACTAAGAGAATGGCTCCGCGTACGCGGATTTGTGCCGATGGCGGACCAATTGGTCGATACGGATCAGATGCGGCGGCGAGCTGAAGCGACCGCCGGACTGCCACGAGTGTCTATCCGACGAATGGGAGGTGACGGTTTTGGGGTGGGTTTTGCGCATGGTGTGGTGAAGGACTACTTCACCACACAGGAGCTGCGAAATGCCAGGATACGATGCGCGACAAGTGGGGAATGCAACAGAGATTTCGACCACGCCGGAGAAAGTGCCGCCACCGTGGCTCCTGATTGCCATTCCGGGGACTTTGTTGATTTTGATTGCGCTGGCGGAGAGTTTTATTTGGGGAGTGATGGCGGCGGGGTTCTGCTATGGCGCGATGTACTTGCTGATGCATTCGAGGCAAGCGACGCAGTACCGCGTTCCGGCGACGTTTCGCGTGACGAAGAGTGGAATTGATGTGAATGGGACGTCGATACCGAAGGAAGCGATTCACCGAATTATTGTGCGGAATCACGTCTTGAAAGCGGCCGGTGACATGATCATTGTAGCCGATCCGCACGTGAATAGCGGACAACAGAACACGGTGGCAGGAATGAATTGGGCGATTGCGAAGCTGGGTCCGATTTCGTATCGGGTGGATGCCGAGGCGCGCGGAGTTCCAACGACGTTGGCAGGTGGTCTGACAGAGCCGACGGCGTTCGCGATTATGGCGGATGTGAATAAGACGTTAGAGATTGCGTGAAAATTGGGGCTAAACACGTGAGCCGAAGATAAGGCCGTCGATAAGTGGGGTGATGCGACGGTGGAAGTTGGAGTGGGCGTTTATATGGCTCGACCTGCACCCCATTGGAAATGGGATGCACACGGACGCAAGCGTCTTTGCCACCAGGGGCGAGGTGAAGCAGCGAACTGCTCGGAACAGGTCGAAGGCTCCCACCGTTTGTCCGCCGCGGCGCGCGGCAATCGATGGGGTAGCCGAAAAGTCTACGGCGAAGGCAAAAAGATTAACCGAGCAAGACTGGGCGCGCTGCGGTGGGAGTTGAGGTGAATGTTGACTTGGCTCAACCTGCACTCCGCTGAAGTGGGGTTCACTCAGGCACGATTGACTGAGCTACGAGTGCGGGAGGGAGTGAAGATCGTTGGCGAAGCGGCGCATTAGGCGGGCCAGGGTACGGAGGTCAGGCTGGGACCATTGCGCGAAGACTTTTGCGGCCAGGCGGTCGCGGGCGGCGTCCAGGGCGCGGGTCAACTTTTTGCCGCTCGCGGCGATGGTAAGTTCGCGAACGCGGCTGTCGGTTTTGGAGGGGCGGCGCTCGATTAGGCCCAGGCGTTTGAGTTTGGCGGTTTGACGGCTGATGGTTGTGTAGTCGCGGCCGACGAGATCGGAGAGATCGACGACGCCGATGGGGCCTTTGCGCTCGATCACGACGAGCAATGGAAACAGGGCGCGATCGAGCGTCACGCCGGCTTCGTTGAGCAGGGCAATGTCGTGCTGCGGGCGATTCATGAATCCGACCAGGTCGAGAAGTGTGTTGTGAAGTTGTCGGACTTCCCTGCTCATTTTGCATCTCCGCTTGTAGCGCACGCTGAGATCGGTTCATGACACCCGCGCAACGCCCCGTGCGGGACAATTCTAAGATCCAAGGAAAAGGCTGCCCGCTCGATAGGCATTGCCCAGATCCACTGCGCGAGCTATTCCGCGTGCGCGGCCGTTTTAAAATCGAGGGCAACGGCTGCCGGCTCGACGAAACACGTCGCGCCGCCGCTACACAGGCAATCTTGATCGTGAGTCCGCGCTTGACAGCGACGCATCCAATAGGTGTATTATACACATATCGGACAAGGGGATCAAGACAATGAAAGCAGCGATCGTGGTCGAGACGGGCAAGACGCCGGTGTATGGAGATTTTCGCGAGCCGGTTCCGGCGACAGGCGAGGCGCGGATTGATGTGCGCGCGGCGGCGCTGAGCCATTTGACGAAGGGTCGGGCCTCCGGGACGCATTACAGCTCGGATGCTACGGTGCCGTTCATTGTGGGGGTTGACGGTGTGGGACGTTTGCAGGATGGCAAGCGCGTTTATTTTGTGCGGCCTGAGGCGCCGTGGGGAGCGATGGCCGAGCGGACGGTGGTGCGGCCACAGCAGTGCGTCCCTGTGCCGGACGATCTGGACGATGTGACGGCAGCGGCGATTGCGAATCCGGGGATGTCGGTATGGGCTGCGTTTCGTGAGCGCGCGAAATTAGTGAAGGGCGAAAATGTGATGATCAATGGCGCGACGGGTTCAGCGGGCCGGCTGGCGGTGCAAGTGGCGAAATACATGGGCGCGAAAAAAGTGGTGGCGACGGGAAGAAATGCGGAATCGCTGAAGGGAGTAGATGCGTTGGGCGCAGACGTGACGATTCCGCTGGGTGACGACGGCGACGCGCTGGAGGAAGCGCTGAAGGAACAGTTTGGCGGAGACGGAATCGATGTGGTGCTGGATTATTTGTGGGGGCCGAGCGCGGAACGGATTTTGATTGCGGGGGCCAAGGCCGGAAAAGAGGCGGCGCCGATCCGATTCGTGCAGGTCGGTTCGCTGAGCGCTGCGAATATTACGCTGCCGGGCGCAGCGCTGCGTTCGTCGGCGATTGAGTTGATGGGAAGCGGGCTTGGAAGCGTGCCGATTGTGGGGCTGCTGAAATGTATCGGCGAGTTTTTGAAGGCGGTGGTGCCCGGCGGCTTTCAGGTGGCGACAAGGACGGCTCGGTTGGCGGATGTGGAGAAGTTTTGGGACGTGGATACGGGGACACCGAGGCTGGTTTTTTTGGTGGGGTGACCATTTCAGCTTTTGTAGATATGTCGGCCATACCAACAATCGGCGCGCACTCAGCTATCGTTTCTTTTTCCTCGTTCAGCCGTTCGGCAAACTGCCGACTTCGGTCAAAATGCAAATGGTTCGCATTGAAGAAGCCGTAGAAAGATACGGAAACGAGGCAAACGTAGAGCATCACCCAGCTTGCGCCGAGGTTCTTCGTCATTAGCAAATGATCAGAAATCGTCTTCAAATATCCTAAGTACGTGATCCTGCGTGCTACCGTTCCGCCCGCAATCGGCTCGAGATTTTGCTCGAACTGCTCCGCGGACTGCAACGTCTCGTTGAGTTCGTCCAGGCGAATTTCGCCTACCCGTTGACTTCGTTCTTGCGCCGTTTCTATTCGCCGTTTGGCAATCTGCGCTTGTAACAATCCTTCGCTCATGTGGGCGGTTGTACATCGCTCGGCAAGCTGAACGTTAGGAACCGAGTCTTAAGCTGAAGACTGTAGGGAGTTTTGTAGCGCCGTACGTTTACCTGAAGGAGAACAATTGCAGCGAGTAACTCTAAAACTATCTGTTTTATTGGAAAAGTGGTGCGCCCGGAGAGAGTCGAACTCCCGACCTTTTGGTTCGTAGCCAAACGCTCTATCCAGCTGAGCTACGGGCGCGCCGGAGGGAAATGAAGCCTGAATAGATTACGATACCGGGAAGATTTGTTCAACCTCTGCGCGAAGTGAACGGAAAAGCTTCTGCGCCGAAACCCGGTATCGATCGCGCGGCTTCTCGTAAAGAAAATCGGTCTGGGCGCGGGCGGCGGTGGTCACCCCGGGGGTGGCTAACGTTCGAAGGCTGGGGCCGCAAAAGGCGGCGGCAAGTCGCCGCACTCGACCAAACGGCAACGGCCACGGGCTGTTCGCTGGTGGATGCAATTGTTCACGCGGTTGTCACGTGGGTGTAACGTGGGGCCGATAGGTTTGGCCGCGAGGAAGAACCCTGCGCGGACTGGCGTACCGGACGCGCGGATGAAGTGCTCCCACCTGAGGTGACGAATGGCTGCAGCAACACCAGCGCTGGAAAAGAAGGCAGCGGTTGAGGTTGAGCCGAAAAGCTCGGTGCTCGACAAGAAGATGTCGGCCGGGCCGGGACGAATCGGCATGGTGATCGCCGGCGCGGCGATGGTGATCGGGCTGATTTATGCAGGCGGGCATTTGCTGTCGGATCTGGAGACGGTGCATCCGACGAGTTATTTGCCGTTTTTGCTGCTGGGAGTGGCGTTGCTGACGGCGCTGGCGTTTGAGTTTGTGAACGGATTTCACGACACGGCGAACGCCGTGGCCACGGTGATTTACACGCACACGCTGGAGCCGCACGTGGCGGTGGTCTGGTCGGGCATGTGGAATTTCATCGGCGTGCTGGTATCGACGGGTGCGGTAGCGTTTGGAATTGTGTCACTGCTGCCCGTGGAATTGATTTTGCAGGTTGGCGGCCGCGCGGGATTCGCGATGGTGTTTGCGCTGCTGGTAGCGGCGATCATATGGAACATCGGGACGTGGTATTTCGGGCTGCCGGCGTCGAGTTCGCATACGTTGATCGGGTCGATTATCGGAGTGGGACTGGCGAATCAATTCATGTCCACGCGGACGGGAACAAGTGGAGTGGATTGGGGGCAGGCGACGAACATTGGAAAGTCGCTGGTGCTGTCGCCGATCGTGGGATTTGCGTGCGCGGGATTGCTGCTGATTTTGATGAAGTGGGTTATCCCGAACAAGGAATTGTACAAGGCGCCGGTCGGAACCGAGCCGCCGCCGTTTTGGATTCGCGGGTTGCTGGTGCTGACGTGCACGGGCGTGAGTTTCTTTCACGGATCGAACGACGGGCAAAAGGGCATGGGCTTGATCATGCTGATCCTGATCGGGACCGTGCCGACGGCGTACGCGGTGAATCATGCGGTGACGTACCAACAAACGCAGGATTTTGTGGCGGTGTCCACGCAGACCGCGGGCGTGCTGGACCATTACGTGGATAAGACGGCGGTGATTGGAGATGCGCGCGAGGAAGTGACGGATTACATCCGGACGAAGCATTTTACGGCGAATACGATGCTGGCGCTGCGCGAGGAAGTGAATGGAATTGGAACGGAAATGGCGCAATACCGCCAATTGAAGGACGTGCCGCAGGACAAGGTGCGCAATTTCCGCAACGACATGTATGTGGTGGCCGAGGCGCTGCGGCTGATGCAGAAAACGAAGAATCCGGAGTTTTCGACGGCGGATGCGGCGGTAATTGCGAATTACAAGAAACACATCGACAACGCGACGAAGTTTATTCCCACCTGGGTGAAGGTGGCAGTGGCGATTGCGTTGGGCATGGGAACGATGATCGGTTGGAAGCGCATTGTGGTGACGGTGGGCGAAAAGATCGGCAAAGACCACCTGACGTACGCGCAGGGCGCGGCGGCGGAAATCACGGCGATGGCGACGATCGGCGCGGCGGACTGGTTCGGGTTGCCAGTGAGTACGACACACGTCTTATCTTCGGGTGTGGCTGGGACGATGGCGGCAAATCATTCGGGACTGCAGATGTCCACGGTGAGGAATTTACTGCTGGCGTGGGTGCTGACACTGCCTGTGTCGATTTGCCTGGCGGGCTCGCTGTTCTGGTTGTTTAGCCGAATCGGAAGATAACTGATCGTTTCAGAATTGGCAGCGCCGGAGGGATTTGTCGTTCCTTCCGGCGTTTTTTTGCGCCTTGCAGCATTCCTTTTCAAAAGTTTCGAAGCATTCACAAAGTTTGAATACTCCGGCAATGCGGACGCGTTACTACTGGTGGCGCAGTTGAATTCCCATATCTCCAAGGAGTGTCAATGACACTGAAGCACGTCGTAACAAAGTCTTTGCACTGCCTGCGCATCGGGGTGACGGCAGCCGCGCTGTTCCAATTCAGCGTTGGCGGACCGTTGGCTGGCTCGATTCAAGCGCAAGGCGAGGATACGGCTACCACGACTCCGATCAAGCACGTGATTGTGATCATCGGGGAAAATCGCAGCTTCGATCACGTCTTCGCGACGTATAAGCCGAAGGCCGGTGAAACGATAAACAATTTGTTGTCGGAAGGAATCGTAAACGCAGACGGCACTCCTGGACCGAACTTCTCTGCCGCAAAACAACTGCAAGCCAGCGACCTGGGTACGTCGGACCCATTCCTGTTTAGCCCAGAGCCGAAGACGGATTTTGCGGGTGACGTATTGCCAGCACCGCTGGTTGGCGGACCGAAAACGCCGTACGTGCCGACGACCGCGGAAGCCGAACTCGATGAAGACGGTTTGGCGCAAAGCTACTACCCGTTTTTAGCGAGCGGCGGAACCGGATTGACGTCGCACACGCCGGATACGCGAATCGCGAACGTCGATTCCCTGCCCCCTGGGCCGTTCCAACTGACGCACAACCTGGCGTATGACGATTACTCGGCGAGCCCGGTACACCGTTTTTACCAGATGTGGCAGCAGCTGGACTGCAATCTGTTTCACTCGACCAAGCAGAATCCGAGCGGCTGTTCGGAAAAGCTGTTCTCGTGGGTAGAGGTAACCGTGGGCGCGGGAGCGAATGGAATCACGCAACCGGCGAACTTCAGCACGGAATATTCTCCGAACGCGTTGACGACAGGCGAAGGTTCGACTTCGCTGGGGTTTTACAACGTGCAGCAGGGCGACGTGCCCTACTTCAAGTCGCTGGCCGACGAATACGCGCTGGGCGACAACTACCACCAGCCGGTCAAGGGCGGCACCGGCGCGGACAGCGTCTATCTCGGCTTTGCCTCCGACGTCTGGTACACCGGCGCCACCGGCAAGCCCGCGGTGCCGCCGCCGAACCAGATCGAG
>Ga0302320_10015273_pt1 | contig 15796 bp, 13 predicted proteins | sample Bog_T0_3_FD_202130 | JGI IMG/M metagenome (GOLD analysis project Ga0302320, IMG submission 202130) | Peat permafrost microbial communities from Stordalen Mire near Abisko, Sweden - Bog_T0_3 | ecosystem: Environmental > Terrestrial > Soil > Wetlands > Peat | place: Sweden: Abisko, Stordalen Mire... | reverse complement strand
GTAAACGCGTTCAGGAAGACGCCGTGCTCTCCCGCAAGCGCCAAAACATCCTCGAAGGATAATTTGTTCCATTCTTCCGCGTCGATCACGTGTTTCATGATTTGATTGACCACCCGGTTTTCACCATAGCTATTTCCGACACCGCCATCGCCCGGGTCGGCGTCCTCCTGGCTAACATCTTCTCCTTTGGGGTCGAAATCAGTCAAAACAACGAATGGAATGTCCAACCCCATCGGTCCGAGCAGTTGGATGTAAGGCGAAAAATTGGTGCCAGCTATGGAGCAGACCGTAATGCCCAGCGCGTCGAAATCGAGATTAGGATCGTGTAGCTTCGCCAATGTGGGCAACAAGAACCTTTCGGCATCACCCTCCACCAATATCACCCCTTTGGAAAAGAACAGTTCGCCACGTGTCACGTCGATGTAACGTTCCAGGTCTTCGCGCTCGCCTTTCTCAAGCTCGACGCCTCGTAAGGATTTTCCGATGGTGTGCTTCTCGCCAGGGACAAGGCGCAGTACAACGATGTTCGATAGGGGTGCAACACTGGCGACGTTGGGTGAGTGCGTGGTCAACAGGATGCTGCGTGCTTCGGGCGAGGCTTCAGCCTCTTCGCGTGTTTGGAGGTAGTTGCGGTAAATGAGCCGTTGTAAATGCGGATGCAGGTGCGCTTCGGGCTCTTCGATGGCAAGGAAGGTGTGCTGACGTTCGCCCTCATCCACCAGATATTGATGCTCTAGCTCTTTCAAAGCCAGGTAAAGCACATTCGCTGAGCCCAGACTCGCCTCGGCTACGCCCCGTTTTCCACCGTCAATCATCAGTTGCAGCGCCCGCAACAATCGGTCTGCCTCGGTCGGCGCAAATCCCAGTGCGGTTTCAACGGCATGTTTACTGCCGACCATTGTTGTCAGCTGGCGATTCACGTCCCCGACCACAGAAGCCAGCTCGGGCAGGCTCGCGATCTTCGATGTTGTCTTGTGGACTTCTTTAGCGATCGTTTTCAGGGCCCCCGCGTCCACGGTCTGCGCTGCACGATCAAGCAATGGCCGCAAAGGCGAACGCGACCAGCGGGCCAGGTCAGCTTCAGCGTCGCGCAAAGCGGGAAACAGGTCCAAAGGCATCCAGCGCCGCAGATCGTAACCAATCGTGTTGTCTGGCCGGCCGCCGCCGAATATTACAAACTCATAGTCCGATTCGCTTCTTGGTGCTTTTTTCAGTCCGGGAACCGGCTGGTACCGATAGGTGATCCGAGCGACCATGGGGTCAGGTTTCACCAAATGATCGGCAAGTACGGCCAATAGATTCTCACTCTTCTCAAAGCCACGAAATTGAACCGATATCTCGATTACTTCCTCCGTGGTCAGAGGGCGCGGCAAGCCGTCCCAGAAATCGTCCAGTCGAAGCCGGCGCGCCGAATCAGGCAGCAATGGATCCAGGATCAGTCGAAGTGCGAACAGCAAATTCGTCTTGCCGACTTTGTTTTCACCGAGCACCACGGCATGCTTGCCAAGCCTCACATCCAGAGACTTGAAGTTCCTGAAGTTCTTGATAATGATCCGGCTGAGCCACATTGTTTTACTTCTTTCTCTAATGAGGTTTGACCGTTTTTCCGTCCCGCTTGAAGTGTTCTCTCCGGTTGAAGTAGCGAGGCAGGAGCGACAGTGGTGCTATGGCTTTGGGGGAAGCACCCCTCCAAAAAGGCGCCGGCCGAGGGCCTCAACGATGCTTATGGCCGCATTCACTTCTGCGTGAGTGACACGGATTTTTCGACCTGCAACTGCCCCAGGATCATTTGCTTTTTGGAGATACTCCTCATCTATGACGCCCATTTTGTGCGCCAGAAGATGACGTTTCTGAAAAACCCGGCAAGCACAGTCCCATTCATCAGCGCTGAGTGAATCGGCAAAATCGAACCCAAACGCCTCCAGTACTTTGCGCCGGGCACCCGCGATATTTTGAAAGCGAATATCAGCCGTCTTCTGCACGCAGATTTCCCGACCGAAACCGTCAAAGGCAGAAACCACATTCTCCAATGCGTCGCCAATCAGATGATTGGCTAATTCCGGCTCTGCCGATTGGGCCAGCGTGAGCTCTTTTTTTGCAAGCTCAAGATTTTTGATCAGAATCTGAAGTGAATTGTGCGCCCCGCAGTCAGGACACCACCCAAATACGCCGTAGATGGCGTAGCGGAGCGTGCAGGTGTCGCAGACGACCTCGGTTTCGAGCTGCTTTTCTCGGTAGTACCGGATGGGCAATGGCGCTGATTCTTGCAGCTTCATGCTGATCCCGATGCCGAAGAGCCCCTGCGGTTTCTGCTCGAACTCTAGGGATTTCAGATCTTTCTGAAGAGCATCAGTCACCTTTCGCATGACGACAGACCGTGCATATTCAATTTGCTCCTGAGTAAAGAAAGTGCTGCTGTCCCCACTGTGACCGCAGTACGGACAATGGCAGGGAGCGGGACCCTTCACGCCAGTACCAGGTGTGATCTTGAAATATCCGAGACAGTCCTCGACAGGACATTCCCTGCCCAAATAACCGTCCTCGTCCGGACGTATAGAAATGCTGAACTGGGTCCCGAGATTTTGGAGATGGCTCATATTGAATCGTTCCATTGCTGAAGTTCTCCTACTCTGTACTCAACTCTCCACGGACTATGTCCGCAGAGTGCAGCTCGGAATATATCCAGGGTCCTGATACTCGAATAGCTGAAGTTCGCCAACCGAAGTCAACTGCTGTCCAAGAAACACGGCAAGAGCAAAAGGACCATAGAAGAAAATGCGGGTTTTGACAAGCTGGTGAGTCTTCAACAGCTGGCCAAGATGATCGCGGACTCCTCGCGAAAAAGCGCAGGCATCCCCCGCCCCTCCAATGGACTGCACCCCTTGGGATGGTGGCGAGATAAATGTGAATATCCTGGGTGGGTTGCCCGTGCTTTCCACATAGCGCATGACATCCCCACGACCGTCGCCCTTGATATTCAATCCAAGGACCACATCCGTGCCCTCCAAGCTGCCGTCGATAACCTCAACCCGCAATTCATAGGGGCTGGTCGCGGGAGTATCGGATCTCCAGTCATCCTTCGAGGGTGGTTGGGGTATCTCAAATACCCAGCCGCCTACGGCAGGGAAGATGGTCCCCATCGCGATGCCGGTCGATAAAGCGCACTTCCCCCGAAAGCGGATAAACCGTTCTGTTCGTTCCGCAACAATCTTCTTCTGAAGTGAACTCAGTTCCGGCAGTAGCTCTGTGTTCCACACCTCTTGAGACGGTACACGGCGCGAAGCGCGGTCAAACCGCGAAGACCAGTCCAGGGCATAGTCTGCTGGCGGGTCCAATGATTCTTTCGTCCAGTTCTGAATCCAGAGTGTGATGCTCTTCTCGCCAATCACGCCCGTCGCGACTGCGGATCGTAAGATTCCCTCGATATTAGCCCGATCAAGGACGACGCCCTTGCTTGCCGCAATCGCCCTCATTATTTCCGAAAATGCCGGTTGCACCATAGACCGGAGCTTCCCTGAATACTCGGGGTGGTCAAGCAGGCGCGCGATGAATAGCTCCACAGCGCGGTCATCGTGGCACAAATCCCCATGACCCACGTCGATGAAGACCTTCGCGTGAATAAAATCGATGAGATCACCAAGCCTCGTCTTGCGCAACCGTTCGTCGAGGTCCTGTTTTGTGGGGGCCAGTGCCCCTGGCGCGTCGTCGTAAAACGGTGTGGCTCCTCGCAGACGGGCGAGGCCCGTCTCAATGGGTCGAAGGGTTGCGGACAAGGACGGGCACGCGAGGGTGAACCGCTTATAGACTTCCGGGAGACTGGAATCCAGGTCCCGGAAATGCTCGATAACGTGCCGGAGTTCGCTCGGGGAGACTTCGTGATCTTTGACTTGAATGTGACTGCGGGATGATTTGCCTTGATCTTTGAAGCGGATGTCTATGTCGCCGGTGCCCTCAAAGAATAGTTGGTGAAACGACCCTTCCAGCAACCACAGTGGCAGATGACATGCTGCATAGCGCGTCTGGAAATCGAAACCCTTTCCCGCGCTGATGCCGCCGGAGGCTTCTGGGGAAAGGAGCGATCCACGGCTGGTGCGTAATTTGCGCGGATGTTTTTTGGAAGCACTCATCATCGCCTCATTGGCTGAATTGCGAACCAAACAGTTGCCGCCAAAGCTCACGGCTTTCTCTCTCGTCGGAGCAATTGAACGCACTTCGTGCCGTGGCGGCTGCGGATTTGACTTGCACCATGAAGTCGTTAAACTCCTTGGCCGGCCAGCGCTTTGCCACGTTGACGGATGAATATCCCGGATCGGAAATGCTGGGCGCGAGGTTTGTGTTGCGATACTTGCCGTAGCTCCGCTCGATGCCTTCGAGCGCGTTTACGATGGCGACCGCAAGAGAGGACGGGTTACCAATCGTCGGGTGAATGAGCGTCTCAAGAATGTACGACTTCAGCCGACAGGATTGGGTCGGTAACCTGTCGCGCCAGGACTTCAGCAGTTTCACTACTTGGACGAAATACCCATTCGTAGTCTTGTTCTTGCTGAGCCCGGCGGCAATCTGTCCCTTCGGGTGGGTCAGCACCCATTGATGGGCGTCCCTATCGGGTATCCACAACGGCCCGTCCTCGGCCGACACAAGTGTGGCCGGAACGATGTCCAGCCAAACGTCTTTGGCCCCTTTGGCGCCGACCGATCGGCCTTGAAGCCTTGTCTCTTTGTAATACCGGGCGAGTACGCTTTGAAGCCACGACAGAACAACCTCCGGGGTCGTGATCGTGTGATCGATGTCCAGGACACAGATGACATCAACATCGTTGATATCGTTGATGGCTGTGCTCCGACCGTAGGAGCCCGAGAGAAATGTACCCTTGTGCGCATCTTTCGATTCACGGTCGGTCCGCAGTTGGTCGCGAACTTTTTCATGAGCCGCTTTTGCAGCAGCCACATCCTCGTCGCCGGGCTGAAGCGAAGAGAGAAACGCACTGAAGTCACTTGCCAGTTCCACGATGCATTACTCCTTTGCCGGCAAAGACCGGAGCGGCCCAGCCGAGGATAAATCGATCCCGTATGAATCAGCGATTGTCGAAATGAAATCACCACAGACGGGACAGGCGGTTTCGCGTTCGAAGTAAATCCCATACCATCGATTGATTGTCATCTCGTCACTGCTCGCGCTCAATGGCGGCAAGCTGGCATACTGTGTGCCGGGTTCAGGTCTGTTTAGCCAAAGATACCAGGGCGCGTCGAAATCTCTGTTCAAAACGCTGAGTGAACTTGCCTTGTCCGCCAGAAGCTCCAACAGCGCCAACTTTGTGAGCATAATTGCGATCGGCAATACGTCCAGTGACAGACCTGGCTCAACGGCCACGGGTCGATCAGAATACGCGATATCGCCGGCATCAGAAGAGGAGGAGATTTCGACATCTGAAGCTTCCTCCGGCATCGCCGCCACAAAGCACTCGTGGCAAGGTGATTGTTTTGGGCGTACCCGAAGAATCTGGCCGCCGTATGCCCTGCGGAAGGCCCCTCCGTAAACGGCAACAACATTAGCTTCGACACACAGCTGGTTGACCAACAGCTTACTCGGACGGTTATCGGTGCCGCAGATTACGACACTGGCCTCGGCAATAAGCTGCCTTAGCGCCTCCCTGTTCTCATAAGTCAACTCGATGGGATGCGTTATCACCTGGGCATCCGGATTCTTTTCATGAATCAGGTCGCGTACGACGTTCACTTTGAAGCGGCCAACCTGTGAAATGCCGCCAGGGTGCCGAACCACATTCCCAACCGACAGCCTGTCCCGATCAACAAGCGTGAAGTGCCCCACGCCGCACTTTGCCAGTTCAATTGCCGCCTGTGCGCCGCCGGTTCCAAGACCAATACAAAGTACGGACTTGTCGCTGAGAACGGTGGTTTCGAGAATACCTGTGCGGCGAATGTTCAGCTCAGGTTGCACATCGGCAAAGACCGTGGCAACCGCTTGGTCAGCATTGTTGAGTGTTCGCCATGCTACCGCGCGATGGGCTGCGCCGTCCGGCGCAGTAAACGTTGATGGATCTGAACCGGAAGCCTCCGTCGGCGTAAGGACAACACGCAATTGAGTTCCGTCCGGCGGCGGCGTCCCCTCAAACAATATTGTGCCCTGAAGGACTGACGGTGATGGCTGCACACCGAGACTGCATTGCGTGAATGCATCACCGTCATCCCAGGAGCTAAAAAGGGCTGAAACCATGCGATCGCGCGTGATCTGAGGCCACTGTTCCCGAAGCCATCGACTTGACAAAGTCACCATGGCGAACATATCTGCGTCGTCAGCGGTGATGTTCAGCGCGCGCGGAGCCTGAGAACCTTCGGCGACGGCAACAATTGTGCGCTTGGTTTTGTCATAGACGAGTTTGGTGCGACCAGGTTTGCGCTCGGCAATTGCCTTCATCGCGTCTCGGATCATTTGCTGTTGCTGTGGGTCATTGGTGCTCATGATGTCTCCGCCATTGTTCGAACGAATTCCGCCAGGGGGCGTCCTGTCGCAATATGTTGCTCGTAGGCTTCGATCCAGATCAGGGCCTTTAGAAATACTTTCTGAAGCAGAATGCTTGAATGCCATCGGGAATCTCGCCAGTGGCAAATCTGGACCATCCCATTTGATGATGGCTCCAGAGTGTGCATCTGATGCGAAACGCCCAACCTTGAAACCGGGGTGCCGTCCGCCATCAGGAGCGGAAGCGGTTCGGTGATGTACATAGGCGGACGTTGGTACGGGAATCCGGATGGAATGGGAATATAAAGGCCATACCGAAATCCGGCGTTGGAAACAGCCCAGCCCGACGCATAATATGTATCCGCCGTCGTGTCCTGATAGACGCTAAATTGCGTGAAGCCCTCTCTTTGAAGGACTTCATGCTCTAACACGATCCTCCGATGCTGTTCAGCCGTCCACATGACTGTTTCCCTTCCCGGTTGCCTTCGCGGCTCGAAAGATCTCGAGAATTCCGGGTATGTCTGGCGCTACCAAGCCGACGGGCGTCTTGATTAGGTCAGTCGTACCTGCGTCACGATCAAGGCGATGTACTTCGAGGACTGTCATCGGCCATGCGACGCTAAGAGCAAATGCGAGGTATTGTGGCTCCTCAAGTTTAGCCACGATCACGCTGCCGAAACCGGTCGTATGGTGCTCCACGGCACCCCCGCTTTCGTTTTGCAACGCTTCGGCAAGCTGAGAAAGCGTTTTTTCCCGTGTTGTTGTATCCACATCGGATGCGGGCTCCAGAGTGGGCGGCGCAGCATCAGATCCGATCCGGATTCTCTGCAATGAGATCTTTTCCCATGCGGAGAACTCTTGCTCCGGAAGTACGCGTCTTGCCAGCAGCGCTTGGCGAATCGGACTTAAACCCGGCAATACTTTGATCCGCAACGGGAACGGTCCACCGTCTTCGCTTGAAAGGTCATAAAGCCAGGGATGAATCCTGATCGTATGGCCGTCGCGGGTATCCTCCAATGTGACGATGATCTCCGCCATTCCAGTGAACTGGTTGCGACCTGCAATGCTGAAAATACGTTTTCGGTCACCGCCGCTTGGAGCGGATAGCCCGAGCCGGTGGTGAGAATGCCAGTCACCGAAATACCGTAGTGCCCAATCGGACGCGAGAGTTTCACTGAGCTGCCGCAGGTATTCCACGTCCAGACGAAAGTGCGCGTTATTGCGCTCCGCATTGGGTCCAGCCTTCGTCGCAAGAAGGATGGTCGGAATATCCTGCCACCGCCCGAACAGGTCACCTCCCGTTTCAATCGACCACGCCGAGGCTTCCGCGGCGATCGCGCGCAACTCTGATTCCCACGTCACCAGAAAGCCCCGCGGAACTTTGGGCGGTGATCGACGGAAGATAAATCGGGTGAGGCGTTGGATCAACTTATCGGACTCGGGCGATGCACGAAGCGAACGGAGGAGGGTATTGAGCTGCGGGCGTTCCTCGATCCATTCCCGCAGGTCGGGCGACAGTCGGTTATCTGCCGCCGCAAGTTCTTCCGCCGGAATTCCGAGAACCGAAGATATGCGCGCTTTCAGATCAGCGCTTGGGAGGCGTCGGTTGGCCTCGATGTCGGCAACATACGCGGGCGTTACACCGATCTCCTCCCCCAGTCGGCGGAGCGACCATTTACGGGCCAGACGACCCTCCTTGATAAGCTCTCCCAGTTCGGCCATAGACAGGATTATGACAACGTAAGCATATCTTGTCAAATAATTTATAAAGACTTATTTTTAAGTAAGTTGAGAGCTTTTTTAGGATCCTCCGTTCCCAAATCACCCTGCACCGGGTACTGCCGGTCCCGTTCCACAACAGGCGTCAAAAGCCGACTACAGGATTGATCCCTTCAAGATTAAATTCCCTAATTTCTTTGTGCGAATCCGTCGTGCGGACCGGGCTCTATGCGCTGCGCTTACCGAGCCGGCTAGTTGTCTCGGCCCATTCGGGTAACGATCACCCAGGCGGACTATGTTACAATCCAACCCGCAATAGGTGCCAGGCAAGTTTCCATTGTTGCGCGCAGGGCTTAGGACCGCGAGTGCAGCTAAGTTGAGGCATAGGGGCAGGCACAGTGGAAATCTCCCTTGAACGATTAATTGCTCCGTTATCACGGCTGGAGTTCTTTTCCCAGTATTGGGGAGAGCGTCCTCTGGTTGCTCGGAATTTGCCAGCCACTTTCGCAACGCTTTTCTCCTGGGAGGCACTCAGTGAGATTCTATCGACGCATCGGCTGGATTTCCCTCAACTTCGATTGGTTCGAGCGGGAAAGGTTGTCGCTGTAGGTGAGTACATACGACATCAGTCGGATCGTCGCGGCAACATGTTCGCCAAGCACGATTCTCAAGCTGTCATGGATCTCCTCAAAGCTGGGGCAGTCCTTCATATTACGTCCATCGGTGAAGCGTGGCAGCCACTGTCAGCTCTGAGTGCACAGCTTGAACTCGACCTAACTGCGCGGGTGCAAGTGAACGTTCATGCCGGATTTGCGGCCTCGCGCGGGTTTGACACGCACTGGGATGGGCACGATGTATTCGCGGTGCAAATCGCCGGCAAAAAACGGTGGCGCTTGTTTGGCGTTACAGAAGTAGCACCCATGGCAGTGCCGCCAGATTTGAAAACTGGTGCCCCAGACCAGCACACGTGGGAGGGCGTCATTCAGCCGGGGGAGGTATTGTACATCCCTCGCGGGTACTGGCATGCTGCGGAAGCTCTCGATGACGCGTCTTTGCATCTTACCTTTGCTGTGCAGCATCCCACCGGGCTTGATTACCTGCGGTCATTGCTTGATAACATGGCGATGTGCGTGCCAGCTCGGCGGAATATTCCCATACCCTCATTTGATTCGCAGACCGATGAACGGGCGGTGCAAGCGTACGTCGAAGTGCTTAAAGGTCTCGTTGAAGATGCGGCCACTGTGCAGTCCTTGTCCAAGTTCATTGGGGAGTTTCGTCGATCACTAGGGAAAACGAACCAGGTCCGGCTGGAATCAATTACCGAAAGGAAAAGCCATGCCCACTCTTGATGATAAGACATTACAATCGCGCATTGAGTCGCTTGATCTTGAGCCGATCAAGTTCAAATTGGTGCGGGAAAAGAGCTACGACCGGACGCAAGTGGAGGCTCTTGCAAAGTGGTACAAGAGGTTCCTGTTTCTAACTTTTAAGTATCGGGGGCAGTCAATTGTTGTTTGTGAAGGGATTGATGCGTTTTGGCACCAACACATCCTCGATACGCAGAAGTACGCTGCGGATTGCAATGCGGTGTTCGGGGAATTTCTTCATCACTTTCCTTACTTCGGATTGCGCGGCGATGATGACCAGCAGGCCCTCGTTGATGCTTACAAGCAAAGCCTATCGATTATGCAGAAGGAATTCGGAGAGACGCCCGAGGGTGATCCTGCGATCTCAATGATGCATCCCGTGGCTGAAGGTGCAAGTAGCTGCTCCGACTGTGACCATGTTTGGCTCGATGGGAGCGATGGGCATCGAAACGAGCGACCGCGCTTTGTCTAATAACGCGTGTCGTGCCGCCGTGTTGTCGCCCTGCACGCGTACGAAGACTATCTGTTTGCTGTCACGCCGCTCTAAGCTAGACGTGTTTTTCAAGGATGCCCTCCGATTCGTGGGCCGTGTTTTTTGCGCATATCCTAACTTTCATTCGGGCGTGATCGTTTGAGATGCCAACTTCGACATCCCATTCGTAAACGTGCTCCTGATGTTCATCAATGTCTTTGACTCTGGTCGGTCTAGGGTCCTCAGGCGGCTGCCAATGGACGCAGCGTTTAAACGTTGGGCGCCACTTTGCATTGCTGACAGGGCGATACCTTTCGCCGTCCGGAAGTAGCAGGTCTGCCCCTGCTGACACGCGCTTGTGGGTTTGTGGATCGTACGCTTCGTAAAGTAAGATTCCCGAACAACTTCTGTACATGTTCTCGACGATCATCAGGGTGTACTCCGCAGTGGCACCACTGCTTCTTCCTCTGATCGTCCGAAAGGTCCCTTTCCATTCACCCGCAAGTGATTTGAGGGCTAGTTGGTCTTGCCGACCGAAACTCAAAGAGGCAGACGTCCAATGCAAAAAGCCGGATTTGGCGGCGTACAACATGCCGCTAAGCACGACGCCTATCACAATAACCACCCAGAACGGGTGCTGCTGGAATACAACATAGTATTGATTTGCGGTGTCCATAGTTCATCTCGATGAGTTGGCCGTATGATTATACGGCAACCTTCGTGCACAGAGCGTCCGCGCCGTCAGAACTGTACGTTTACCGGTTTCGCGGCTGAATTTCGCGGAGACCTCTGTGATGAGATCAACTTCGGCCTCTCCCGCGAAGCGTTGAAAGGGAGTTCTACGCCCCGTTTCCTTTTGGACTTGACGCCACACGGTTTCTATCATAACTGCAAAGCGTTAGCTATTCATTTCGCACTTACTATCATTGGCCGATAATGAAGAGCCGAAGAAGTAAGTAGTCCAGACCGCAAACATGGCCCCAAGTCGCGAAGGCGAGAGCCGTAGCCGGTAAGAAAATCCGCCGGGCCGTGAGGCCCATGTGGGTTCAACTCCCACTGTACGCACCTCTCTTTCCTTCGTTTTCTTGTGCCTGAAAATAGCGGAGACATGCTCCCGCCCGAATGCCCAAGGAATTGAAGCATCCCCAGAAATTCAACATTCAGAGGCAGGGCAAATGTCTGCCGCAACTTATCGACCCGCAAATGGCACAAAAACCCAGATTCGGAGCCAGTGTTGGCGAAATAGCCTTCTGGAAATGCGTCGCCGGCTTCGACTGCGCATTTCAAATGCTACAATAGGCGCTTCCGCATGATGCATCTCGGAGCGTTCGTATGAATACAGACACTTTGTTTCAGGATCTTAAACCAGATGGCACTTATTCAGGGCATTGCACGGTAGGTCTAGAAAATCCGGACGGCAAGGTCAGGGGTACCGCAACGATCCAGATTGACCAGGCTTCGAAAAATAAGGCCGAGGTATCGATTGACGAATTTGAAGCCCCGCCCGAATACGGCGATAGTCTTTTGGGATTCTTGAATGCCTCAGTGCCCAAAAAGCATGGCACGGGCACAGTGATCGCCATTTCTGCCACGACAGATGAGCGCCGGATCGTCTCGCTGCAAATGGATACGGATGAAGGCACGTTAACGGCTTCGTCGGGATTGCTTGCGACGCCGTTCTGGACTGGCTTTGAAAAAGATCCGAAGATTTCGGTCACATTCAGCGATCTTTCCTTTACGCCGCACGCCGCCAAGCCTGCAAAATACTGGCTCGTACCGCTACTGGGACCTTTTGGGGAGCATTACATCGGGCGCCCAACACCGCCTCACCCGCTCGCTCTCGGCGCAAGGAATATCATCACGTTCTCTGCTGAGGGCCTCAGCTGTGGCTTGCAGTTGTTTGATCCGGAGGGTAAGCCCTCGCATCCGATGGCGAGATATGACGCGATTGCATTCGGCGAACTTCCCGGATCACCTCAATCGATAGAAGAAACATGGGACAGCGTGCCGCGAACCTTTCTCGAAGCGCTCAACTTTGCCACAGGCGCGGACATCGTCGTGCCGTGGGTTGAACTGCGCGCCGAAGATGGCAGCCTCGTCAAACGGTTTTACATCCATGTAGGCCGTAAGTCGTCGGAAGATGGGTTCGCTGCATTCTGCAAGATTAATGAGTTCAGCCCGAATTCAGGAATTGGCGCGTTTCTGACGGCGTTTTTTGCCGTTCCTGAAGAAAAACGGGAGACCCTCATTGCTCCGATGAACCTTATGCGGTCAGGTGCGCCTGGGTCCTTCAATATGGAGGACTCGATCACCGATTTGGTGAAAGCCCTGGACAGCATCTGCAAGGCGCACGGATTGACGACCCAGGACCTGTTCGCGCGCCTTGAACCGGATAATCAGGGCAAAATCGAAGCCCTTCTGACGAAGACGCGCAACGATCTCCGTCAGCTCATTTCCGACAACCGTACAGCGGCACGGCCGGACCAAGTCGATGCGTTGAATGTCATCTTGAGTAGAATGGCGAACGTTACCGAAAAATCCAGAGACTTTGGAATTGCTGTAAAGGACTTGCTGAAGAAGTTGGACCTCCATGACGCGGATGTGCTTGACCTACACTATTCGGGCCTCAATCCACCAGGCTCGTGGGCTGACCTTCTCTCGAAGGTGCGGGGCGAGGTCGTTCACCTTGGGATTCTGCGCATTCGGGACCGGCAGTCTCTCCACAGCTGGTTTGAGTTCTCACGACATCTACATGACCTGTGCAAACGGGTCATCTTGCGCGAGGTGAACTACACGGGCGTGTACTATGCCTCAACGAATCCGTGGATGAACAACTATGCCGTTGACCGGGTGACGCCGACCACACTCGTCAAAGACCTGGGCTTTTCTCAGGTGCCGACGCACATCTAGCGTTTCTCTTGGCAGCGGTATGCGTGCATTGGCGGGCAGCCGCACAACCCTTCATCTGCATGATGGTATGATGAGCCGCCTATTGCGAGATCGAACCAGAAGGAGGGACGGTCGTCTTACACAGTTTCTTACACACTTTCACATTCTGACTGCGTAACTAACTGTAAATAATTATCTTATAGTTTACACAAGACGACTCCGAGGCTTCTTCATCTTCGGCCCCGGCTTATGGCGATAAAGTGGTCCAAAATGTGCAAGAATCTGATTAATCGTTTGAAGGGTGTCCAAAGACCAAGCACTCCAGAATGGGTGACCGTCTGATTGCCATCATGAAGCAGGTTGTCGATTACATGGAGGGGAGGACGGCCCTTCTTATGCGCTACATCGAGGTCCCTGAGGATGTGGATGTGAGGGCGATCCGGTCCAAGCGGGGCTTGTCGCAAGCGGAATTCTCACGGCGCCATGCCCTGAAGCCGCGCTGGCTCCAGGAATGGGAGCGAGGCGCAGGCATCCAGAAAGCGCGGTGCGCGCCTACTTGACCGTAATTGATAGAAACCCGGAGGCGGTGGAAAAAGCCCTCATGAACAAGTCGTGCGATGCGAAGGGTATCAGGCATGAGAAAACCCCATGGGCGGGAAGGTGCTGACCGTGATGGTTACCGGCTCCAGGGAAAGACCTCTGCAAAAAATTGCGCGCCGTCGCTGCCCGCTATGCTTGCTCAATACTAATCCGCATGGGGGATTCTCTGCCAATCATCAACTATCGGTTTCCAATTGGCTTCCCTCTTCACTAAATTCCCGTCGGCATCCTTACCGGTCCAGACATTCCAGAAATCAGGATCATCTGAGCGTGGTTGCTGCGACTTGGGCAGGTCGTTCATCCTAACGAGCAGCGGCAACTCGGAAGCCCACCCAAGGAGGATGGCATTCTGCGACGGCAGGGATGGAAGCTCGCGCAACAAGCCCTTGAGATTGTCGGGGACCAAGCGATTAACCAACTCTTGATCTCGGTCGTTGCTGATTCGGTGCAACAGGAACGTGTTGCACTGCGAAAGAACCGTCTGGGAAAGTTCAGAAGGTCGTTGAGACGAAAGGACAAGTCCCAGGCCAAATTTCCGGCCCTCGCGTGCGATTCGCTCGAAAACCTGGCAACACACCGATGCAGCATCATAGTATTCAACATCGTCCCTGTAACGCTTGATGAAGGTGTGCGCCTCATCCATTACGAGAACCGTCGGGAGAACAACATTGTTCAGCTTTAGGTAGCGCTGCAGGGCTTCAAATACTATTCGGGCGATTACCGCCGTCACAATATGTATGACCTCCGTGGGGACCAACGACAAATCTAAGATGCTCACGCATATGTCATCTGCCTTATTGCCACCAACGTAGTCAGTCAGCCATTCTGTAAGCGTTATGGGGCCGCCGTCGCAGACGACAGCTTTCATCCGCGTGTCGGAGAGGAACGTCCGAATGCGGACGATAAGAAAATCAAGAAATTGGCTGACATTTTCTTGCTCCGCCAGAATTTGAAGATGATCCGCAAAATCTGATCCCTTGAACGGAACCGGAACATCTTCGTCCGGGCCCTCCTGATAAATAATCCCGCCAAGTTTGCCCAATGCTATCGCCAGTGCTTCAATCACGCTCTCGACTTGAGCCTCGGTAAAGGCGCGATAGTATTCGACCTGCTTGCCGGACTTGTCTTTGAAACTGTTGAATGTACTTATCAAAGCAGCCTGGATTGGTGTTTGTATTGATCCTAGGTCACAATTTGGAAACTCATCTTTCTTGACTTCTAGGTCATCGTTGATGGCTTTGAGGCGATACCCAAACTTCGTCTCTTCCGTCTTTATGGCGCCAGAATGCGAATCCTTACTGGCGCGCCCTGCCCCGATAGGGCTTGGCGGAGAGATTCGCCTTCCAGAAACTCCATGGCGATGTAGGCGTGCCGTCATCGGCCTGGCCGGATTCGTAAATGGTGACGACGTTGGGGTGATGAATTCGCCCCGTGGACGGCGCTTCATTCTGAAAACGCAGCAGGAAGTCCGGGTCATCCAGCAGCTTGCGGCTCAGGACTTTGAGCGCCACCGGACGGTTGCGGACCGCTGCGAAAACGTGAGAGCCAGTGCTCAGCAAACTCGGTGGGGGCTGGAGCGCCGGCAGCCGGGTGCCGGTCAAAAGCGCCGCGATTAGCCAGCGCTCCAGGGTGGTGGTGGGAGTTGAGGCACGGGGTCAACGTGGGAAAGAGAGAACGTCTCGATCAGCAAGCTGTGCCGGCAACGGCCGACGCCATGAGATCAGTGGCCGCTCTCAGCTTCGGCGTATCGACCTCCGTCATGCGACCGACATCGCCGTACTTGAAGGCGCCGCCACTTGCCCATTCCACCACTTCGCCGATGCCTTGCTTCTTGGTCGTGGCAACGCGCCGTGCGGCCGTAAGGAACTCGTTCCGGAGCTGATTGAACCCGGAACCTGCGACCGATCCGTTACCATTGTTGTTACCGGGTGTTGGGGTGGCCCCGTCGGCGGTCGGATTGCCAGATCCGTTCCCGCCAGCCGGGGCAGTCCTGTTTTCAGGGGGCGAAGGATTGGTCGTGGCGTACGGCGCGGTAGCCGCGGGAATTGTATCGGCAGGAGAACCTGCCGCAGCGCCTTCGGCAGCCATAGGGCCATTCGCTGACGCCTGGTAGAACTCCGCCGCAACCTCCGGCGCCTGCTCTTGCTCGTCCTCAACGACCTCAAAGACCTTACCACCCGACCCGAGCAGCTTTCGAGTCTCAGCAAACAGCCGGGCGTTCTCCGTCAGGTTGGCTATGAGTTTCCGCATGTCGTCGCCTTCGACTTCG
>Ga0302320_10015272_pt1 | contig 15796 bp, 12 predicted proteins | sample Bog_T0_3_FD_202130 | JGI IMG/M metagenome (GOLD analysis project Ga0302320, IMG submission 202130) | Peat permafrost microbial communities from Stordalen Mire near Abisko, Sweden - Bog_T0_3 | ecosystem: Environmental > Terrestrial > Soil > Wetlands > Peat | place: Sweden: Abisko, Stordalen Mire... | reverse complement strand
CAAAAATTAAAGCTGACGGCACTGTTTGCCGCCCCGCCCAAAACTTAGGCGCGTAGCCCGACAAAATCGAGAATACCTCGGTTTTATTGGGCTATTCGTTTCGGCTTCAGGAAGTTAGGTTAAGGCGGGAGACCAGCCTGTCGCTCCAGAGCAATGCGACGCGGATGGGATGGGGAAATTCAAAGGGTGCGAATGCCAAGCTGCATGCCTGGATTCAAAAAACGGCCAATATGCTGAAGGCACTGTGGTTACCGTTACGGAGACGCCGGCCACCGGTTATACCTTTGCCGGCTGGAGCGGGGCCGCCGGGGGCGCCGCCAAGAGCGTGAGCGTAACCTTGAGCAATTCCGCGGTGGTCGAGGCGAATTTCAACAAAATTCCACACTATCAACTGACGGTTACGGAAATTGGAAATGGGAGCGGCGACATATCCCCAAAGCCGAAACCCGGCGCCGACGGTCTATACGCCAACGGCACTGTGGTCACACGCTGACCGGCAGCAACACGCTGATCGGCGCCACTGCCGGCGGCAGAACAGTCACCTACGGCAAGACAAGTCGTCCGGATGTTTCGCGTGAACAAGACCTCGCCGAAGCGATTGTCGGACAAACAACCGACCGCCCGCGAACGGCCGAAACATTCACCAACGGCGAGGAGGTGCGGCTCACGGCCACGCCTGCCAAAGGCTCCACTTTTGTCGGTTGGTCCGGCGCTGTCAGCGGCGCCGATCCAACGGTAACCTTGGTCATGGATGGCAATGAGTCTGCCATCGCGACGTTCAATCTCACTCCGACCCCGCCGACGTCGGGCTTCCCAACGGACCTTCCCACGGGCAATTATTCCATCAGTTGCTCTGGTTCCATGAGCGCGCTGACCTGCTCGGGTTTCACCACTCCGGGTTTTAGTATTCCCACGATAAATGCCGGCCCTTACGCTCTCACCGCAAGCAACTTTGAGACCTTCAAAGCAGAGGTTGAAGCCGCCTTGAATGCGGCCGTGAGCGCGGTGCAAGATCCGGCTGGTTGCGGCCAATCTTTGAGTTATTCGTCCGTGGCAGACAGTTCGTTCACGATTACCCTCACCGTGCAATGCACTACCGCGGGTTGCAGCGGCGGAGTGGTCACTATTTCCGAACTGGTGCAAAAACAATAGCAAACGGATTCCTCCTTGCCCGCTCATGGCAGGCGGAGGGCGAGTTGGCGCGGGCGGGCTTCGCTGGCGAAACGCAGCCACAGCATTTTATCCGGCGCGGAGAACTTGACGTCGGCGACGGTCTGTCCGTCGAGGGTGACCGCCAGCGGGGCTTGGGCACAACGCAGCAACATCACCGACTGGGTCTGCGCGGCGCCTTCAACCCACCAGGCCGCCGATTTATCCGGCGATTTTGCCGGCAAGGCGCGACCGGCGGAGGCCAGCAATTGCGGCGCGGCGCCAGTGGCGTAATCGACCGAAAGGCGGCCTGATTGAGCAGCGTCTCGGTCAACCAGGAGTTGCGCCGCACCGCTCGGCGCATAATCGAGGTCCCGCAAGAAAAAGCGGCTGCCGGGCGTGAGTTCCACCTGTGCCCGCACGCGCAATTCGGGATCGAACAGGTTGACGAAATGCCCGCGCAACACCTTGGGTTCGCCGGCGATGGAGTCGTCCAGGCCCGCGGCGATCACATAGGGGCCGCGGCGCAGCACCAGCGAACTCGTCTCGCGCCAGTCGAGGCCTGCGGACTTCGCCGCCTGTTGCGCCAGCGCCACGACTCGACCGGCGCCGGCGGCGCTGGCGGCAAGCTGCACGGGATTTTCGCGCAGCCAGATGACCCGGCCCCGGCCAAATTGCCAGGAGGTTTCCCGGGAATTGGCCGCGGCTGTGCCCGTGCTCTTGGCGGCGGTTGCCGGGTCGTAACCGAGCTGGGCAAACAGGTGCTCGCGCGGCGTATGAAAATGATTGGCTCCGGTGTTCCACCATTCATGTACGGAGTTGAAAGCATCGGAGTCGTCATCGCAGAACACCAGCACGCCGCCGCTCTTCACCCAGTTGGCCACCGGCGCGTGAACCTCGGGCGTCTGCGGTTTCATGCCCTGATAGGTCATGAATAGTATTTTGAAGCCATCGAGGTAATGGTCGGCAGTCACGTTTTCCAACTGGACGGGGGTGACGGGAATTCCGTGCATGAGCAGCGGCATGGCCATCCCATAGATGTGGCTCATGTGCTCGTCGCTGGGCGCGGGATCGCCGCGCTCAAACATCAGCGAATCGCCGATCATCACGCCAATGCCCGTTGTGCCGCAATCCCACTGGACATCGGCTTGTTTCAAATCGTTCAGCGCGTTCATGACCGTCTGCAATTCCGTGGCATAGCCGGGCGGGATGGATTTGCGGTCCGCCTCCGGCGCGGATTTGGGATAGCGGCCGTTGAATATCCGCTGCGGCCACGGGGCGACTTCAAAATTCCAGATCTGCGGCTGCAGCAGCGAGGCGGTGAGCGTGCATTCCCAATTGCGCTGGTAATCGTTCCAGTCGTGATCCGGGTTGTCCTCGATGGGATCGTTCAAATACCAGACGTGGCGGCCGGTGGCGCGGACGAGATTCTGCATGGCGCCGTATTCGAGAAAAGCGGTTTCAAAGGTGCGCTCCTTCAACTCGCCGCGATACACGTTCGGCGTGCGCGCCGTGCCCGTCCAGACCTGGGCGATATAACCATCGCAGCCGGCCAGCCGCGCGAGGCTGGATTCTGGACTGACAATGCGCCAGTGCGCGTAGTTGAGCAGGCTGTGGGTGGGCACATAACAGCGGACGCGCCGGCCCGTGCGGTGGTTGTAAGCCTGCACATAGTCGAACACCTGCTGGAGCGCGCGGCGATAGAGAAAGTACTTCAGCTTGGACGCCCGCCACTGCGCGTCCGGCGAGCTTTGCGGCGGCTGCCAGTCGTCTCCGTAGTAGGCGCGCCATTCGCGCTTGAACCCCTCCGAGTAGCCGGCGTTCACCCAAAATTCCGGCTCTTCCAGATGAATCGCCTCCGCGCCGGCGTCGAGCGCGCGCTGCACGCCCACGCAGAGGAACTTGCCATAATTGGTGCCCGGGCACATGTAGTAAACATCGCCGCCGTGGCTGCTTTTGCGCCCGTCGCTGACCGTCTGGGCTTCGTCCTCGTGGTTGATGCCATCAAAGCGGCCGTAGAGATAATCCTGATATTTTCCCCACGAGACGCCGGTCATCACATGAATGCGGTAGCCGTGGCTGCGCCAACTGGCAATGCGGTCGGGCAATTGCTCGTCAATGCCATAGACGATGGCCACATCCGAGCGCAAATTGCTTTTTCCCTCCCACGCTCCGCCGGTTTGAAAACAAGTGCGCTCCAAAACCTGGCTGGGATCGGTGGCGAAAGGCGACGAATTAGTGGCCGCGACCTCCGCGGCAAACAATGGCGCAGTTGCGACGAGGAGGAGAGAAATGACCGGCAAAATTGGCTTCATGGGCGTTTATCAATACTATGGCGTGAGTCCAAAATCCATTCCATTCTGCGGGGGAGCGGCGCCTCAATTTCCCTGAACGCAGGCGACCCACCCTCCCGAACATCCACCGATCCAGCCAACCCGTTAATCCGCAGCAGCTCCGCGTCCGGTCATGCACCAAACACCTCCGCATGGTGCAATAACTGCACCGTCATGCGCCCGGGCGGATTCCGCAGCGAGGTCGTGGATCATCCGTCTTCCTCTTTTTTCCCCAATTAAAACGGCCCGATTGGGTGGGTTCTTCATTCCGCCAGCGGGGCTGGCACGTCGCTTGCATTAGAGAGAGGCGGTTGACTAGAAACAACCAGTAAAATTAAAATTATAAAATTATGAGCGATTCAAACATCTCCAGCACCTTGACCGCAACCAGCACGGCCGCACCGGCCTGCGAGCAAAAATGTTCCGTCACTGCCGCGGCTTCAGCCCCGGCTACGGCCTCGGCTCCGGTCACCGCCCGTCCGGCGACCCCGGCGGCGCCCAAGCCCGCGCGCCGCAACGTGCGCAAGCAGCATTAAATCACCCAACCCTGCACCTGGGCGCCGGCGCGGCGGAGGAACCGCGTTGGCCGCCCATTGTTTGAAACACACGCAGGGCATCAATTTATGTTTATGAAAGAAATCATGAAGAATCTGTTCGAGCTGCAGTCGCTCGAATTTGAAGTCAAGATCCATCCAGACAACGAAGAGCGTATTGCGGAATTGCGCGCAAAAATTCCCGCGCCCATTCTGGCTCATTATGACCGGCTGGCCGATCAAGGCAAAAAGGGCGTCGCCGTGTTGCGCAATCAGACCTGCTCGGGCTGCCACATGCGCGTGCCGCTGGGCGTGGTGCTGGATTTGAAACACTGCAACGACGTTTGCCTGTGCGATCATTGCCGGCGCTACCTCTATCTGCGCGAGGAAACGCCTGCGGTCGAGCCCAAAGCGGCGGTCCTGCAGGAGTCGTAACCCGCATATATCACATCACCCCCGTCGCGACTGTGGCGGCGGACATCCTTGGCTGCCCCGAAAGCATTCGGGGTCGGCCCTGGAGCCGGGCTTCCCAGCCCGGCAGAGCACAACTCGGGCAAACCGAAGCGCGTTGGGATTCTCGTCCGATTCCACCAAACCCACGTTTTTATCCGGGCGGCAGGGATGCCGTCCTCCACGTCAGGCACGGTGCCTGACGCCACAAGATGGCGGCCCCGGGTTGGATTGCGTCCAACGAAAGCCATGAAAGGCGGCTTGCACCCGCCCGGCAAATCGGCTTGACTGGGGCGGTCATGGAAATCTACGCGCATCCGACTTTCCAAATGGCCTGCCGGCAGTTCGACCTGGTCGCGGACCACCTGCAAATTCCCGAGGGCCATCGCGAGCGGCTAAAGTATCCCAAACGTTCACTGATCGTTGCGGTGCCCATCCACCTCGACGACGGTTCCACCCGGGTCTTTTCCGGCTATCGGGTGCAACATCATCTCACCCTGGGGCCCACCAAAGGCGGACTGCGCTATCATCCCGATGTGGCGCTCGGCGAGGTGGCCGCGCTGGCGATGTGGATGAGCTGGAAATGCGCGCTCACCGGCCTGCCCTACGGCGGCGCCAAGGGCGGCATCGCCTGCGATCCTTCCAAGATGTCGCGCGGCGAAATCGAGCGCCTTACGCGGCGGTACACTCAGGAGATGATCCCATTCATCGGGCCGCAGGTGGATGTGATGGCTCCAGACGTGGGCACCAACGAGCAGACCATGGCCTGGATGATGGACACCTATTCCATGCACGAAGGCAGTTCCGTGCCCGGCATTGTCACCGGCAAACCGGTCGGCTTGGGCGGTTCGCTCGGGCGGCGTGAAGCCACCGGCCGGGGCGTGGCGTACCTCATCAACCGCGCGGCGGATGCCATCGGTTTGGACCTCGCCAAGAGTACGGCCGTGGTCCAGGGCTTCGGCAATGTCGGCTCGATTGCGGCGTATTCACTGGCGCGCTATGGCGCCAGGATCATCGCGGTCAGCGACGTCCAGGGCGGGATTTACAACCCCAAGGGCCTCGACGTGGCGGCGCTGGAAAAATACGCGGCGCAACACGGGAGCCTGTCCAAATTCCCCGGTGCGGAACCCATCGCCAACGAACAAGTGCTATTGCTGCCCTGCGATATTCTGGTGCCGGCCGCGCTCGAACGGCAGATCACCGCGGCCAACGCCGGACGGATCCAATGCCGCATCCTGGCCGAAGCCGCCAACGGCCCCACCACGCCCGACGCGGACGAAATTTTGGACCAGCGCCCCGAAATTTTCATCATCCCAGACGTGCTGTGCAACGCCGGTGGCGTGGTGGTGAGCTACTTCGAGTGGGTCCAGGATTTGCAGAGCTTTTTCTGGAGCGAATCGGAAATCGTGGACAAGCTGTTCCGCATCCTTGAAACCTCGTGGGTGCAGATCCTGAACCTGAGCCGCAAACAAAATATCTCCATGCGCACCGCCGCCCTGGGCGTCGGCATCAGCCGCGTGTTCGAGGCGAAGAAGCAGCGCGGCCTGTTTCCGTGAGCGCCGCAGGTGCGACATTTTTGACGGGAACAAAACAGCACCGTAGGTGCCGCACCCTTGTAGAAAGCCAGCCAAAAACGACTCCTCAGATCCGTTAGTTGGAATCTTCCACGCATGGTCAACACCGCCACGCTGACAGCGTGTCTCCCTCTCCGCGTCCCGCCCCTCGCGGATTTGGCCGCCGATTTCAAAGCCCGCCACAAAATCAGCCTGGCCGATGCCTTTGCCGCCGCGCTCGCCAAGGAACGAAATACCGAACTGGTCACCGGCGATCCCGAATTCAAGCCGCTCGAAAAAGAAATCAAAATCAACTGGCTCGCCACTTGAGTGGCTGGCAATATAGGAGCAATTCAGGGACATCCCCGGAGAAGATGCGTAATCGCAATAATCCGCGCAGCATTATTCAAAGACTTCGCGTGCATCCACAAGCGAGGAGGCTACTAAAATCCAAGCAGGTTTTCGCCATTATAGATAACCAGAAAATCAAACTTGAAGCGGACAATATTCCACCAAGGGAAGGCTTTGAAGGACCTTTCGAATATGATGTTCCGCCTTTGCTTTTGCGTGGCGCGCACTGCGTTAAGAGCTGCGAACCCAAACCCAAAAAGCCAGAAAGTCTCATTCAGTCGCCAGAGCTTTTGGGTCGAGGAGCTTGCGAACGTCGCCGGGGTTCATCCGCAACAGCACCCAGTCGTCCATGACCCGGGCGCCCAGACCACGATAAAAGCGCAGGGCATTTTCGTTCCAGTCCAGGGCGTTCCATTCCAGCCGGCCGCCGCCAAGTTCGACGCTCGTCTTGGCGACCGCCTCCAGCAGCGCGCGACCCAAACCGCGCTGACGAAATTCAGGACGCACATATACGTCTTCGAGGAAAACTCCGGGCCGGCCTACAAAGGTGGAAAAAGTGCGATAATAAATCGCGTAGCCGGCCACCGCATCCCCGGCGCGGGCGAGCAGCGCGGCGGCCACCGGCCGTTCGCCAAACAGCGCCGTGCGCAGCAAATCGGCGCTGATTTGCATTTCGTGGGCGAGCCGCTCAAACTCCGCCAGCTCGCGGATCATCGCCAGGAGGACTGGCACATCCGCTTCGGCAGCGGCGCTGATGGTGAAAACGCGCCGCCGCCTCGCGTCGGCGGCTGCGGGCATATCCGCTCCGGCGGCGGCGTTGCGGGTTGAGGGATTCATTTAAACTTCATCTTTCACACGGTAGCCAGCACCGCCAGCCGCTCCGCCACGGGCTTCCAATCGGACGCCGCATCTTTGAAAAAGCCGCGCAGCACCGGCAGGGCTTCACCCCAGCCGTGCGAGGCCGGCGGTTGCAGGGCGTCTTCCAGCTTTGGCGGCTCGGGCAGGCGGCGTTCCACCGCCAGGGCGCCGCCCAATCCGTGGATGGCTTCCAGCAACGCGGCCCGGGCTTCGTCGGCGAAACCGGTGTTGCCCAGCACCCGCGCCATTTTCACTTTGCGCGCGGCCTGCTCCCGCCGGACTTTCACTTTGGCCGTCTCCTCGGCGGAAAGCGGCGCGACCTCGGCGCCCGCCCCAACCGGGAACAGGGGTCGCGTGGCGCGCGTGGCGCCGCTGATGAGCCCCATGCCGATGAGTCGCTGGATAGCCTCATCGGTGGCGCGATCCATCACTTCCAACTGCACGGGCGCGAGGGGATCGGCTTTACCCGGCCCAAAGAATTCATCATGCAGCGTTTTCAATTTTTCCTGCCAATCCAGGGGATTGCGGTCCACCACCACGAGCAGGACGGAATGCGATCCGGATTGCGGATAGCGCTCCTCGCAACGGACCAGCGCGCCGTTGATCTGTTCGGCGGCCAGTTGGGCAAACGCCAGCCCGGCATCTGCCGGCAGCCTCCGGCCGGGGGGAACGGCAGGCTGGGCCGCCGCGCCCCGGCCGGCGCCGGGCGGGGTGACGAGTTGCTGCAGCCGCTCCACCATGGCCTGCCGTCCGCTCCGCAACTTGATTTCCTTCACTTCGCCCGGCCGGTCCAACACGCTGGCGGCCACGGTTTGCTTTAGCGCCAGCGTTTCGAGCATCCGGTGTTCGAGGGTGTTTTCGGAAATGAGGTTGATGACGTGGACCGGTTTTGTCTGGTGTTTGCGCCAGGCGCGGGCGATGCGCTGTTCGAGCTTGGCGGGATTCCACGGGAGGTCGCAGTTGATCACCACGCTGGCGGCCTGCAGGTTCAGGCCCGTCGCGCCGGCGTCGGTGCTCAGAAAGACGCGGCAGTTCGGGTCGTTCTTGAAGGCGTTGATTTCCGCGCGGCGGCGTTGCTGGGGCACGCTGCCGGTGTGCCAGGCGTACCCGGTGCCGCGTTCAATACACAAGTCCCGCACCAGTTGGAGCATCCGTTCCCATTCGGAGAAGATGATGACTTTGGCGTCGTTCTCGCCGCATTCGTCGAGCAGCTTCTCGATTTCCGCCAGCTTCGGGCAGGTGCGGTCCTCGGGGTCGAGAATGTAATTGGTGTCGCAGATCATCCGCATCATGGCCAGTTCCCGCTGGAGCTTGTCCTGCTGCTGCTGGGTGAGCGGGCGGCGCTGGGCGATTTGGACGAGGGCCATGACCTGCTGTTCGTGCGTGGCGTAGTTCTGCCGCTGCAAGTCATGCAGCGGCACGAAATGATTGCGGTCGGTGCGTTCGGGCAGTTCGGTCTCCACGTCGGCTTTGCGTCGGCGCAGCAGGAACGGCTTGATGCGCTGGTGCAGCACGTCCAGATTCCGGCAGCCGATGGGGCGCCCGCGCTCATCCAGTTCATAGAAGTCGCGGTTGAACCGGAACAGCGGGCCGAGCGCGGCGGGGTTGAGGAAATCCATCAGGGAATGCAGCTCGTCAATCCGGTTTTCGATGGGCGTGCCGGTGAGCACGAAGGCGTGGCGGCTCTGGAGGCGCTTGACCGCCTGGGCGGTTTTGGTGCTCCAATTTTTGATGCGCTGGGCTTCGTCGAGCACCACGATGTCCGGCGCGAGGCGCTCGTTCACGTCGAGCGCGTCGGCGACCATCTGCTCGTAGTTGACGATGGTGAAGAAGGCGGCGCCCTCGCGGGTGTAGGCTTTCAGCCGTTGGACTTTGCCGCCGAACACGATCCGGTAATCGAGCGCGGTGAATTTCTGGATCTGATCCTCCCACTCGGTCTTGAGCGAGGCCGGGGTGACGACCAGCACGCGCCGCGCCTGGCCGAGCCGGTGCAGCAGCGCGCAAGCGGCGATGGCCTGGATGGTCTTGCCCAGCCCCATTTCGTCGGCGAGCAGCGCGCGTTCCGTGAAGGCCAGATGCAGCATGCCTTCCCGCTGGTAGGGAAAAAGCGGAACGGTCGTTTCCTGCACCGGCCATTCGCCGCTCTGCACCTTGAGTTCATACTCGCGGCGCAGTTGCTTGCGCTCAGCGGCCCGCCGGCGGTTCTCGATCCACGGCTCGATTTCCTGGGAGAGGCGGATTTGCGGGCAGCCGTCGTCGCGGAGCCGGCGCAGGGCGTCGAGTGCGGTTTCGGGCGGGACGTCGGCCTGGCGTCCATCGCCGTCAAACCATTTGCCGATCGCGCGGCGTATTTCGCCGTGGCCGGGGAGGATTCGCAAGGCGTCTGCGGCGCGATCCACGATGACTTCGATGCGATTCGAGCCGGAGGCGTGCGCGGCACGGAAGAGTCTTTTATGCCGCGCCTCAAGCTGCAACAGGACGGCCTCGACGTGCTTGCACACCCCCAGCCCGTTGATGCGGAAGTCCACGCAATCACAAGCGAACTGGCGCCCGGCCAGGTCGCGCACTTCCACGGCGTAGGTCAGCCCGCTGGCGGATTTGACGGAAAAATTGGAGAAGATGGGATGCGCCGGCGCGGCGTTGGTGATGACAAAGGATTCTTCCCGCGCGCGCTGGCGGCGTTTATTGATCTCGTCGGTGTCCGTGGTGCGCCAGTCGTGTGCCGGCGGCAGCTTGAGTTTCGCGGGTCGCGATGCGGTCTTGGCCATACGCCCGCAAGTATCGCGGCACGCTGCGATTCGTCAACCTGGAGTTCTTCACCGGTTCTTCACAATCACGGCAGTTGCTGAATCCGGTAAAACCGCTGCGGGTCCGCGCCAATCGCGTTGGTGACGCTGGCGATTCCGGCGGCAGCGGTATTGGTGCTCAGGCTGATCCAGCTGGCTTGCGCCAAATTGGTCTTATACTGGACGACATAGGAGAGGCCGGGCAGCGAGTACCAGGTAAAGGCCAGACTGTTGGCGGTGCGGGCCAGCGCAGCGAACGACAGCGTGGGAATGGGCGTGAGACTGACATCGTCCAGGCCGAAATAATCCTGATCGTTTTCCGCGGCGAATTGAATGGTCGAATTGGCGCCGGTGGCGGTGACGATAAACGTGAGGTTGGTCCAGGAAAAGGCTGGCGGATTGGTGATGCCGAAAAGGGTCTGGAAAGCAGTGCCATTCGTGCTCCAATTCACCGCGAAGCTTTCCGTTGGCAGGCTGGCCGGGTTGATGAGCCACAAAGAAAGCAAGTAACTTTGTCCTCGAATAGTGGGAACCGACTGGGAAAGTGTCGCCGGGGATCCACTGTTGCCCAAGACTGCGGCATAAGTCCCGGAATGCACGTAACTGACGCCGGCACTCGTTACGAACGAGGAATTCTCCACTGCGTTATAGACTTCGTGGCGGGTGTTGGCCTCCCCCACCAGCGTCCAGTCGGTGAAACTCCCGGTTTCAAATCCGCCATTCTGCACCACCGACTGGCCGACCTGCAATACTTGCAATGTGAATTGCCGCAACTGCGCCACCTGGGTGGTCTGGTTGCTGAAAATAACCGTGGCGGCATAAGTTCCCACGGCAAAGCCGTTGGCTGCGCCAGTAAGACTGACCGTGAGATTGGTTTGCTTGCCTGCTGCCAGCACGCCGCCGGAAAGGGAGACCGCCAGCCAGGCTGAAGTGTTAACCAGGCTCCAACTCAACGAACTGGCGCCGGCGTTCGTCAGCGTGAAGGTTTGCGGCGCGCCGGTGAACGGCCCGCCAACGAACCCGCTGGCCGTGAATCCCGCGAGCGGTGTGAGCACCAGCGCGTCCGGCGGGCGGGTCAAAGCATTGATCAGATTGGTGCCCATCGGCGTGCCGATGCCGCAGACCAGATCGTAGCCGGCCGTGCAAAAGAAGCTGGCCGGGCTGCTGGAGTTGAGGTTGTTGCCACCGATGGCATCGTGGAAATAAGTCGTGTACGCATTGGGCTGCTGGGCCAGCGCATAAAGGGCGGGGTTGAGAAAACCGACCGGCTTGCCGGGGCTGGTCAGCTTTTGCTGCTGGTTGAGCAGCGCCGTGAACCCGCACCACTGCGGCGCCGCGAAACTCGTGCCGCCCCAGCCGCCCTGCTCCGTGCCATCGTCCATCCAAATTTCATTGTTTTCCTCCCCATTCGCCGCCACATCCGGGAAATTGCGCCAAGTTGCCGAGGCATGGTTGGTGCCGGTCGAGTTGAGGTAGCTGAGGTTGGTCTGCCAGTAGGGGATGGGGTAAAAGGCGCTGAAGCCGCCGCTGCTGGCCACGCAACTACTTACAGCTACACTGGGGCCGCTGTCGTCGTCCCAGGCACTTTCACTCACCCAGGCATAAGTCGGGGCCGGGCCATCACTCAAAGATGAGCCGCCCACCTGCGTGATGCTGGGGCTATCCGACGGAAGCGTGGCCGCGCCCTGCGCAAAGGCCCCCTCATCACCCGTGGCATTGTAGAAAGACTGGCCTTGCGCCTGCATCTGCTTGAACACCGTTTCGGACGCCGGGTCAGCCGCCGTGCCGCCCCCCCAGGAGCAACTGAACTGCAGAATATTGGTGTAGGCGGGTTCGACCATTGTTTCAAAGATGTCGTCAAACGAGGCGCTTGCGCCGCCGCAGAAAACCACCATATTGGTCACTCCGGGCGCCATGGCAAATGACACTTCCAAATCCAGACTGCATTCCACACCGTTGTCACCAACTTCGTTTTGACTGACGCTGCCGTCAATGGCTACAATCGTCACTGTTGGCGTGCTGGAGGCGGTCAGACCGAGGGCGGTCGTCACATAGTTCGTCAGGTCCGAAGGATAATAGGTTTCGTATTCCAAAAACCCCATGCTTTGGCCGGCACCGGTCAAAGTTGCGCCCGGCACGTAGGCGTTGCGATAATCATTGCCCCAAATCTGGCCGCTCGGGCCGCTGCCATGTGGCGTGGCCTTGGATTGGCGGAGGATGGACCGATGGTGTTTGGGGTGCGGAAGCGAATAGTTGTCCAGACCGGAAATGTGCGCGAGGGGCGTGCTCAAGGCCAGCGAAGGCTCGACATCCGGCGCATAAAAGGTGCGCGCTTCGGTGGGATGCTGGTACGTCAGCATTTTCACGCGGAATGCCTTTTCAATGTCCGCCACCGCGCCGGCCACGCTTAACACCACGCGATTGTGATACCTTTGAACCACGTTCAGATGATTGGCAAGGGCAAAATCCACCACCGCTTGGTAATCGGCTTCAGTCGGCCCAAAGTGTTCGGTGAACTGCTCCGGGGTCAGATATTGGTGATAGGTGGGACTGGCCGGATCCTGAAGGTCTTTGAGGAACTCGTCGAGCCCCGACTGATCGCGGGACGGCAGCCCGATGGCCAGGTGCAGCTGATTCGTCGCGGCCAGCCTCCCGATGGGCTGAAGTTGTTTGGCGGCTGCCGGCACGTGTCCGGACAGTTGTTGCCATTCCGCCCCATGGGCCGGGACGGCTCCGGCCAGCAGCAAAAGCGCCGCCAAGCCAGCCAGCACCGTCAAGTTTTTGGACTGTTGGTCGTGATCTTTCATCAGATTTTGACCATCTAACTCGGAAATATCCTCTTGGCTGCCGGGAAAAAGCGCATGGGTTGAATTTCGAGCAATAATAATGCCAAATATAAGCATTCAATACCATACCACGTCGAGGGAATTTCGCGAGGCGTAGGGTCTGCGATGAATGGTCCCGGAAGGGTGCGCGCGCTCACCTCGACTGGCGGTGGTCACACTAAACGCCTGCCGGAACCCCTCCTCGTCCACCACTTTATGAAATTGAAATCACAACTGAACGTCCGCCTCTCCCCTGTGTGCATGGACCTGATCAAACTCGAACGCAAAAACATCCCCGGCTGCGCCAGCGACGGTGAAGCGTTGGAATCCATCATCTTCCGCGCCGCCACGTCACCGGAGGCCCGCCAACTCATCACGCAAGCCGCCCTGAAAGAACCCCTCTACGCCGCCGCCCAGCTCGCCTGGGAGGCCGAGCACGCCAAGCGCAAATCATGAAACCATCACGGCCATCCACCCCTCCAGGTCCGCCAGCGGAATCACAAGCCTGGTCCCAAGCCTCCAAAGCGTTGAAATCCGCTCATGGAGTTTGAGTAATTCGCCCGCCTATCCAGCCGTTGCGGCTATGAGGTGCTAGAACTTCAAGGTATGACTGCCCGTTGTGGAGTTCGCTGATTTGCGTGTCTGGCAACGTCAGCTGCCCGGAATAAAGCAATTGGCCGGGCAATCCGGGCGCATTTGGAAAACCGCCGGGTGGAATCCGAACAGCATATGTGGTGTTGAGCCATATCATGCGATTACCGACTTCCGGCTGGCAAATTCCTGGGCCATAAATACCGGCGATAATCCTGGTGAAGGTGGTATCCACCGCGATTTCATACGACAGAGCCGTACCGGACAGCGTGAATTGAGCTTCACCGCGAGGGACGTTCTGACTGCGCGAAAACTCTGTGTGACTGCTCAACGAGGCAGAAAATTGAACCGGCGCAGAGGGCCAGATTTGTCCGCGCAGTTCGCCTTGCCTGAATTTCGCGGATTCCAGGTTCACATAAAGTTGCCCGCGCTGCAACTCTGCGATTTGATTGCTGCTTAAAGTGATTTGACCGTCATAAACGATCTGGCTCGGCGGCGGCAAAACAATTATCGGCGGATTCAGATTAGTCTTAGCCGAGACAAACGGCACGGGTCCAGGCGGAGGCGGGGGCGATGAAAAAATAATTTGCGCCATTCCCAAATCGGCGATCAGGACCGGAGATCGTCCCGCCCGCATTGGCGGGCCGCAAACGCTGGCATCCGTCGGGCGAAACGAGCCGCCCAATTCAAGATGAAACGTCAAGATGGAACCGTCCACGAAGCTCTCCAACGTGAAGGTCCCTGTGCCAGAATTGGCGCTGCGGTTTGGAGGAACTTCATTGGGGCCTGTGAGATTGGCTGTGAAGAAAACCGGCTCGCTGATCTGCCCGGCCTGGATGGGAGTGTCGGGTGCAGTTTCATACGCCCAATCGGTAATGTATGCGAAAATTCCCGCATCGCCTGTAAGCCCCCCGAGACTTGGGCAGACCGCGTACATCCAACCATAGTAATTCGTACCGTTGTCCACCAAGTCGAAGCCGATATAACCCGATGGCTTGTGGACAAAATTGCCGTCTTCGCCGTTCCCGCCTGGAATATCACCAAGCAGTGTTGCCAGAAGACCAATAGTCAAACGTCCGTTGGCCCATTGGTTGGTTGGGCCAAGCAGTGAACCGATGGTGTCTCCGCGATTCATGTCGGCGACGAACCCATTTTGAACAACAACTTGATTGTCATGTTGGGGGGTCAGGGTCATATAACTAACAAACGAGTGACCGGATTCCAAAATAAAAGTATTGATTGTGGAAAATGGAATACCAACCGCGATGATGATGGTTTCGTTGTTTACGCAAGCGGGATTCGACGTGGAGGCTGCCGCCAAAGGCAAAAAGGGAATGGAAATCGCCCAAGAGCGAAAGTTCGATCTCATCGTGCTGGAAACAAATTTACCCGACCTTAGCGGCTTAAAAATCTGCGCCGAATTGAAGCAAAGGCACATTTCCTACCGGACGCCCATTGTTTTCCTTTCCAACCGACACGGCGATGAATACCGCGAGCGTGCCCTTGAACTCGGCGCGGCGGATTTCATAGAGAAGCCGTTTGACGCGCGCGATTTTCTTTCCCGCATTCTTTCACTAGCCAAGGAAACCGCACAAACATGAAACGCCGACATAAAAAAAACGCTGACGGCCCGGCGTTCCTCGCCACATCCATGCGAAAACTATTTCCTGGAATTCGACTTTTGTTGGGCGGCTTCAGCTTCGGCAATGAGCTTGGACAACGGCATCCCCAACGCTTGGGCAAGTTTTTTGGTGACGTTAAGGCTAGGATTCCGCAGACACCGTTCCAGCATTCCGATGTAAGTCGGATGCAAATCCGACTTTTCAGCCAGCACCTCTTGGGAAAATCCTCTGGCCTCTCGTTGCCGCCTGAGCACGAGAGCGAAGGCATCCGACATTTCCAAGCGCCGCATTTTGACAGGATGCAGCGAAGTCGGAGAACCGAACACAGACAGTTGTATCGAATACAATCGTATGGGATTTTTTGCTTGCCATCGAACAAGCCAACGTGAAACATCATGCCGCAAGATTTTAATTGTCAGATGAATCTGGCGAATCGAGCCGAGATGCGGGAGCAAAATGGGAGTCAACTTCCAAATGGAAAATCTAACAGTTTCCACAATCACATTCAATTGAACTGTCAGTTATCACAGCTAATCTTCCCCCTGCTTCTTCTCGTTGTTCTTTACGGGTTCGTCTGCAACTTGCTGAACTCGCAATCAATTTTCGGGCCTTTCCATGATTTACTGGAGAGTGGTACGTTCATGCCGCTTTCTCCAGTCCGAGGATAGCGGCGTAACCGCAGCGGACAAGGCTGATTTTGGAGGCGAGGAATTTCTTGAGCGTAAGGCTTTCGGGTGAAGCAGAG
>Ga0302320_10015271_pt1 | contig 15797 bp, 14 predicted proteins | sample Bog_T0_3_FD_202130 | JGI IMG/M metagenome (GOLD analysis project Ga0302320, IMG submission 202130) | Peat permafrost microbial communities from Stordalen Mire near Abisko, Sweden - Bog_T0_3 | ecosystem: Environmental > Terrestrial > Soil > Wetlands > Peat | place: Sweden: Abisko, Stordalen Mire... | reverse complement strand
AAAATTATTTTTTTAAAAACAAAAATTCTGTAGTAATTTTTTTCAAATTTCTTTGAACTTAAAATCAATAAATTTTGACTACAAAATCGGATGAAAATCAAATGCATATAAAATTCCGCCCATCCTTCTATTATCAAAAATACAAAACAAAAATTCTTTCCCAAAAATACCACTCCTCATCAAATGATTGACATTTCTGAAGAAGATCAATGCAACCCCTTTCCCAACGGCCTCACCATTCTCTGTGAAGACCCTCTCATAAAAGAAGAGTTCACCAGTCAAATCTCAAACCAAAATTTCCTTGAACCTCCTCAAATCCTCCAAGAAACCGTCGACAATAATTCTGAGCTTTATGTACGGAAAATTTCAGAGGAAGTTTCGCAAATTTCAAATGAAGATAATTTTCTGAATGCGAGAAAGGCGCAAAGGGGAAATTTCCAGAAAAAAGAGGAAAACAACACAAAAAAATCAATAGAAAAAGAGGAAAAAATGAAGTTTGGAGAGAAACCACCTGTAAAAACACCTATTTTTAACTTGTTTTCAAAGGCTACTTCGAATCCTATTGAAACAAAGGCAAAACCGAGCATTTCTTTTGAAAACAAACCTCCACAAGTATCAAAACAACCAACATTTTTGCCTTTGCAAAGCAATTTTCAAGCGAAAATACCAGAAAACAAAAAAGAAGCACAACCTGAAAAAAACAAAAATATGTTTTCGATAAATTTCACAAAAATTGGAAAAGAAAGCAAAATCTTCGACTTAAAAAAAGAAAATAAAATGCCCAACATTCAAGAAAAAACATCACAAATAGGTATTTCTTTGGGTTTTTTGAACAAAGATCCTCAGAAAAAAAATGATGTTATTAAGGAAGAGTCTGAAAAAGTTTTGAATATTATCAACAAGAACCCAATTTTTGCACTCCCAACAAAACCTATCACTAACAACACTGGTCTTTCTTTTAATTTCACGAGAAAATTTCAAGCAGCTCCAACTAAAATCACTTTAAATACTATCAGTCAAGCGAATTCCAAGACTAAAAATGAGTTTGCTTTTAAAAGAGAATCAATAAAAATGGAAAATCAGTTGTTTAATTTCAAAAAACCGGTGAATGAGTTGTCAGAAAATTCCCCGAACCTTTTTGCCAAAATGATCTTTGAAAATGTTCAGAAAAATGAGCAGGTTTTCGGGAAGGTTGTTGAGGAAAAGGAAGAAGAATCTGAGAGTTTAGAACAAGAATCCTCAATTTCAGATAAATTTAAGGGCATCCAAAAGACTTTTTCAGGCTGTTCATTAGAAAAAAAGAGTTCTGCATTAATGGAAAGGAAGAAAATTGACCTTGAAGAGGAAAATCAAATTTCCAGCATTGAAACCGAAGAAAAACTAGAAATTCCAATGAAAATTGAAGAAAAAGAAAGAATGATTGAAGAAAATTTAATAAAAGTCTTTGAAACTACAGAAAAGTGCTGTGAAAATATGGAAAATGCAACCCTTTATGGACGAATCAATGAAAATGAACAAGCATCTACTTATGAAGATGAGGAATGTAAAATCAAGAAAATCAAAATACAACATGAGAATTTACAAGAGGAGATTTTTCAATTCCAGCGTAAAATTTTTTGTTCTATAAAATTTGAAAATTTTTTAGTTAAAAAATGCAACTTTAATTTTGATTTAAAAGTCCTGGACCTGAATTTATTGTCTCTTTCTGTTGAAATCAAAGACGCGCTCAACTCCTTGGATTCCTACCTAAAATGCGAACTTTCAGAAGAATTTGAGCCTTGTTCCCTGTAAAATTTACATAAAAATTTGTTCAAAATTGATCGTCGAAATTATAATTTCAAAACCCCATTTTAAATCAAATATCTTCCTAAAAAATGAAAAAAATTTCAAATTTTCTGCTTCTCATATTAGCGTTTATCCCTTTTTTTCATTTCACCCCACTTCAAATCTCATCCACCCACAATTTCCTCGATTCCCAGAACCGTGAGCGTTTCTTCCATGGGGTCAACATTGTCATGAAAACAACCCCATACCTGCCCATGACTTCGCAATTCCATCCGACTCTCAGTTTCCATGATCAAGACATTCAAAACCTTGAGTCATGGGGCTTTAACATCATCAGATTAGGCACCCAATGGCCTGGTTACGAGCCTGAAAGAGGCCAATACAATGAGACTTATTTGGAGATTTTGGAAAGCATCGTCAATAAGAGCAGTGAGCATAACATTTACACTCTATTGGACTTCCATCAAGACATCCTCAATGAGAAGTTCTGCGGAGAGGGGATCCCAGTCTGGGCTGTGAAGGAGCCGGATTACGCTTGGGCTTTCCCTAGACCTCTTCAATTGGCATCTTTTATTTTGGATAAAAATGGCATTCCAACACCTGAAGATTGTGCTCAACATGATTGGCCAAGTTATCATTTTGCCTTCCAAACAGCTGCTGCTTATCAAAGTCTCTATGATAATGTAGATGGTGTACAGGATAGTTTCGGTGAGTTCTGGAGAAGAGTTGCTAATAGGTTCAAATCCAATGAATATGTCGTAGGGTATGAGTTGATCAATGAACCTTTTGCTGGAAATGTCTTAGAGAACCCTTTGAGATTGATCCCTGGATATGCAGATAGCCACAATCTGATGCATATGTACGATAATCTCAACACTTACATCAGGAAAGTTGATGATGATCATATAGTTTTCTTTGAATCAGTGACTTGGGATGATTTCATTAGCGAAGGCTTCGATCATGTCCCAGGAGGTGATCAATGGGGTAATAAATCGGCCATCAGTTACCATTATTATGATCAGGTTAATTTCAACGTGGATTGGCAACTGAATGCCAGAACCAAAGACAGAAACAGATTGAATTCCGGGATGATGTGCACTGAATTCGGCATTTGTGTATCAAGCCAAAGTGATTTCGATGGCTTAGAGTATCAACTAAATGCCTTTGATCAAAACCTCCAATCTTGGATCGGTTGGTCATACAAATCTTTCGGAGGGATCACAGGAGATTGTGGTGCAATGTATGATTCTCAAGGCAATATCAATCAAGGAGTTGTTGAGAAATTAAGCAGAACTTATGCCCAAGCTGTTGCTGGGAAAACCAAATCAATGAAATATGATAATTTAACTAGAGATTTCAGTTTAGAATATGAGGTTTGTGGAGAATGTCAAGGTGAAACTGAGATATATCTAAATGAGGATGTTCATTATGAAGAGGGATTCGAAGTGGTGGTTAATGATCAAGAGAAAATCCAATGGTATCAACCGAAGAAAAATAGAGTTCATATTAAAGAATTGAATAATATGAATGATGGGCAAATTGTTCAGATCACTATAAAGAGAAAAGGAAGCGCTTTAGAAAGGAAAAATGAAGAAATTGAAGCTTTATTCTTGCATTAATATACAAAATAATTCAATTATTAATCTTTTTTATCATGAATAGTGGTTTTTTTCTGCATGAATTTTGCGAAAATATTCGCGATCTCTGGATTTTCTGAAATCTTCATCATTTTCTTGTTTTTCCTTTGCATCAATTCCTCAATATTCACAGGTTTATCTTCGAACCAGCCCAGATTATCAGCAATCAAATGGATCTTATCGCATCCTTCGCATCTAATCAACACAACCCCTTCTTTATATGACTGTTTCGAAAAGGATTTCACAGCTTTTGTCTCACAAACCTCGCATGTGAACATTATCACATAGAAACCACCGACTCCATATTTGGCTCCTTTGATATCATCATCGACTTTTATTAGAAAATAACAACTTTTTTAAAAAGAAAGTTAGATAAAAACGCGTGTAGGTGAGGGTGGTTTCGCCAATTCTGGCAGAAAAAGTCTTGTTTTCAAGAGAAAATTTCTGCTCTTCTTGATGTAGACTTTCTTCCAAAGCTTTTTTAGCTTGTTCTTGGGCTTCTGGTGGGGGAGGAAGCTGGATGTTTTTATTATTGTTTTCAATGGAAAAACTATAGAAAAAAGGCCTTTGGAATGATTTGAAGGAGGACTTCTTGAAGAGAAAAGTAAGATTTTTAAGGTATTTTAGCATGTTTTTCTTTTATTTGAGGCTATAAATGTTTATTTCTGATGAAATAAATAATATAGATTATTAACATTTTTTTAAAATATTCAAAAACACCTTAATTATTAGAAATATTCCGTAGTTTCACTCTTTTGAGTGTTCTGAAAGGTCTGTTCTGGGCTCATTTGTTGCACATTTAGATTTCTTTCAGTCAGTGGGATGCCTCTAACGCTTTTCATTGAAATCGCATCTAAATGGCTATTAAGTTTCTCATTCAAATGAGCCAAATTATCAAAAGTCTCTTGCAAATTATCGATTTTCCTGCGAATTTTGCCTTCGTTTTTCTTGAAATTCTCATGACTTTTCTTCATCGATTCCAATTGCAACTTTTCCATCAGTCTCGCATTTTCCTCTTTACAAAGCATCAATTCTTTCTTTAAATCGTTGATTAAAGTCTCGTTTTCATGAGAAATCTCAATGTTTTTCGATAGTTTCAATTCCATTAATTCCTCTAAAATCTGGCTTTTTTCCTCATTGGTTTTCAGGGCTTCTTTCTTGAAACTTTCGATTTTCTTGGCTTGAATTCTAATCATTTCATCATTTTCCTTCAGCTTTTCTTCGGTTTTCCTTTGATTTTCCTCAAAACTCTTGATTTTCACATGATTTTCCTCTAAATTCTTTATTTTCTCTTCATTTTCAACCATTTTCAAGGATTGATTCTTTATGATTTCTGTGAGTTTCTGGTTTTCCTTCAATAAACTCTCCAATTTAGCTTCAATATTCGGAAGATTCAGACTTTTCTCCTGTAATCTGAGCTCCTGTAATTTGTTGGACATTCGAAGGTTTTCTGCTATTAAACAGTCGATTTTATTCTCGTATTTCTGGTTCAAAGCTTTCAATTCAACGATTTCTTGGGTTTGGTCATTTTGAGAAAAAAACACCCGACTTTCCATCGTTGAAATGTCCATTTTTTGAGGAGGTTTCACATGATTTTCTTTGTTTTCGAAAACTTTGAAGAGGTTTTTGTTTTCCTTTTCCTTGATTTCTCCTAGGTTCTCATATTTTTCCTCATTTTGCCAATAATTTTCTTTTTCTTCCTCATTTTCTGAAGAAATGATCGGTGGTTGTTTTGTTTCGACCTGTTGATTTCCTGTTTTTTGTTTGTTTTTGTGGAAATTTTGTGGGGTTTGAAATTTTAGTTGAATCGGTTCTTGAACAGTAAAGATTTTGGCTGGTTTTTTGCTCACGTTTTCGAAGAGACGATCATAAGAAATCGTTTGTGGGACATTGATTTCGAGATCATTGGGCTCATAAGTTTTGGCCCTACCCTGGGAAAAAATCGACTTTTTAAAGGTCTGTTGATGGGACATTCGGTTGGGAATTTTAATATTTTAATTAATGAATGTTTTTTTGAAAATTTTTTAAATAATAGAGGATTTTTGCAAGTTTAATGAAGAAAAAAGTTGTGCCATAATAAATTGACAAAAAGGACATATGGAATGTCCTTTGCCACCATTTATGGAGGAGGACCTCGTTTTAGGATGAATTTTGACTTAAATAAACATTGTGACTGTTTATTTAAGCTTCGAATTATCCAACTTTTTAAGAAAAAGCGATGAATTATTTCAGAAGTCTTGTAAAAAGAGAAATGCTCGACACGTTCTTGCGAATTCAGCATTACCCAATCATTTTTGCATCATTTTTTCATCAAAAAAATATCAAAAAATATTTCTTTCCCATTTTTTTTTTACAAAATTCCAAAAAATAATAAAAAAATAATATCTTCCAATTTGGAATCGTCTTTTAATTTCCCAATAAAACCTATAAATCAAAAAAACTTTAAATTATTTAAATAAATTTTATTTCTTTAAACCTTCCAAACAATCAATGGGCGGTCATCATTCCTGTCTCTATTCAGTTCCTATCACCCACAATAACTTGCCTAACGAAACGGAGGTCTATCGTTATTGGAAAACACCTGAGAAGCTCATCACCAATCCTCCCGAAGGTGACATAGAAACCATTCAAGACGTTCTTCTTTTCACCAAATCCTTTCATGGTGAAAAACCATGTCTCGGCAAACGCAACAAAGATGGCGTTTTCGAATTCGAAAGCTATGATGTATGCGTAGAGAAGGCAACATGGGTCGGCAGTGGCATCATTAATATGGGGTTGGCGCCTGGATTGAAAGAATTCAAGGATTTTGATTTGAAATTATTCGCGATCTTCTCGAAGAATAGTGTTGAATATGTGCTATTAGACATGGCAGCCTCGCTTTTTGGCTTGACATCTGTGCCGATTTATGATACTTTGGGGCACGAGGCAGTCAATTATATCCTGGACCAAACTAATGCGTCAACTATTTTCATTTCCCAGGCGAATCTTGATGTCCTCTTGAAGCTTGATAAGTTTTCTGCGTTGAAAAATGTGGTGTGTTTAGATGGATTTCGAGAGGATCAGAAGGAGAAGTTGAAGGCGCATGGGTTGGGGATATTTGAGTTTAGCGAGGTGATGGAAAATGGTAAAAATAATAGCTTAGATTATCCAGATTTTCCCCCAGAATCAATAGCTACGTTTAGTTATACAAGCGGAACTACAGGTGATTTTTCTTAATAATTATTAAATTACAAAATTTAATTTTTTCATTTTTTAATAATATTTATCGTTGAATTAAAAAGGTAACCCCAAAGGCGCCATGCTAAGCCATAAAAACTTCGTTTCATTGATTTCCTGCTTGGAATATAGTGATATCAATTTCCAATGCGATGAAGTATATTTATCTTATCTTCCATTAGCCCATGTCTTGGAAAGGATACTCATTCTCCTTTGTTTTCATAAAGCGGTGAAGATTGGGATATATTCCGGAGATGTCCAAAAGCTCAAATATGATCTAGAAGATCTGAAACCATCTGCCTTTGTAAGTGTTCCTCGATTATACAACAAATTCTATGATGTTATCCAAAGTGGCATTAGAAAACTCAGTGGTTTCAAGCGAAGTTTAGTAGAGAGAGCCATAGCCACCAAGCTATATTATCTGAAAAATGGAACTTATTATAAGCATAAGGTTTATGATGCTCTGGTTTTTAATAAGATGAAAGAGGCATTTGGAGGCAATGTACATGTTATGTGCACAGGCTCAGCACCTATCTCTTCAGAGGTGATTGACTTTTTGAAGATTTGTTGTTCTTGTCCTATTTTAGAAGGTTATGGCCAAACTGAAAGCACAGGTGCCTCATTTCTCACCACCATGAATGATCCGAATAGTGGTCATGTTGGAGGTGTATTATCAAATGGAGAATTTAAGCTTGTAGATGTAGCAGAATTCGGCTACACAACAAAAGATAAGGATGTTGCAACAGGTGAATTGATACCTAGAGGTGAGGTGTGTATTCGAGGGGCTGGAATTTTTTCTGGATATTATAAGGATGAGGAAAAGACTAAGGAAGCTCTTGATAGCGATGGATGGTTGCATACTGGGGACATCGCCCAATTGAATCCAAATGGATCGATTAAGATCATCGATCGAAAGAAGAACATTTTCAAATTGGCTCAAGGAGAATACATCGCGGCTGAAAAGGTGGAAAATGTCTATTTGAGCTCCAATGCCATTGAAGAGATCTTCATCTATGGGGACTCTTTGCAAAGTTATTTGGTGGCTGTTGTATTACCGAAGAAGAAGTTCGTGATGGAATGGGCTGAAACCCAGAAAATTGATGTTCCATTCAAGGAGCTGATTGCTAAGAAAGAAGTTAATAAGCTAATTTTGGACGAAATCACCTCTCATGCGAAAAAAGCCAAATTATTCGGATTTGAAATGGCCAGGAAACTTCATTTAATTGATGTTACGTTTGCTGAATTGGAATTAATGACCACAAGTTTTAAGCTGAAGAGACATGAAGCTAAGAAGTGTTTCTTGAAGGAACTCACTGAAATGTATAAGGATGAGTTAAAGATCTAAGAAAAAAAACTCTTTTAATAATTAATTATTAACTCAGAAATTTGAGAAAAATTAAAGAATTATATTGAAACAATAAACTTAAAGAAATTTAAATAATGCAAAAAAACAGAAAATTTTATTAAAAAAAATTTTTATTTTAAAAAAATTAAGAATTCAAATTCTTTTTTTTTGCTTTTTAATTTCAAAATAAAACTTTTAAAAAAACGATAAATTCCATTCGTCTTTAAATTTCCGAAAAATCCAACAATTCAAATAAATTTTATTTCTTTTTAATTTCAAAATAAAACCTTCAAAAAAAAACGATCAATGGGCGGTCATCATTCCCTAATCTATTCAGTTCCTGTCACCCACAACAACCTGCCGAACGAAACGGAGGTCTACCGTCATTATAAAACACCAGAGAAGCTCATCACCAATCCTCCCGAAGGTGACATAGAAACCATTCAAGATCTCCTTCTTTTCACCAAATCCTTCCATGGTGAAAACCCATGTCTTGGCAAACGCAACAAAGAAGGCGTTTTCGAATTTGAAAGCTATAATGTATGCCTTGAGAAGGCCACATGGGTTGGTAGTGGCATCATTAATATGGGGTTGGCGCCTGGATTGAAAGAATTCAAGGATTTTGATTTGAAATTATTTGGGATCTTCTCGAAGAATAGTGTTGAATATGTGCTCTTGGACATGGCAGCATCGCTTTTTGGCTTTACATCAGTGCCTATTTATGACACTTTGGGGCAACAGGCAGTCAATTATATCCTGGACCAAACTAATGTGTCAACAATTTTCAGTTCCCAGGCGAATGTGGATGTTCTCTTGAAGCTGGATAAGTTTTCTGGGTTGAAAAATGTGGTATGTTTAGATGGATTTCGAGAGGATCAGAAAGAGAAGTTGAAGGCGCATGGGTTGATGACAATTGAGTTTAGCGAGGTGATGGAAAATGGTAAAAATAATAGCTTAGATTATCCAGATTATTCGAATGAAACAATCTCGACGTTTAGTTATACAAGCGGAACTACAGGTGATTGTTTTAATAATATTAAATAAAAATTTTAATTTTTTAATTTTTTAAAAATATTTATTGTTTAATTAAAAAGGAAACCCAAAAGGCGCCATGCTAAGCCATAAAAACTTCGTCTCATTGGTTTCTTGCTTGAAATATAGTGATATCGATATCCAAAGCGACGAAGTCTATTTATCTTATCTTCCATTAGCCCATGTATTGGAAAGAATCGTCCTTTTGCTTTGTTTTTATAAAGCGGTGAAGATTGGGATATATTCTGGAGATGTCCAAAAGCTCAACAACGATCTAGTAGATTTGAAACCATCCGTCTTTGTTAGTGTTCCTCGATTATACAACAAATTCTATGATATTATCCAAAGTGGCATTAGAAAACTCAGTGGTTTCAAGCGAAGTTTAGTAGAGAGAGCCATAGCCACCAAGCTATATTATCTGAAAAATGGAACTTATTATAAGCATAAGCTTTATGATGCACTTGTTTTTAATAAGATGAAGAAGGCATTCGGAGGCAATGTACATGTCATGATTACAGGTTCAGCGCCTATTTCTCCAGACGTGATTGATTTTTTGAAGATTTGTTGTTCTTGTCCTATTTTAGAAGGTTATGGCCAAACTGAAAGCACAGGTGGCTCATTTCTCACTTCAGTCAATGATCCGAATAGTGGTCATGTTGGAGGTGTATTATCAAATGCAGAATTTAAGCTTGTGGATGCAGCGGACTTAGGCTACACTACAAAAGATAAGGATCTTGTAACAGGTGAGTTGATGCCTAGAGGTGAGGTTTGTATTCGAGGGGCTGGAATTTTCACTGGATATTATAAGGATGAGGAAAAGACTAAGGAAGCTCTTGATAGCGATGGATGGTTGCATACTGGTGACATTGCCCAATTGATTCCCAATGGATCGATTAAGATCATCGATAGAAAGAAGAACATCTTCAAATTGGCTCAGGGAGAATATATCGCGGCTGAAAAGGTGGAAAATGTCTATTTGACCTCCATTGCGATTGAAGAGATCTTCATATATGGGGACTCTTTGCAAAGTTATTTGGTGGCTGTTGTATTACCGAAGAAGAAGTTCGTGATGGAATGGGCTGAAACCCAGAAAATTGATGCTCCATTCAAGGAGCTGATTGCTAAGAAAGAAGTTAATAAGCTAATTTTGGACGAAATTACCGCTCATGCGAAAAAAGCCAAATTATTCGGATTTGAAATGGCCAGGAAACTTTATTTAATTGACAAGCCGTTTGCAGAATTTGAATTAACGACCACAAGCTTTAAGCTGAAGAGACATGAAGCTAAGAAGTGTTTCTTGAAGGAACTCACTGAAATGTATAAGGAGGAGTTAAAGATCTAAGGAAATAAACCATTTTAATAATTACAGAAATTTGAGAAAAAATAAAGAAATTATATTGAAACACATTGAAACAATAAAAAATAAAGAATTTAAATCATTAAAAAAAAAGCAAGGAATATTTATATTCTTAATAAATATAAAATGACTGAAAATACCAATAATGAAACTGTTATCAAACGGAATCTGGAGAGTTCTGAGCTTTATTTCGGTGCCAAATCTTCTAATACTAGAAACCAGGATTATTTTAAACGAAGGAACAATTCTGATGATTTTTCACGGAAAAGCCCAGTTCTTCTTGCTAAGAAGAAATTCCGATTGGAGCCCTTATCAGAAGTGATGAGAACACCATCGATGTAAGAGAAATGTATATAAAATTTTCAATTCCTTTTAAATTTTCAACGAATAGAAAGATGAATATCGGAGATTTGAGTCTGAAATATATCGAGACTTTGAAATATGCATATGAACTCGAAGGGAAACTGAAGATCCAAACTGAAGAAATCGAGAAATTACAATATTTGACGAGATTTATGATAATTAATCAAAGGAATAGAGAGGAAATGATAGCCCATTTGTTCGAGGAAAATAGGAGATTGAAGGAAATTATTGAGAAAAACCGTCGAAATATTCCTATGAAGAAAGTTATTAATTTAATCCCGGCCCGAGTGAGCAAATTCTCGAATGAATCCTTCCAAAAATCTTCTGCACTTCTTAAAGAGAAAAAAGATCAACACATTTTCTTCGAAAATCTGAATGAAATGTCCATCAATACAAATACAAACCTCAATTCAAATATCAATACAAATATCAATACAAATATCAATACAAATGCGAATAATATCAATATAATGAATAATAACAACAATCCCATGAATACTAACATTAATAATTCAAGGAAATCGCTTAAAAAGGGGACGAGTCGAACATATCGTGTTTTCGATGATAGCAATAATATCTCTCATCAACATATTTTGAATATGAATTTAAGCGCCAAGGCTGAGAAATTATTATATGAGGATAATGAACACGTGACTGCGTTATCTCCTATATTAGCAGAACAGGATGTTTTCATTGATTATGTCGCTAATAATGACATGGCCAACTTGATCACTTTATATGATAATATGACTGGGATGTTCAATGAGCATAAATCCTTATATAATCTAATTTATCGTCTGAAGAAAATAATCAAGGCTGCGAATGTTATGACTTCCAGTTTAATTTTAGCAGAATCTATAGAGAAAATCGTTGATGAAACTATAGAATTTCTCGATTGTGATCGAGCCACAGTCTTTATTCTCGATGAGAAAAAGGAGGAATTATGGTCTAAAGTCGCTAAAGGCTCTGATTTCACTATAAAAATCCCGATGAATAAAGGAATTGTAGGTCATGTGGTGCTTTCAGGGAAATCTGTTAATATAGTAGATGCCTATTCTGATGAGAGGTTTAATAAAAATGTGGATATGAAGAGCAATTATAAGACGAAAACGATACTTTGCAGTCCTATTGTGGATGTCAGCAATAGAGTGACCGGGGCTATTCAGGCGATTAATAAATTGAATGGGACTTTCAGTAAGGATGATGAAGGGTTATTGGAGATCTTAGCCAATATCGCGGGAGTGATATTAAGGAATTCATTGCATTATGATGAACAATTGCTTTTTCAAAATAATTTAAGACATATATTGAAAAATGGGATTTTATTGAATTCGATATTTTCATTAGATAAATTGATCCCTCATGCGGAAAAAGTTCTAAGGAATACAATGAATGTGGATCAAGGGAAGGTATATTTGTTCAATAAAGAAGAGGATCTTCTTGTGCATTTCACTGACACCGAATGCGAATTCTATGATTCCAATACGGGTATCATAGGTTATGTAGTAAAGACTCGTGAAATCGAAAGCATCGCTAATGCTTATTCACATCCTTTATTCAATGGACAAATCGATATAGAAACAACAATGCCGATCGTTTGCATGCCGATAATACAACCTGAGGGGAAAGAAGTTATAGGGGTTTTTGAGGTAATGAACCCGAAGGGATTACAAGGATCTTTAATAAAACAAAAGTCGAAAATTAATGGTGTGGAATTCGAGATTTTGCAATTTTTCAGGATGCAATTGGCCCAAATCATCTCTAATATCATGGAATGGGATAAAATGAAGGGGGTTAATATTCTTAGTAAGAAGAAGAAATAAGAAATTCAATATATAAATAGGATTTTATTAATATTATTAGACCATTTTTCCTTAAAAAATTCCTTGAAAAAAATTCAAAATAAGTAAAATCTCATCGCTTTATTGCATAAGGCGAATATTTCGCCTGTTTTGATTGAAACGATCTGACTTGATTCCGTATTTGGTTGAATTTCGTATAAATTTCCTCATTGGATTTAACAAAATTAATCTGCGGCTTTAAAGAATATTTGAACATATCCTCCATTATCTTATTGACTTTGGTTTTGAGCTCCTTGCGATTAACTTATTATATATTAGAGTATAAAATTTCATAACTCCTTATTATAAATTAAATACTTTGGAACCTCAATTCTTTCAATAATTGCAATTGTATTGAATTTTCCTCTTTTTGAAGCATTTCCTGTCCTTTCATCTCATTTTTCTTTAATTTCAACAAATCCAAGTTTCCACCTTTTGAATATAGGCCTTTATGACCGTTATATTTGTTTTCCTTGAGAATCAGACAATTCTGGTTTCTTGATCTTCGAAAATCGTCGCCTTTTTCCATTTCATAAAATCTCGATGGAGAAGAAAAATCTCCCCTTTTTTCCAAAAAACATTTTTTAATCGGCGAAATCTCAGGTTTTTTCTTGACAGTCACTGGCAATCGAGAGGTCAATTCGAAGGTGCTTTCATTCTTTTTGAAATGCTTCATTTGTGTGTTGTACATTTTTTCATAAAGATCGAGATTTTCTCTTTTGTTAATAACTTTATCTTGATGTAAATGAAGACTTTTCGATTTTCTATTCGAAATTATAAATGGCAAAGCCGCTGATTTGTTAATGTTTTTATTGATTTCCCTCTAATTTATATATGTTTTATATATACAAAGGCATAGAAACTTGAGTCAAAGAACGGATTTTTTGACTTGGAAGTATGAGATTTCCAGTGGAATCGTCGATCTTATAAATTGAAAGATCCGAGTTTTTTATCACACGACCCATCACGTCCCTTTCATTAAGAAAAGGGATGAAAACACGGGGGTTTTTGCTAATATTTTTAAATAATTTAGAGGCTTTAAAGAAAAAATTCAAGCAACGTCAATAAGATCTTATCAATCAAAAGGGCTTTTTGCTCTTCAGAGAGGATTTTTTCATAATCCTGAGAAGTTTCAAAATTTTCATCCATAAATTTTCTCATAAAAATTTTTTTTTAATAATAAAAAATAAAACTTTAATGAAAAATTATAAGGCGAAGGTAAATAAATATATTTGAATTATTTTTTTGTTTTTTTATGGAAAAAACTCAAAATTCAAACTATCAATGCCAATTATGCTCAAAATTTTCTGAAGAAGAGCTTATATCAACTAATCTGAATATTCAGGTTTGTTACGATTGTTGGTTTGTGGAATTTGATTGTAGTTTTTTGTCTCAGGCTTTCGACAAAATAACCGACAAAATTTATTTAGGAAACGCTGAAGGTCAGAAAAAGAAACAACTTTTAAAAGCGATTAGAATTACTCATATCTTAGTTGTTGGAAAAGATCTAAAAATTCATCATCCAAACGATTTCATTTACAAACAAATTCATGTTGAAGATGATGAAACCGAAATAATTTCAGAATATTTTGAAGAAACATATAATTTCATCGAAAATGCAAATGGCAAGGTTTTTGTTCATTGTTTGGGAGGGGTTTCCAGAAGCCCAACGATAGTCATCGCGTTTTTAATGAAAAAAGAAAAAAAAAGATTTGAAGAAATAAAAAAATTCGTCAAAAGCAAAAGAATACATATGAGTCCCAATGATGGTTTTCTGGCTCAATTAAAAGAATATGAAAGGAAAATTTTTTAAAGTTTTTCTTTTATCCATAAAAGTTTTTTGATTCTGGAAATATTCTTGAAAAAAAACTTTATTTTTTATTCTCAAAAAATAAAAATTTTTCTTTTTTATTGTGATCTGGAACTCAAAAATATGAAAAATCCAAACACTAATGACAACACTATCAATTTCAATGTCGAGGGATTGGATCGAAAGCACCTCGAAAGCTGAAGGAAGTATTTGGAGATCAAGGCGAATGAACGAATCAGCAAAAAGAAATCCCTGTGAACATTTTTGAAAAATATGATTAAAATTTTTGGCCGAGTTCATTGAATTTTAAAAATAATTTAAATTTGGGAGTTAGGGTTCTAATTTCAAATTCAAAATTTAAGAAAACTCATTTCAAATCAAATGAAGCTTTTAGTTTCTCTTCTTTTTTCTCTTTTCACCTTCACGCTGAGCATCAGATTACGAAAGACTGAAACCTCCAATTCAAAAGCCACCATCAGTAAAACTCAGATTCACACAAGAGATATTGATTCTTACAAAGCCTACATAGATGAGACTTTGCATGGGATGCCTGTGATTGTAGGACTTAACCAGGCTGGAACTGAAGTTGCTGCTGACACTGCAATCGGTCAAGTTGGAGGTCATATCGCTGAGAACATAATCAAAAAAGGCATTAAATGGAACGATGTCAAGAAATTCTTCTACATCGTCAACAATAATCAACTTTTGCCATATATGAAGAAATTCCTGCATTTGAGAATGGAGGATCTGTTATTCACAATCAAAAAAACCTTGGGTGTTGCAAACTATTTTGAGGCGTTGCCTGATAAAAAATGTGACAATAATGCTAATAATGCTATCAATATCGGCTTCACAGGGACTTATGGAACTTTTTTGGCGAGTTGCTTCAAAGTGAAAATAGATCAAACTTGGCAAAATCCTATCATTGGACAATTTAAATTCATAACAGGAGGGTCACAGAGCTTAACATCAGATATTGATCTTTCTGTGGACTTTATCCATGAAGGGGGTGATAACAACAATGACGTTTCACTACATTATAAAAGACTGAAGGCTGTGGCGAGGTTCATTGAACAATTCAATTTGGAGTTTGAAAGAATGCATACCCTCAGTTCATTAGAGACGTATGACGTGAATTTGTATTCTTCTAATTTCGCGTATCCTGAAATAATCAAGGAAATGTTTGATCTGAAAGCTATGAACAATGGTGCAAAGTTTAAGGTTTTTGCTCAAGCTAATCGTTTGGCTCAATTAATGCTAATCTTTAACGATGCTAAGAAACTTTTTGAAGCAAAAACGGGAGCTGAAATAAACCTCCCAGAAAATGAAATGAAAGCTTTATATGAAGCTGCTAATCCAAATCCCAATAATGATGACATGGGGAAATGCGCAACCAGTTTTGCCCTAGATG
>Ga0302320_10015269_pt1 | contig 15798 bp, 18 predicted proteins | sample Bog_T0_3_FD_202130 | JGI IMG/M metagenome (GOLD analysis project Ga0302320, IMG submission 202130) | Peat permafrost microbial communities from Stordalen Mire near Abisko, Sweden - Bog_T0_3 | ecosystem: Environmental > Terrestrial > Soil > Wetlands > Peat | place: Sweden: Abisko, Stordalen Mire... | reverse complement strand
AAGGCAGCAAGCAGGCCGGAAACGAGGACAAGAAAATGAAAAAGACACTGTTCGCCAGTTTGGTTGGGATGACGATGGTTGTTGGGACGTCGGCGTTCGCGCAGGATCCGTACTCGATGAGCGGCGGTGTCGGCGCTCCTCCGTACGATCAAAATCCGGCTGGCTACAATCAAGGCGCCTATAACCAACCGCAGGCTCCTTACGATCAATCGCAAGGTGCGTACGGTCAGCCGCAGCCGGGGTACGATCAACAGGCGGCTTATGGTCAGCCGGCGCAATATCCGGGACAAGCTCCCGTATACGGCGCTCCGGCATATGGGGTCGCGACGGGTTGCGGTCCTGGCTATATATGGATCGACGGCTACTCTGACGCCAGCGGTTACTTCGTGAACGGCTATTGCGCGGTGCCTCCGTTCAGTGGCGCGTTCTGGTTCGGACCGCGGTTCGTCGGCGGACGCTGGTTCCCCGGTTATTGGGGACGCGGCGGCGCGGGATACGGCGCGGGCTTCGGATTTCGCGGCGGCTACGGTGCGGGTTTCGCGAATCGCGGCTTCGAAAATCGTGGCTTCGAGAATCGAGGCTTTGCAGCGGCTCCGCGGATGAATGTGGCTCCGCGGGTCAACGGCGGATTCTCGAACGGTTTCCGTGGCGCGGCTCCGAGCATGCATGCGGCGCCTAGCTTCCATGCTCCGGCACAAAGCTTCCATGCGCCCTCGGGCGGTGGAGCGCGCAGCGGCGGGTCTTTTAGCGGAGGATCTAGCCACGGCGGCGGCGCTGGTCACGGTGGTGGCGGCGGTCACGGTGGACATCGCTGATCTCGATTAAAGAGCTCGACGATCGAGCTTCGCTGAGTGGGCGGGTTGAACTCGGGTTCCAGCAAGGTCCCGGCTTCAGCCCGCTTTTCTTTTCTAGCGGGACGCCTACCAATCGGTGGGTTTGTAATCCTTCAGGAATTGTCCCCAAATATGCTCGCCGGTATTAAAGCCGTGGATGATGGGATCGACGATGCGTGCGGCTCCGTCGACAATATCGAGCGGCGGGTGAAAGCGCTGCTCTTCCGTCTTCCGTGCCGCGATCTCTACGGGATCTTCATCCGTCACCCAGCCGGTGTCCACGCTGTTCATGTGAACTCCGTCGGCTTGATAATCCGTGGCCGAGGTGCGCGTCATCATGTTGAGCGCCGCCTTCGCCATGTTGGTGTGCGGATGGCGCGTGGTTTTCCAGTTGCGATAAAACTGGCCTTCCACGGCGGAAACGTTGACGATGTGCTTGTCGCGCTCGGGCGTCCGCAGCAGCAGAGACTTCAGTCGCGCGTTGATGATGAACGGCGCGATGGCGTTGATCAACTGCACTTCGACCAATTCAACGGAGGAAACTTCGGCCATCAGCAAACGCCACGAGTTGCGTCCCCGCAGATCGACCTGCTGCAAGTCCTGATCCAGGCGGCCTGCGGGAAAGAGATGCTCTTGCCTGAGGAAATCTTCGGCCACCAAAGGGATCTGCGAAAGCTCGGCGGCGCGGGGCAATGCTTCGCGAAGCGCGATGGCCGGGTTCGATTCGAGAGTAGGAAGAAGAGTACCGCGAGTGTCGTATGCGCCCAGCAGCTTGCGAACGTGCTCCGGCATGTTGTGCCCGGCGGCGGTCTCGCCTTCCATCATGTGAGTGTAGAATGCGGGAGGACGGCGCACGGTCTGGCATGCGTTATTGACGATGAAATCCAGCCGCGGACGCGTCGCGAGCAAGTGCGAACACAACGCTTCCACGCTCGGGATGCTGCGCAGATCGAGCCCGAAGATTTCGAGACGATCTTTCCACTCGTCGAAATCGGGCTCTTGCGCGTAGCGCTTGGCCGAGTCGCGTGGGAAGCGCGTCGTCACCAGCAATGTCGCTCCGGCGCGGAGCAGTTTCAAGCCGGCCTGATAGCCGATCTTGACGCGTCCTCCGGTGAGTAACGCGACGCGGCCGCGCAGGTCGGCGAGCTCAGTGCGCTTTTTGAAATTGAACTCGGCACACGCGGGACACAGCTGATCGTAAAAGTGATGGATCACGGAATAGTGCTGTTTGCAGACGTAGCAATGCGGCGTGTCATTTTCGACATTTCTCTGTTCGACATTTCTCTGTTCGACATTTCTCTGTTCGGCATTGCGCTGTTCGGCGTTCGGCTCTTCTAACGAGGGAGGATGAAAGTTCGGAGTCGTAAACACGGGCTTGCGGCGCAACGCACGGATGCCGGTTTCCTCGAGCACAGTGCTGAGACGTTCGGTTTGCCGGGCGGAGCGTTCGCGCTCGGCGGCCTTCACCATGCGGCGGCGGGCGACAGGATCGGGATTGTAGAACGCGGCGACGGCTTTGTGCAGGCCTTCGCGCAGTTCGGCCGTAAGCCGATCGAGTGGGGCACGATCGTTCGAGAGTTCGTCGAGCAAAGCAGCCGCTTCGTGCACGCGTTCGGCTAACGTGCGACCGTCGGTTGATGCGGAATTGCGATCAGGATCTATTTCGGTTTTGAACAAGCGTTAACTAGCGTCCATCTCTATTATCGGCGATGCGCCTGCCGTGACTACGTAGTGCGCGGAAAGCGGCTGCTATTTTTCGGGTGGGGCGAGCATTTCTTTCCACGCCGCTTCATCCTGACCGACGCTGAGTTGATTGGCCGCGCGGACGAGGGGCAGTCGCAGGAGCTTGGGTTCCTTCTCAATCCGCGTCAGAAGTTCCGCATCCGAGACCTTGAGGTATTTGAGTCCCGCGTCCTGGAACGCCGAGCCTTCGCTATCCACGATTCCCGCGAGACGGAAGCGGTCGACGAAGCGCTTGATTTCTCCGGGCGCCATGGGTTTCTGTTTTAGATCCACAAATTGAATCGATGCGCGGCGTTCCTTGAAAAAGCGCTCGGCGGCGCGCGTGGCCTGCGAGTTTTTCACGCCGAAGATTTGGATGTTCAGCTTTTTGGGATCGGTCATTCTTTTTGCATCCGTCCTCTGAATCCCCTGGCTGACGCCAGGGGTTAGAGCCCCGTCCCGTGAGGGCGGGGACTCGGCACACAGCATCAAAACTGCCTGCGGAATTCCTCGAACTGTTGCTTGAGTTGCGCGAGCTCCTGCTCCAATGTTTCGATGCGGCGCTCTAGAGACGGGTTGTCGGCGGAGTGCTCGAGCGGCGCGGCGGATTCTACCGTGCCGGCAAATTCCACGGGGCCTCCAAACAACTGCACCCAGCGTCCGCGGGCGGCATGTGCCACAAGCGGATCCGGGTCGTGCGCGGCCAACGATTCCAGGCAGCGCTCGACTTCTTCCATGTCGTTGAACTCGTGCATGCGCTCGGTGCGGCCTCGCAACTCGCCGACGGTTTGCGGCCCGCGCAACATCAGAACGCACAGCAGCGCGAGTTCGCGGCGTCCCAGATTCAATTTCTCGCCGAGGCGATGGCCGAATTTTTCGACGCGGTGTCCGGCTCCACTGATCCGCGTGACGACTCCTTTGTGCATGCCGAGGTCGAGCGCGTTTGCGACAGTGTCTTCGTCGAAGTTCACCACGGGTTCGCGATTCGATTTCTGATTGCACGCCGCTTGTAATGAATTCAGCGTGAGCGGATAATACTCCGGCGTGGTCATATCCTTTTCAAGGAGTGCTCCCAGGACGCGGACTTCGATGGCACTCAGGCTTTCCATGAACTCGTTCCTCTTCCTCTCAACACTTAGCTTAGGACAGAAAAAGAGCATAGTTCGAGGAACCGATTTTATTGGTTCGGCAGGCGTCCGCCCATGAGCCTGTAGATGTACGCGAGGATTTCGGCGACCGCGCGGTAGAGATCCGCGGGGATTTCCTTGCCGACGTCGACCGATTTATACAGCGCCTGCGCCAGCGGCGGATTCTCGACGATGGGAACCTCGCTCTCGATCGCCTTTTGCCGAATGCGCAGTGCGAGGTAGTTTTTGCCTTTCGCCACGACCTTCGGCGCTCCGCCGCCTTCCATGGAATACTTGATGGCCACCGCGTAGTGCGTCGGGTTGACGATGACGGCGGTGGCCGTGGGGACTTCCTTCATCATGTTGCGGCGCGCCATGTCGCGCTGGATGCGGCGGATGCGCATCTTAATTTGCGGGTTACCCTGCTGCTCTTTGCTCTCCTCTCGAATATCGTGTTTGCTCATGCGGAGCTGCTTCGTGTAACGACTACGCTGCCACAACAAATCGATGAAACCCATCAGGAGGAAGAGTCCCGCGGCACGCCACATCAAAGCCTTGAGCACGATGCCGATGGTGGTGATGCCCCCGGCCGCGTTCATCCACGGAAGCATCAGAAAGCGCTCGATGTTTTCCTTGACTTCGTAGTAGACAACGAACGCGACAACCGGCAGCAGAACCATCGCCTGTAGCAACACCGGAATATTTTGCGCCGGCAGATTTTTGATTTTGTTTCCAATGGACAGGCGCTTGAAATCGGGAAGCAGTTTCGCGAATGCGAATCCAAAACGCGTGCTGGCGAGCTGCACGGCGATGACCACCGCCACCAGCGTGCCCCCGCCGATGAGCAACGGCGCGAGAGACGGCAGAATGACGCCGCGCGTAAGGGCGACCAGCGCGTGCACGGTGAACTCTTCCGTGGCGGCCCGCGAGAAGGCCTCGCGCAACAGCGCGCGCGTGAGTCCGATCATCCCCAGGAACCAATCCGAGCAGAACGCGCTGGCGAGCGCGACGAAAACGACAAACTGCACGGAAGAAACGAATTCCTTGCTGGAGGGAAGATTGCCTTCTTCGCGGGCTTTATCTAATCGTCGCTGTGTCGGTTGCTCAGTGTTTTCGTCGGGCATGACGGTTGCCGCTTAGCGCCCGACGCTATGCCACAGCGCGGTCATGGTCTCATGGGAAGCGGCCTGGTACAAACGCGCGAGGGTCGGAGATAGAATCATCAGCGTCAGCAGAGCCATCAGCATTTTGATCGGAAACGCCAGGGAGAGCAGCTGCAGTTGTTGCTGCATGCGGCCGAGCAGAGCGAGGGCGACGTCGATCAGCAACATCAGACCGATGACGGGCATCGCCATACGAAGGCCGAAGGAAAACATGCTGCCGCCCAGGCGCACGATGCCATCGAGACTGGCGGCGGTAGGAGCCCACGAGCCGGCGGGAAATTTTTGGAAACTCGCGGCCAGCACGCGCAGGAGTTGACGATCGAGTCCGAGAGCAAAGAAGAGAAGGCTCGTCATTAATCCGGTGAGCACCTGCAGCACGCCGGAACTGGCTTGGCTGGTGGGATCGACGGTCATTGCGTAGCCGTAGCCGACTTGCAACCCAAGAAACTGCATGGCCAGCTGAAAGGACTCCGCGAGCATGGCGACGGCGAGTCCCGCGGCGAGTCCGAATCCGGCTTCGAGAAGGGCCCACGCGCACAGCTGTGAGATCTCGACGAGTTCGTTGGGCAACGATGGCCAGACGGGGAACAAGGCAAACGTAATACAGAGTGCGAGCGCGATGCGGATCGGGCTGACGGCGTCGCGAATTCCCGGCACGGGAAGGAAGGCGATTAATCCACTGACGCGCGCCAGCACGAGCAGGAATGCGTACATCGTGCTGAGAGGAAGTCCGAGGGTCATAAAGATCCGCGTGTCAACAAGACGAGTGTCATAAGGAATGGACCGGCTAGCGGGCGTAGCGCCCCAGGTCTCCGAACAGAGACGTCGTGTACGCCATCAGCTTGGCGAGCATCCACGGCATGGAAAGGAGTATCGCGGCGAGAAACGCGGCGAGGCGAGGCACGGCGCTGAAGCTGGAATCCTGAATGGACGTGACGATCTGCGCAAGGCTGATGAAGATGCCGACCACGAAGGCGATGGACAAGATCGGAAGGCTTATCCAGAAGATGGTGAGGAAGGCGTCGTGCATGAGGCCGACAACCGAGGCGGCGGACATTAGTGAGGACTCCGGGTCATGAATTAAAGCTCCGCACGAGAGAACCAATGACGAGATTCCAGCCATCGACCAACACGAACAGGAGAATCTTGAAAGGCGCGGAGACCATGACCGGAGGCAACTGCACCATGCCGACGGAAAGTGTGACGGATGCCACGACTAGATCGATGATCAAGAAAGGAAGGTATAGCACGGCGCCGATTTGAAAAGAGGCTTTCAGCTCGCTGAGCACGTAAGCCGGGACTACGGCGCTGAGCGGCAGGTCGGTTGGTCTTGCGGGTGCGGGGGAGTGCGAGAGCTCCAGAAATAGCTGGATGTCTTTTTCACGCGCGAATCGCAACAGGAAGGTTTTGATGGGGCCGACGGCCCGATCCCAAGCGTCCGACGCGCTGATTTGCCCTTGTTCGAGAGGCTGCCAGCTGGAATCGTACACTTGTTGCGCCACCGGCTGCACGACAATCAACGAGAGAAACAGCGCCAGTCCGACCAGGACTTGATTCGACGGCGCGGTTTGCGTTCCGAGGGCCTGGCGCAGAAAATGCAACACGATTGTCACGCGTAGGAACGGAGTCACCGACATCAGGATCGCCGGAAGCAGGGTGAGCAGCGTCAGCAGCAGGACGATCTGCATCGGCACGCTGAGCGAGGCTCCGTTCTTGCTCTGCACGAGCGTCATGCCGAGCAGGGAATCGGCGGCTGCTGCGCTCAGCAGGGGCGCGGCCGCAACCGCCAGAATCAGGCGTTTCACGCGTGCTCCTCGCGGTGCAGAGGCGGGGCGTGTTCGGCGGAACGATCGTCTGCAATGACGGTGCAGCCGTGGGGATGCGTGGCCAGCAGGAGTTCGCGTCCCGAGGCGCGAACCAGATGCAGAGCGTGTTGCGGCGTCAAGGAGATGCGCTCCACCGAAGTCAAGGATCTGGCCCCGTTCGGACGAAATAATCCGACGGCTTGGCCGGTGCGCTTTCTGAGGGCCGAAATCGCCAGGGCAAGCAGTCCGAAGACGAGGAGGAGTGCGGATGCTTCCCGCCAGAGTTCCACGCGCGTTATCCTTCCTCGACGAAATCGGTAATGCGAACGCCGAAGTTTTCCTCGATGATGACGATTTCTCCGGAGCCGGCCATGGTTCCGCCGATGAGAAGATCGATGTTCTCGCCGGCGGAACGAACCATTTTAATGACGGAGCCGCACTCGAGCGCCAAAATCTCTCGGACGGTCATTTGACGGTGGTCCAATTCGACTTCGATATCGATCGGAACGTTGCTCAAGTGCGCGATTTCTTCGAGTGCGGTCATGGGGCTGCTTCCTATTGCCGGCTGCTACTGTTTCAAGTTGCCGGCTGCTACTGTTTCAAGTTAATCGTGTCCTGGGTCAACTGATCGACGGTGGTGATGACGTGCGCGTTGGCTTCATAGCCGCGCTGATAGACGATCAGGTTTGTGAATTCCGTAGCCATGTCGACGGTGGAGGATTCCAGGGATCCGCCGAGGATCGTTCCGCGGCCGCCCGTGCCGGGAAGACCGATGGAGGGCAGCGCGGTGGCGGCGCTTGTCTGGTAGGAGTTGTCGCCGACTTCCACGAGCGTCGAGGGGTTGCTGATGCTGGCCATGGCGAGTTGGCCTGCCACCAGCTGTTGTCCATTGGAATACTGCGCGAGAATCTGCCCCCCGTTGCCGATTCCGATACTGACGAGGCTGGCGGCCGCCGAGCCGTCCTGGGATTGCGCGGAGGTTGCCGACGGTTGTGAGAATTGCGTGATGTCGGATATCCCTTGGCTATACAAATTCCAATTCACGTTCATGGCGGAGGCTCCGTCGTTCAATCCGGTGATGGCAATGACGGGCGGTGCTCCGGCGGCGGGTGAGATGAGATTTCCGTTCGAGTCGAACGTGAGCGTCCCGGTGGTGGGTGTGGCGGCAGGTGTCGAATCGCCGGGAGGGATTCCCGCCGAAAAGTTCCATTGGTTGGCAGTCCCGGATTGCGTGAACGTATACGTCACGGTGTGAGCCGTGCCGAGAGAATCGTAAATCTGAACCGACGTGGAAAACGTGCTCCCCGCGGTGGCGGATGCATTCAAGTTCAAACTCACCGAAGTGTTCTTGGTGGGGAGGGGCGGGGCCAGAGTTCCAGCCGGAACGTTAATGGGGCCGATCGGTCCGCTGGTCGTGAGAGTGCCGCCGCTCAAGGTCCAGCCCTGCACCAATTCGCCGGTCGCGGTGGTGAGGTTGCCGGCAGCGTTCACTTGAAAGTTGCCGGCGCGTGTATATTCGCTGGCTCCGGCAGGAGTGGTCACGACAAAAAATCCTTGGCCTTGAATGGCGACGTCCAGAGGATTCCCGGTGGTATCGATGGCGCCTTGCGTGAATTGTGTTGTGATAATGGGCGCGCCCACGCCGAGTCCAACTTGACTCGATCCGGAGGAGGCTCCGATCGACTGCGACATCAGATCTTCGAACGACACCGAGGAGTCTTTAAATCCGGTGGTATTCAGGTTCGCGAGATTGTTGCCGACGACGTCGATGGCCGTGGTGTCCGCCGTAAGGGCGGAAAGCGCGGTGGAAAAAGCGGTGAACATAAGTCCTCCTCGTGAGTCAAAAACTGGTTCGTGAAATGCGTTTGCCGAAGTAGTTGTGTTTTAAAAGCCCGGTGGCTTAGAGTCCGGTTGAGCTGAGGCCGTTGTTCGAGTTGCCGTTCGAGGATCCCGATGTTGCGCTCGATCCGCTGGCGGCTGCGGCGGCTGCGGCCGTAGGGTCCGCCGCCTGGATCACACCCAGGATGTTGCCGAGGTCGAGGGTGGATTGCGTTTGCTGCTGCACGTCGGTAAAAGTCGCGAGCTGGGTGACAAACGCCGTTCCATCGGTAGGGTCTTCGGGATCCTGGTTCTGTAGCTGGGCAATAAGTAGCTGCAGAAATTCGGTCGAAAGAGAACTCGCGGAGGTGGCGCTGTTCGACGAACTGCTGCCGGTTGCCGCGCTGGAGGGCGTCTGCGACGCCAAAGGATTCGAAATTGCTGACATGGGTTACTCCTCTATTTGATCGAGCCAGCGTAGGGTCTGCCGGTCTCGCGTTTGGTGCTGTCCTGAAAACTGCTCTCCCCCGGGTTGCTGGCCCCCGGTCTGTTGTCCTGAAGCCTGTCCCGGAGTGGCGGAATCTTTCGATCCGGAATTGGCGCCGCCGTTGGACGATCCGGCGTCGGATTGGCCGCCGGTCGCGCTCTGTCCCCCGGTCGAACCGGAATCGAACGACGATCCCGAAGTGGCTGCCGCCGCGCCAATGGCCGGCGATGCGTGGGGAACAAACGTCTGGGCATCGAAGCCCGCCCGATCGAGCGAGGTAACCAGCGAGGGCAGATCCTGGCGGAGATTCGCCTGCAACGCGGGATCCGCAGTATGGACGGTCACCTGAATTTCTCCGGCTCGCTGAGCGACCCGGATATCTACCGCCTGATTGGCATCGCCCGATGGTGCCGCGACGTGCAACACCATATTTTGCGGTGTTTGCGCCGGAGACGGCGGCTCTGCTGCAGCGACGTCGCTGGATGCGTTCGTCTGCAGCGTCGCCGACGGCGTAGAGGGAGCGGCGTCCGTAGTTGTGATGCGGCCGGAGGGCTCCGCAACAACGGTGGCGGATGGGTTCGTGGAGGACGACGCGGATGTGGCATTCGAGTCCGAAGCTGTGATGGGGGCATCAGCGCCGGCTTTGAGCGAGCGTGCGGCTGGCGATGTCGCATCGAAGGGAGGTGGCTGCGAGTCTGACGAAGCATCGTCCGGCGAAGAAGAACCATCCTGCGAGGTGGCTGCGGATTGCGCCGTCAAGTTTGCTCCAAAGGCCAGGGGTCCGGAACGAGCGTTCGAGTTCGCAACGCTGGTGGCGCCGGGCAGCGCGCTGGTCGCAGAAAAGGTTGTGGCGTTGGCGCCAAGCGGGTTCGGCGTGCCGCTGGTACCGTTCGCGGCCGATAGGGCGGCGTTGGCCGAAGGGGCCGCGGAAGTGCCCGCGGAAGTGCCCATGGACGCAAGCATCGAAGTGAGCATAGACGACGTCAGCGCCTCGGGCAGGGAAAGTTTTTTCCGCCGCGCTCCGTTGGCACCTGCCCCGTCCACGGCGGAGTCGCTTCCGGAAGCTGCGTCTAACGTGTGAACGTCGACTTTGTCGCCTGCCGGTACCGCGGCCGCCATCGTATTCGCGGAGCCCGCTGGACCGTCACTTTGAGCGGAGCCGTTGAGGAGGGGCGCATTCGCAGAACCGGCGCCGGAAATGCTGTTCACGTTGAGACCGAGCATGGCGCGAATGAGGGCATCGGCGACCGTATCGGGAGCCGCCGTTTCATAAGCGGAAGTTGCGTTCTCCGTGGAATCCGCAGCGGGCGCACCGCCGTCCCGATCCGCGGAATCCTGCAGCACGCCCAGGGAGGCTCCGTTCGGTGACGTCAAGAGCTGAAGCAGAGAAACGAACGTGGAGGAAGAAGAAGATGACGCGCCCGTGCGGGAGGATTTCGCCGAGGCGGCACGGTGCGTGGGTGCCGCTATATGTCCCAAGTTGCCCGAGTTGGTTGCTGCCGCAATGCTCACGGCGCCTTGGTTGCACGCGTCAGCCCAAACTCGCGGGGGTTGATAGCGCACGAGTTGGCGCAGGGAGCGCCGCGCGAAAACGGGATTCGGTCCAAAACGAAACGGCGATCACGGTTCGTTTTGGTCTTTTGCCGCCTCCCATCCTGCATATCGACGGCAAGCACAGCAGCTTGAGAAAAGGGCGCTGAATTGCAATGAAAGCGGCGAACACATCATATGGACTCACTTCTGATCTCCGCCGCCAGCGGCATGAAAGCTCGCATGGAATCGCTGGATATGCTGGCGAACAACGTGGCCAACTCCGGAACATCCGGCTTCAAAGCGGATCGGGAATTTTACAGCCTTTATGAGGAGCAGTTGCCGGTGGTGCAGACGCACTGGACGGATTTTTCCCAGGGCTCGCTGACGCAGACGGGAAATCCTTTGAATCTGGCTCTGACGGGTACGGGATTTTTCGCGCTGACCGGGCCGAACGGCGTGCTGTACACGCGCAGCGGATATTTCGAGATTTCGAAGACCAATCAGCTGGTATCGTTCAACGGTTACCCGCTGCGGAACGTCCTGGACCAGGGGAAGCCGATTGTGGTGGATCCCATGCAGCCCGTCGCGATCGACAAATCCGGAAACGTGATCCAGGGCGGCCAGACGATCGCGCAAATTCAAATTGATCAAATGGATTCGGCGGCGACGGCGATTTCAAAGTTGGGCAATACGTATTTCGCGGTGAGCGATCCGCTCGCGAAAACGCAACCGGCGAGCGCCACGGAAGTTCAACAAGGATACGTGGAGCAATCGAACGTGCCAGTGGCGGATTCCGCAGTCCGGCTTATCACGGTGATGCGGCAATTCGACATGCTGCAAAAAGCGATGAACGTCGGCACACAGATGAATCATTCCGCGATACAGGACGTCGCCAAACCAAGTTAAGCGGCGCAATCAGCGGCCGCATCCGTCAAAAAGGAGCATCATGATTCGAGCACTTTTCAGCGCCGGCAGTGGATTGAACGCAGAACAGATGAGCATCGATAACATCGCGAACAACCTGGCCAATGCGAACACGACCGGATTCAAGGCGCGCCGTACAGAGTTTGCCGATCTGCTGTATCAAAACTTCGTGCAGCCAGGCACGTCGGCCGGGTCGGCGACCATCGTTCCCAGCGGTCTTCAGTTAGGGCTGGGGACGCGTCCCACGGGAAATACGGTGGATCTCTCGCAGGGAAGCTTCCAACTCACGAACAATCCGTTGGACATGGTGATTCAGGGAAAAGGATTTTTCCAGATTCTACGTCCGGATGGAACGGTCACGTACACGCGGGACGGAAGTTTCCAACTCAACGCCACCGGAGGGGTGGTGGACGCCAACGGCAATACCCTGGATCCGGCCATTACGATTCCCGCGCAAGCACAGGCCGTGACCATCGCATCGGACGGCACGGTGAGCTACACACTGCCCGCGCAAGCCGCGTCGCAGATAGCGGGACAAATTCAGTTGGCGAATTTTCCAAATCCCGGAGGACTGAATAGCATTGGCAACAATCTGTTCCTGCCGACCGACGCGAGCGGCGCGGCCGTCACCGACGTTCCCGGAGGACAGGCCGGCATGGGAACGCTGCAGCAGGGCTACGTGGAAAACTCCAACGTCAGTGTGGTCCAGGAGTTCATCAATATGATCACCAGCCAGCGCGCCTACGAAGCGGACACGAAGGTGGTGAAGGCCGCCGACGAAATGTATCAGGACGTAAATAATCTGACCCAATGAGAAATGCCATGAAACACCTATTGACGATTTGTTTGACGATGCCTCTTCTCACCCAACCCGTTCGGGCGGCGTGCCTTCCGGTGGAGGGAGAACGCATTCTGGGCAAGGACATCGCTGCGGCGAACCAGGAATTTCGAGCGCTTGATCCGGCCGCGGAAATCGGATTTGCTCCGCGTCCCGGCGTCACTCGCATATTTCAACGAGCCGAACTGGCGACGCTGGCGCGCAAGTTCGACATCGAGCTTAAGACGCGTCTGGAAAGCGTGTGCTTTGTGCGTCCGGCCAATGCCGCAGCGGCGCAAAAACCTGTGGCAGTGAAAATGGATGTCCTGCGGGGCGAACAGGTGGCTGTCGAAGTGACGAGCGGAGCCGCTCTGCTGAAGTTTGTCGGAGATGCGGAAACGTCCGGGCATGTGGGTGACTCCGTCCTGGTTCGCAATCCCGAAAACGGGAAACGGTTTGAGGCCAAGGTGGAAGGCACCGGGAAGGTGCTGGTTCAACGATGAAGTGCCCAACGATGAAGTGCCCAACCCCGAAGTGCAGAACGAGAAATCGTGCTGCGACGATGCAGGCGCTGCTCGCGCTATCGCTCTCGGCGCTGCCGCTCGCGGCGCAAGTGGGCGGATTCGGAACATCGCCCGGCTCGCTGTACACGGCATCGGGGATGTTGGCGAACGCGGGTCGCGATCTGAAGGCGAGCGGACTGGATGACGTCGTCACGATCGTGGTGAATGAAAATACGTCCGCCGTCGCGGCGGGAGTGGTCAATACCCAGAGAGCCTCGACAGCAGCGGCCGGCATCACGGGACTGTTGGGCAAATTGCCCGCCACCAGCAAATTGGCGAATCTTCTGACCTCTTCCAATGCACAGCAGTTGCAGGGCACGGGAACGACGTCGCGGACATCGACGTTGACCACAACCGTCTCGGCACGCGTGGTGGATGTGATGCCGAACGGGACGATGGTCGTCGAAGGGACGAAGCAAATTGCAGTGAACTCCGAACATCAAACGATTACTTTGCGCGGCTTGGTTCGTCCTCTGGATTTGACGACCGCCAATACCGTGCTATCCACGCAAGTCGGAAACTTGGAAATTCACGTGGCGGGCAAAGGCGTGGTGAACGACGCGATCAAGAGGCCGTTTTTCTTGTATCGATTGTTGCTGGGACTGCTTCCCTTTTAAGGAGCGGCGGCGGTTTCAAAAAATGCTGAAGAAAACTCTGGTGCTGACGCTAACCGTAGTGATGATGGTGCCTGTCGCGCGCTCGGCAGGAACACGATTGAAGGAAATCGCGTCGCTCGAAGGCGTCCGCGACAACCAACTGATGGGATTCGGTATGGTCGTCGGATTGGCCGGCACCGGCGACAAAGTTACAACCATATTTTCCGCGCAAGCGCTGACCAACATGCTCGCGCGGATGGGCGTTAGCGTAAATCCCACAACAATTCAAGTCCGCAACATCGCCGGAGCGATGGTCACGGCCACGCTTCCGCCCTTCGCCCAGCCCGGCACGAAAATCGACATCTCGGTGGCCGCGATCGGCGATGCCAGCAATCTGCAAGGAGGTCTGCTGGTGATGACGCCGCTCAAAGCCGCTGATGGGCAGGTTTACGCCGTGGCGCAAGGGCCCGTGATGACCGGAGGATTCGTCGCAGGGCGCGGGGGCAACACGCAGACCGTGAATCATCCCACCATGGGCCGTGTCCCGGAAGGCGCGATCGTGGAGCGTGCGCCGCCTTCGATCGAGTTGTCTACGCACTTGAAGCTGCAATTGCACGAAGCCGACTTCACGACGGCTGCGCGCATCGTCGACGTGGTGAACCGGCATTTCAGCACCGGCGGATTGGCGATTGCAAGAGCGGAAAACGCGGGGCTCTTGTCGATTGACATTCCCGCGAGCTACTCCGGGCGGCCGATTGAGTTCGTCGCCGAGATGGAGAGTCTCACGATTGAGCCCGATCACAGAGAACGAATTGTGATCAACGAACGCACCGGTACCATCATTCTGGGCAAAGATGTGCGGATCATTCCCGTGGCGATCATCCACGGCGCGCTCAGTGTAGAAGTGCGCACGACGCAGGATGTAGTGCAACCCGTTGCGCTATCGCAGGGTACGACGACGATCACGACCGCGGTGGACGTCAGGGCCAAGGAACAGAAGGCGCAGAGCGTGATCCTGCAAAAAGGCGCGACGGTGGAGGAATTGGCGCGCGCGCTCCAGGCGATTGGTTCCACGCCGCGCGATGTCATCGCGATTCTACAAGCCATGAGAGCCGCCGGTGCGATTGAGGCGGAGATCGAAGGAATCTAATGGCGACCACATCCATCTTGTCCGGAGCGGGCCTGTCTGGCGCGCCTCTGGCTGCGTCCGGTGCGGCTGGCGCTTTGGGCCAATCGCAAAACGGCAAGCCCGGCGCCGCAGGCGGCAAGACAATGACGGCAAAGGAAGCAGCGACGCAGTTTGAAGGACTGTTGATCGAGGAGATGTTGCGCTCCGCGCACGAGTCGAGTCCCGGAAGTTTGGGCGGCGACGACGAGGCGGATGCGCAAAACGATAACATCCTGGACATGGCGACCCAGCAACTGGCGCAAGTGATAGCCAAGCAGGGAGGTTTCGGCATCGCGAAAGTTGTGGAGGCGGGAATTACGAGGCAGCAGGCGGGCATCGATGCCACGAACGATGCGAAGCACGCCGCTGCTCCGAACGCTGCTTTGCCCAAGTAAGAACTTTGCCCAAGTAAGAACTTTGCCGAAGTAAGAACGCCCACCACTTTCCGCGCCGCCGCGTTACGCTGATATATATGGCGTTTGACGGACTGCGCGTGCTATCGCTCGAGAGCCGCCGCGCCGTGGAGATCGAGCGCCTCATTCGCAATCAAGGCGGCGAGCCTCTGGTTGCGCCTTCTGTTCGCGAAGTCCCGCTCGAACAAAATCAGGAAGCGATGCGATTCGCCGAACGTTTGTTCGAGGGCGATTTCGACATGGTGATTTTTCTCACGGGTGTGGGGGCCAAACTGCTCGATCAAGTCATCGGCACGCGCTGGCCCGCGGGATCGCTGGCGGATGCTCTTAAGAAGGTCACCGTCGTTGTTCGTGGTCCCAAGCCGGCGGGCGTGATGCGCGAGTGGAATGTTCCGATCGCAGTTACGGTTCCCGAGCCAAACACGTGGCGCGAAGTTTTGGCCGCTACCGAAGGATGCACGGAAAAACGCATCGCTGTGCAGGAGTTCGGACGCACCAGCGCAGAACTGATTCGCGGCCTGGAATCGCGCGGCGCTGAAGTAACGAAGGTTCCGGTTTATCAATGGGAACTGCCCGAGGATATTGAGCCGTTGCGCGAAGCGGCGCGCAGGCTCGCGCTGGATGAGATCGACGTGGTGCTGTTCACCGCGAGCATTCAAGTGGAGAATCTGTTTCGCGTGGCCGAAGAAATTGGACTGGCGGAAGCCGCCCGCCGGGGGATGGCGCACGCCGTGGTTGCGTCCATCGGTCCCACGACGTCCGAAACCTTGCGCGAGATGAACCTCCCCGTGGATTTCGAGCCGTCGCATCCGAAGATGGGATTTTTGTT
>Ga0302320_10015268_pt1 | contig 15798 bp, 18 predicted proteins | sample Bog_T0_3_FD_202130 | JGI IMG/M metagenome (GOLD analysis project Ga0302320, IMG submission 202130) | Peat permafrost microbial communities from Stordalen Mire near Abisko, Sweden - Bog_T0_3 | ecosystem: Environmental > Terrestrial > Soil > Wetlands > Peat | place: Sweden: Abisko, Stordalen Mire... | reverse complement strand
CATTGCTTACAAGTGATACGAATAAATATAAACATTTTAATTAATGGTTCTAAGAACGAAATCAACAGCATTTTCCCTTCGAATTTCCCTTAATATTTTGTATTGAAATGGCTTTTTCTTCATTCAACAAGTTCAATTTATTGTTTTCTGAAGCTTTCATCAGAATTCTTTCATCTTTTAGTATCATAGTTGCTATCTGCAAGAAACTGTCTTCCACATTGCTAGCATCCTTTGCGCTGGTTTCAAGAAAAGGCATGTTATATTTTTCGCTTAACTCTATCCCTTCTTCTGTTGTGACAACCCGGTCCAAGTCTATTTTATTTCCAACCAACAGTTTCACAACCAAGCCATCTGTTGTCTCCTTATCAATTTGATTCATCCATTCCCCGACGTTTTCAAACGATTTTCTTTCACTGACATCATAAACCAATATTATCCCCATTGCTCCTTTATAATATTGTCCTGTTATAGATCTGAACCGCTCATGACCTGCTGTATCCCAAATTTCAAGTTTGATTTTTTTATTTAAAAGGTCAACGTATTTGGTTTTTACATCTATTCCAGCATTTCCCATAAGATAGGGTGAAAACTTGCCCTCTGAAAATCTAATAAGTAAAGAACTTTTGCCAACATTTGAATCACCGATTAGAAGCAATTTTATACAATAGTCACTGTATTGTTTAGTTGAGAATGTACGGAGAGAACGGGTTGATCTGATGTTCTGAGGATCTGTAATTAAGTTTTCGTTAGTGTATTCATTTTTGGAGGGGGCCTTATTCATAATGAAAAGTTCTGGAGAACTTAATTAATAAATTTTATATTTTTTTCATTTTTTTTGTTTTTGTTCTCTTAAGAGTTATAATATTTTATTTTTTTTGATAAAAAAAAACAACATTTCATTTTTTTTTTTGAAAATTTTATTAATTAGTTAATATATAGATTCTAGCTAAAAAATTGCAAAAAACCCTAAAATTTCTCTTCTTTGAGTATTAATTTCATTGATAATGCAATATTTCATGAAAAAACTATTACTTTTTTTTCCTTTTGGACACTTTTAATGATGTCAACTCTTTGCCAAAACAAGGCCATTTTTTTTCATTCTGAAATTAGAAGGAAGAAACTAGAATCCAGATTTAATTTCAAAAGATGTGAATCTCCCAAAATGCGATCCATCAAAATAAAAAATTTGGCTATATCTCCTTTATTAGATGAAGATCAAATGCGTCAAATTTTTGAGGAATTTGAAAAAACTGCCAAAAATAACATTCCACAGAATATGCAAAACCTGATCATAAAAATAAGAGCCTATTATATTTATGATAAGGCAAACATGAAACTTATGAAGAACTTCATAGTAAAATTAATTGATTTTAGCTTTGGATTGAAGCCAATGGAAACTTATGAAGACTTGGTGTATGAATGTTCTTGGATTTTGATAAATTATTTGGGATTCGAAGAATGTGCTCTTGATGTATTGACCATTGAAAAATTATGCCAATTTTTTTTAGCACAGATCACTTATCAAAACACTAAATTTCAAAAAGAGGTTTTTATATTAAAATTTATGAGTGTTTTAATATTAGATCAGGGCTTATGGGGAGTGTCCAATCTTCTAGCTGACAGCCAGGTTAAAAACTTTAAGGTTTTCCAAAAATTTGATTTCTTCGCTGTTTTAATTGGATATTATTGGAATAATATTGTCAAAATAGATGTCCTTATGATATTTCTATGGTGCTTCTATAATTGGTTGTTAACTGAGAGATGTCTAGAAGAAAACAAAGTGAAAAATAATTTACAAAAATTTTTCTAAATTTTAATTTTTTTTCAGGTTGAAATAATCTCTTTGATGGTCAAAAAAATTTTGATGAATCATTACAAATCGATAAATATAGTCAAGAAATGCCTGAAAATTTTATTAGCAACTTCACTGAAGATGAAAATGGAAGACTATTTTATTGATCCTTATGAAATATTCATCGAGAAAAACTTAATTTCTTTGAAAGAAACCATGAAAATTGTTAAAACAAACCAAAACATTAAAGTTATAGGAATGACCTTAAAATTGCTGGCTATTTTAGCCGCAGGAAATAGCAAAACTACACAAGTTACTGAAAAAATTTATATTTTGTTTGTTTAATTTTAGATAGTTATTGTTCGAATTGGGAGCTTTGGAAGTGTTGAAAATATTGAGCGAGCACTCAAATAAAAAAATTAAAAAATCCATTTTTTCGATCCTTTTCAATCTCAGCAAATGTCCTTCAAACCAACTTCAATTTTTTTTTCAGGATCTGCCAGTTTTGAGTTATCTGTTTTTGAAATCTATTCGAGAAGAAGACAAAAATGTGAGATTATTTTTTTTTGCAAATAAAATTATAAAATTACTTTAGAATAAAGTTAATTTCCTGTTGATTTTGATGAATATATGCAACAACTCAGATGGTTTTCAAATAAAGCAATTGGTGAAAATGGGAATTATGGAAGTGATAATAGAAAATTTGCGTGAGGAAAATGCAGATGTTGAAGTTTTCAGTTATTTGTTGGTGTCTTTGAGGAATTTGTTTGAATGGGGAGAAGTTGAGATGAGTTCTAAACATTTGAACGAAAACCCTTTTGTTAAGATGTTTGAAGAATTAGGTGGTCTCACTATTTTAGAGCAAAATAATTGCTGGTCTGAAGAATTTAGTTTAGAAATAGAAAATATATGTGAAATTTATTTTTAAAAAAAAACTCATGGAAAAAAAAAAAAAATTTTTGGTCAGAAAAAAAAAATTTTAAAATAGAAAAAAAAAAATTTGTAATCTGTTCTAATAAAAATACTAAAATTATTTTGTCAGAAAACCAAAATTCAAATTTTCTTATGCAAATGCAAATAATACAAGAGGTTCCCTCTGATAGATCAAACTTTAAAATGTCCACCAACAAAAGGGATTATAATGAGTTTAAAAAAGCAATGTGGGAAGGCAACCCCCAGGACCATGCTTTGAATAATTCTTTTAAAAGAATGAAGCTCATAGAAAACAATGTGATAATTCAAAAGATGGTGAAACCAGAAAAGCAAATGAAAGGAACTGAAGATGCAAATGAAATTCCCAGGCATCTTCAAGAAAAAACCACTAATGAATATGAATCCAACAATGTTTTTTTGCGAAATACTTATCTAGAGTATTTGTATCGATGCAAAGATCAACAAAAATTTATGAGTGAAAATAAACAGGAAATAAAAGAAAATGATGTGACACAAAAAATTTACGATTTTTATAGAGATGAAAAAATGAGACTTTATTTTGCCCGAATGGAATTTGGCCAGAAAATGCAATTGGAATAAAGAATATATCTACATTAAACTCTTCTTTTTGTTTTAAAATCTGTGTCTCGAAAACATGTTTTTATATTTTGAACTTAATTTCGAAACAAAGGAAAAAAAATATTATGAAATTGGTTTATTTCATTAATTCGCAATTCCTAGAAAAATTCAAGTTTAAAAGAATCTCAGGCTAGAGAAAAAAACAAAGAATTTTCCAATGAAATTTAAAAGCTTCTCTTTTATCAAAATATTCGGATCAAAACAAAAATTCTTTAATTATCTCTCACTCAAATATTCGTCAGAATTTATAGAAGTTCCCAAGTTCCACAAATACCTACTTAAACTTTAACTAGAATCGAATGGAGACAAATTCTTCATTAAGTATAATCAAATTAGAACACGAGGGGAAGATTTTTAGATTATCTGAAGTTCCAAAATCGCTTGATGACTTAGTTGAGGTGTCTAACAGATATTTTCCTGATTTCAAAGATCTTCCTGAAAATTCTGTTCAAATTACCTGCAAATCAACACAAAATGACGACCTCTTTCTAAACTCTCAGGATAAATACATCGAATGTCTTCAAGAGTTCGTCTTGAACAAAGCCAAAGCAATAAAATTTGTATTAAGAAAAAAAAAAGCAATGGATGCTAGATCAGTGAAACGTTCTTCCTTTAATATGAACGATGAAAAGGAAACCTTTGATACTGAGTTAAAGAGTAGCTTATGTATAGAATGCTCAGAAAACTTCGGCACTGCATTGGATAAAGAAATGATTTGTGAAAAATGCAAAGCTATTTCTAAAGATGTTCTGAAAAAAATCACTAAGTCATTATCACCTCCAAGTAATTGCAGTTGTTATACTGTGTTTAGGAAAAACTCATATACATGCCATTTTGAAGAAAAAAAGAGAGAAACAATATGCCCGAAACAGTTATTTTTGAAAAGTGCTGAATACCGAGCAAAAATTCTTTGTTCAAATGAAAACCAATTTACTTTTCATAATTTGAAAAAAAATGAGGGATATGAGCTTAAAATCAACTTTTTCAATAGTGGGAATAGAAAATGGCCAAAAAATATGAGACTTAAATGCATCAGCGGGATTTTCGAAGGTTTTGAAGTCGATGTGAAACCACTTGATATGCAAGAAAGTTGCGAGGTCAATATACACCTGGAATCCCCCGATGAATGTGGAAGATTCAATTTAGCTTGGAGGCTATGTTATCAATTTGGAGGAAAGCTAAATTATTTTGGACCTCGGGTAGTCAATGAAATTTATGTTTCTGATTTGTAAATAAGAAAGGAACACATTTTGCTTTTTGTAATTAAAGACTTTCTGAAAGTTCTTAACAATTCGAATTAATTTGTTTTTTGTCATATAAAAGATGAAATATGTAGAAAAAAAACAACATTTTTAAAAATCTGTTATGAAATAATTTTTTTTCAAAATGTTTATTTTTTATTCATGGAATACATAAATGTTTTAATTTATGAAAAAATCATAAAATTTAAAAAGTTTTTAGCATTTTGGAATTTTGATTTACTAAACATTCGAATTTATAAAAAGATAGATATATCAATAGGAAATTTTTATTATAATGGAATTTTATGAAAAAAAATATTTTTTGTTTATTTTTTTGTTTCTTTTTTTCATAAATAAAAAAACTTGAAATCAATGAAATAATATGAATTCGTAATGATTTTTAGGAAATCATAAATTTTTATTTATTTCTTGATTTTTTGAAAATATAACTTTCATTATTTTAATAAATTTTTTCAAAAAACAAAAAAAAAACCAGATCGTTTATAAATTAAAAATGGCTTCAAATAACACCGCAAACAAATTGCCTGCCTCAACTTCTTTAGTCAAATATGGTCATGCTGTCTTGGTACTTTTACTATATAGTCTTTTCAAAAAAACAATCTCTAAAAAGGTGAGCACCTCAGGAAAAAGAGCCCTTCCTAAAGATGGTAAAGAAAAAAAGGATGCTGGTTTTGTACCGACTGACAAAAATCTGACAAACGCCCATACTGAAGACATTCTTAACTCAATATTGCCTCCCAGGTTTGTCTTGTGAAAATTTGATATATTTTCTGTTTTTTTAGAGAATACACCATGGACAAACAACAGCTTTGGATCCAATCAGTTTTGGCAACTCCAGCGACTGAATCCGATGTCATTCAGCTTCAAAAAGACTTAGACAAAATGCTTTTACAAAAGCAGGCAAGAGAAACAGGAATTTGTCCTTATAGAGAAGAATTATACGCCCAATGTTTCGATGAATTAATTAGACAAATCACGATAAATTGTGCTGAAAGGGGTCTTTTATTGGTTAGAGTGAGAGATGAGATCAGAATGACTATTCAGGCTTATCAAACTTTATATGAAAGCTCAATTGCTTATGGAATGAGAAAAGCCTTACAAGCAGAACAAAAAAAGGCCGAAATGCAAAATAAGATTAAACAGTTGGAGTCAGAGTGCTCGGAGCTTAATAAGCAAGTGGATAATTTAGATAAAAAGATCGAAGAAATCGAAACCACTGATAAAGAAACTCAGAATTCAGATGAACAAAAACATTTCGATGAGGTTGATTTCCTGAAAAAAACGAACCAAAAAGTCAAGGAAGAGTTGGAAAGACTATTATCAGGACCTGCTGCAGCTCAAGTTAAAAAATAAAATAAAAAGAAGTCATAATGATTGGAATAATACCATATATTCTTTAAATTTGTTAAATGATTTTTCAAAAAAAAAAATTAAAAAACAAACAGTTTTTCGAAACATTCAAAACTATTGTTACCTTTATTAATAAAAATCTCTTTAATTAATAGAGTATGTCATAGAGATTTTCAGAAAAAATAAAAAATTATTATAAATTAAAACTGCGTTTTTAAAAAAAATTTTCTCTTTTTTACATTTTACTTATGGAAGAGAGTCGCAAACCATCTTCAAATGTCTCATAGAAATTGTTGTTAATGGTTTTAATATGTTAATGTTTAGGAGTTTGACCCTCTTTTGGACGAAAAAGAAAAAACACCGAACATTGATGAAAACAAGGCGTCAGATCTACCACCACCAAATAATTTAAATTTGTCAACTGATGAATTGGTCATCAAAAATGAAATCGAAAGCTTATTGAAAGTTTCTCAGTAAAATATTTTCTGTTATTTTATCTAATCAAAACTTTCGGTAGCAAGGAAAGCACAGAAGAGTTGAACAGAATCATGTAAAAAAATAAAAAAACAACATAATTTAATATATATTTCAAGAATTGAGCTATTTGAAAAAAAATCTCCAGAATCAGCTCAAATTATTTTCTTTTGGGGGATGATAAAGGGATCTGCGATGATAGCAAAGTAAAAAAAAAAATTTTTTTTGGTTGATTTTATTTTTATTTAGTGGAATTTTTGAACAAAACAAGTCTACAATTAGAAGTCTATTGGAAGATGAAGGCATGGTGTTTTCTTATTCAGAAGAAATCAAGTAATATATATTTTTTTTCATTAATCTGATTGTTCATTCCATCTAGAAAATCCTTTAAAGGAAATAAAAATGTGACAGAAAAAATACTTTTTCAATGTTGCTTTTTTTCCTTTCAATATATAGCTCTGTACATAACAAAATTTAACAAATATTAATAATTTGATAGGGACGTCTTGAAAAATACTGAATATGTACCAATACTTGATGACCTTGTGAAAGAGGCAATAAATAGGAAATGCTTCATTTTTTTCAAGTTTTTTTTTTATTAATTAAACAAAATATAAAAATCAAAATAGTTCTTTGACAAAAAAATCCAAACATTTTCTCCGATCATTAGTCACCAAACCCTCATTTGTCCGAGCCTCAATGATGAATACCTTGGAAGTAATAGAACATCTGCGTCGAGACGTCATAAAAGCTGGAAAATGGAAACAGAAAGTTAAGGTTGACTTAGAAGAGGAATTTATTGAAATCAACAAGCTCATATGGATTACTTTGGAACATGGTGAAAATAAATCAGCGATGTTCTTTAAAAAATAATTCAATAAAATAATTAAAAAAATTTATAATATAGGAAGCTTATTAAATATTATAAAATGATCTATAGAAAAGATTTTCTAGTGGAGAGGACCATGAACATGGCCATTCTGTATCAGACTCCTTTGTTTATCAAGTTTTTAATATATTTCAAAACAAATTTATACAAATTTAAATTAGAAAATACTATGACCTTTTTCCTTTCTCATGCTTCCGGATCTCAGATCTCAATGTTATCGCCAAAATCATGGAAATGCTTGATGACAAGGATACTTTCATACATTCAATTTTCCTTTTTTCAAAAGTCGAATATTTGTCACTCTCGGAAATTCATGTGCGTCTTATTATTGAAAAATTGGAGTTAATTTGGAAAGAAAAATTGTATTTCTTCACATATTCAGCTAATCCTATCATGGTAATTTGAATTTTTTATTTCTTGTTTTTATCATTTTTTTTCTACATTTTCAAAAAACAGTCATTTATAACGAAATAATTTTTTTAGACTAGTGTTTGCGTTTGTGAAATTTTTCTCAAGCTTTCCAGAATTTTTCACAACATCAGCGTAAAATTGAGACTCGTGGCCGAAAATTATTTAGAGCTCGCTGAAAGGATAAAAAATCAAATCAATGACGAAATTTTCATCAAGACAATTTATCTAAAGAAAATGTATCCTTCCCCTCAAATGTCTCTTTTGCAGATTCTTAACACCAACAATAAATTCTACACGAGACTGTTGGCGAGTGACATAGTTTTGGAAATTGTTTCAGATTTATGGATCTTTCAATACTATTACACATACAACTTCTTGAATACCTCTTCTGCCTTTCAAAACCTGAAAGGCAGTTTGATCATTTATGAAAATATCAATTCAAGCATTGTAGGTGGACAAAGCTCAATATCCACAGGTCGCAACCTCCCACTGACACCAGGGAAAATAGATTTACCTTCTTCCCTTGATAATTTCAAAGAAATGAAGGACCCAAACCAAAATGTTGGATTTTTGGATCAAAATGCCTTAAAACTCACGCAATTACAATCGATTGACCTTAAAAACCCATTTCATTTTATCAGGAAATCAAATTTCTCTGATTATAGAATGACAAATCACATTTTTACCTATTTCTTTTGGTTAAAATCCTCAGCCTATAAGGTTACTCTCGAAGTGCTAATATATATGCTATTTTTCGCTATTGTTGTTGAAAATTGTTTTGACCTTTTCAAAATTCGGAGGATCTTCTTGAGCTTTCCCTATAATATTTTGGTTTTGATCGATGGATTTGTAGGCTTGTTATATGGATATCCGCCAACACCCGGACTTATTGAAGCCATACAGCCTTGGATGATAGAACATAATGTAACAGATCCCAGAATTGCATTTTATTATGCCTCCCAGCAAACGACACGTTGTGGAGTTATGCTCATGTTCGTTCCAGAATTTCAGAGCCAATGTGATTTATACCAATATGCAGCAATTAATGTCTGGGATAGATGCGACCAATTTTTGATTTTGCAATATTTCTTCTATTTTTCCGTTTTAGGGTCGATATTTGAATTTATTTATGTGCTTATTTTGTATAAGAAAATCAAAATAAACTTGAAGATTGCCATTGATTTGATAGTTTGTATCGCGAATATTGTGGTTCAATACATCTATTACGTAAAAGTGTATGGACGTCATGCATATTTGAGAGATGACTTAGGGAATGCCTTTATGATTGTGGAAAAAGCCTGTTTAGTTTTTCTATTTTTGATGTGGATCAAATTCTATGTGTATTTGAAATTGACCCAAACTTTTGGGTATGTGATAAAGATTATAGAAATCATGATTTATGAACTCATTAATTTCTTTTTGATTTTCGCTCTTATTGTCTTAGCCTTTGCACTTATTTGTTATGATCTTTTGGATGCCTCAAATTGGCGTTTTGGTAGCTTTGAAATGAGCATTAGAACTTTATTGGAAATAACATATGGTCAAGTATTTTTCAGTGGTTTCTCTGATAATATAACATTGGAAACTGTGTTGATTACCATTTTCTCAGTGATAGGCATGGTAATCATGCTAAATTTATTGGTTGCCATATTGTCAAATACTTATTCCACAATCAATCTCAGGAGTAGTTTAGAAAACGCCAATATTTTGTATGAAAACTATCTGAATAGAAGGCCCGAAAAACATTATTCATCGCTTATTTGTTATCCTCCTCCGTTAAATGTAATTATGATTCTGTTTTCCCCATTCATAATTTTCCTGAAAAGCGAAAGACTCAATAAATTTCTGTCTTTATGTTGTTATTCTATCTTTTTTATCATTTATCTCGGATTTTATATTATTTGCAGTTTGCTCATAACAATTCCGATATGTTGGATTAAATATATTCTGTCAATTTATGTGAATGTTGTGCATAGAACAAAGAACTATAAGTGTTACGTCTTGTTTATTCTCTGGATGCTTGGGGGTTATTTCTATTTGGTTTATGTTATGTTGAAAAATGACTTGATAGTTTTTATTAAATCTTGTTTTTTTACAAGTTTGAACAAAGACAGACTTGATGAAATTACTATTGAGGAAATCAACTTAATTCAAAGAACCGCAAAACTTCTCAACCAAACGACAGAAATCATCACTTTACGAGACTTCACCAATTCTATAAGACATGAGCTTGATAATTTGAATCAAAAAGTCAGAAGAGATTCTCTAAATACTGGAGCTGCTACCTCTTCTAATAATACTGAGGGAATGATTTCCAAAAGATTCATGCTGAACAAAATTTTCGGACTTTACTCAAGCTCTCATGGATCAGTTTCAAGCAATGTTCATAAAAAGACGATGGAAAAAAAAATTCTTCAAGATGTAGAAATTGATAAGATGGAGGTGTTTGCTTTGATAAAGCAATACATTGGAGTGGATGGAACCATCATGTTAAAGAGAATGGTACAATTATTGGAAATAATGCGTTATTGCAAAAAATTTTCTTTGGAAAAAATGAACAGAAAACAGAAGGAAAAACTTGTTAATTCAGTGCAAATTGTTGATATTATGGCAGTGGAGAAGGCAGTTTTAGGAATTTTGGCGGAAAATTTAAAATCTAATGAAGAGTTTGAAGAGGTCTCGAAGAATGTGGCGACAATTAAATTTGAAAGTGTGGAAAAATTCTATGTTGAAAAAATGAAGGAATCAAGAGCAGAAATGGATGAAAGTTCCAAAACTTCACTCAAGCCTGTTGATTTCAATGTTAGCACTGATGCAATAAGATAAATTAATATGTGAGAAAATGGAAATATTTTTTCTTTTGAGATCCAAAAAATACCAGAATTAATTTTAACTAAAAAATAAAAATTTAATGAAAAAAAAATTTTTAATTTTTTTTTATGCTACAACTAAATGACCTTTTCAAAATGGAAAAAGTTATAAAATTTTATTTAGTTTTTTGTTATTAATTAATTTTGTATTTACATTGTTTATATAACATAATTCTATAATTGTCAAAATTTCAATTTTTTGCCCTAAATTTATCAAATAATTCTTTCCTTTTGAGAATCGTTTCATCTTGATTTGTTTTATAATTTTCATTTTTAATTGACATTTCCTATAAAGTCATTTAAGTATTAATTATAAAAAAAATCAAATACACTATAGAACTCAAATGTTTCTGGTGCTACAGAAACAAAGTCATCTTCCTCCTCATCATTCTAAAAAATGAAAATGAATTTTATGCAAAAAAAAATGAATAAATACTTTTTGATAATTTTTCATAATTTTTTCTCTTTCTTCTTGTTTTTTCTTTAGTAGGAAATCTCTCATTTGAAGCAGCCTTTTTTTTCTGAGGTATATATCCTCAACTTCTTCTTTTTTTTCATTAAAATTTGTTTTTTCAAAAATGGATATTTTTGGCTCTTTCACTTCATCGATTTCTTTTTTACCTGTTTCAATAAAATTCCTAAAATTCTCCTTCCCATCAAATAACGGATTCATTTCTAAAGGGGTTATTTTATTTGCGACTGAATTTCCCAAATTTTCATTTTTGTGTTTTATATCCAAAATATCCTTGAATTTTTTATTAAATCCCTTTTTTTTGGTATCTTCCTCATATGAAAAACCTTCTTCGCTTTCTAAAGCGATTCTCTCTTCCTTTATTTTTTCACCTGACTTGGCATTGCCTATTATCAGATTATTAATTAAAATTGAAAAATCAAACCTTCATGTGTTTTGCTTTTGATTTTAAATAAATTTTTGTCTTGATGTTTCGGAAGGTTCACTTTTTCTTCCTCTTGTTCTTTATAATGGCTTATTTTCATCTGAGTATTTTTTCTTTGTTTTTGAATTTGTTTGAGATATTCTTCATATTCTGCTTTTGATAATTTCAAAATATTTTCCAATTCTTCTTGTTCTTGAGCTTCTTTCAATGAGGCTTCATTTTTAAGAAATAAAGACTCTTTGATAGCCTTTTGCAACTCTTCATCCTCTTCTTTATTTGAATAAGAAATTGAGCTTTCTTGCAATTGTTTTTTGATCTCTTCATTGAATTTTTGGTTTCTTTTTTTCAAGATGTTTTTAAAAAGGTGATAATCTTCAATGAGTTTGATTTGATTAAATGCCGAGAAATGCAAAGGATTAGAAAGACCTCTTTGGACTTCAATATTAAATTTTTCTTTTGAAATGTTCAACTCCGAGATCAAGGAAGAAATAATTTCATTTCTTAATTGTACAAATTCCTGCAAAAAAAAATTTAAAAATGGAAAAACAGAAAAATAAAATTGCTCGAAAAAGTTTTTGTAACTCTTCATCATTTTCGTTTTCAATTGCGATACAACTGTGATCCAGGAAACTTTGAATAGGCGTACTCCAATATGGGGAAATTAAAAACTGATAGATATAATCATAAGTCCAATTCTCAAATGAAATTTTAATTTTTTTTACACATTATTATAAACTTCATAAACATCTTTTGCCTTGAGATCTGTTTTAGAATCTCTTTTTTTCCCTTTTTCCTGTTTATCTTGATTGATTAATTTTTCTTTTTTCTTTTTGCTGAAAAATTTGAACATCTTCCAAATTAGTCAAATTCAAATTTGTTTCTGAATCTGAAAAGCTTTTGAAATTATTATTTGTTTTTCTAAAAAATTATGAAATTGTGATATTTTATCGTCAGGCACAAAAAAAGCTTCTAATTTTTATTATAAAAAAGAGCTTTGATCTTTTTGAACGAAAAAAAAAAAAAAAAATGGAAAAAAATGAAAAGCATATTTCAAATAAACATGTAACTAGAAAAAATTGCCCATTGAAAAAAAATTAAAATTGAAGTCAGATGACATTTTCCATTTATTAACAGCAACTTTAGATACAGAAATTTCTTCAAGGGGCGATAAAGGCACTTTTGTTGCATTTAATCTCTTAAAAGAAGAGCTTCAGATTTCCTTTAACCTTCAACTGTATATTATTAACATTTCAAAGTTGTTAAGGTTTTTTTTTGCAGAAATAATGATGAAAAGTTCAGGCAAGAATTCTCAAATTTAGTGTAAAAACAAATAAAATATATATTTACAAAGAAAATGGATTCTTTTCATTTTTTGATAAAGTGAAAAGAATATCGAAGATAATCTACAGATTATTTTTGCTTGGGGTCTTCTTTCTGGATCATCCTTTATTGCCAAGTCAAAAAAAAATAAAAAAAATAATAATAATATATTAAATGATAGTTCTACCTATAATTGTAATAAAGCAAACATAAATATTCTTTTGGGGAGGGATGAGTTTCAATATTCAGACGAAGAAAGGTCTTAATATCAAAAACTTTAAAAAAAGAATTTTAATTTTTTTTAGAAACAAATATCGAGGAAACGAAACGTTTAATGAAAAAATTTTGGAAGTGTGCTTGAATTCATCATTTCAATTAATTGCAATGTACGGGATTTTGATTTAAAATAGTAGTGACACTCTTTAAAAAGTGAAATTCTGAAACACAACTTATACATAGCTCGAGTTGATAAAATGGTTGTTTTATCGGTGAAAACAAAGTGTTATGACTTTATGAAGTTAAAATTAAATTAATTTTTAAATTTCCAATTGTTTTTTAGCTATCTCACCAAAAAATCCAAGATTTTTATTAGAAATCTTTTTGTAAAATCTCAAAAAAAAAATCGGAAAGCCAATCTCCGTTTTTTTGAAAACCAAGCTAAAAATCAATTTAAATTAACCCAAGCCAAATCAAAATCAGAAAACCCAAAGATCACAGAATTTAAATATGTGGAGGTAAACAAATTAATCATGAGTGCTATTTCCGATTTTCAAAAAAAATCAGCTTCGTATTAAAACAATTTAAACCAATTACAATTTTATTTTTTTAGGAAATTAATGAAATATTACTATTTCAAATTCAAAAAAGATTTCCTTGTCTCTAAAACATTGGACTTAGCTGTGAAATATGAAGACTTTAGATTTGTAAAGTACGATCAATATGTTTATAAAAAAACTTTTTATCTTAAGGTTGTATTATGATATTTACCATTTCTCCTGTTTCAGATTTTACAATTTAAGCACATTCACCTTTATTATAGAGCTTATTGATGAAAAGGAAAAATTCATCCATTCAATTTTTCTTCTTCTAAAATGTGACTTCACCCATATGTTTGAAATTCAAGCCAGAATTATCTCTGAGAAATTGCAAAACATTTGGCAAGAAAAACCTTTTTTTCTTACTTATGTATGTAATCCAATTCTTGTAAGAAAACATTTTTTTTAAATAATAAATAATATTTTTTTTTTAGGTTAGTGTTTGCATATGCAAAATTTTGTTATCTCTTTTAAAACTGTTTCCGAATTTGAGAGGGAAATTGTTGCAAATAGCCAATAATTTTCTCACTTTAGCAAAATTGTTGAGGGATGAAATTCATAATGAAATACTTTTAAAAACTATTTACGTGCAAAAAATGTATCCTTCACCAGATTTCTCTTTACTGCAAATTCTTTATAGCGATTCTTTATTTTACAAAGAATTGCTTGCGACAGAAACAGTTTCGAGTATTGTGAATGGATTATGGATATTTAAGAATTATTATACCTACAATTTCTTGATAACTTCGACCGCATTTAAAAATCTAAAGGGTGATTTGATATTCAGAGAAAGTTTAAATAATGGACTCAATAGAAAATTAAATAATTCTTCTGGCTTGAAAAGCTACGATGACCTCAGCACTTATAACAACAAAGAGGAAAACGAGGTTTTTAAATTTCTCAAGATGCAGGAAATGGATTTCAAAGAACCTTTTTCATTTATTAATAAAACAAATACCTTCGACTATAAATTCACCAACCATATTTTCAGCTTTGCATTTTGGGCAAAATCACCTGCGTATAAAGTTTTCCTCGAGGCTATGATTTATGTTCTTTTCTTCTTTGTCATATTTCAAAATCTTTCCCAGATTTTCAAGATTAGGAGAATTTTCCAAAGTTTTCCGAACGAAATTCTTGTTCTCATTGATGGATTTGTAGGACTTTTGTATGGCTATCCTGTGACTTCAGAATTACTTGAAAGTATCCAACCATGGATGATAGCCAATAATGTCACAGATCCGAAAATTGCCTTTTATTACGCTTCCAAACAAACGACTCGATGCGGTGTTATGTTGATGTTTGTTCCTGAGTTCGAGCCTCAATGCTCTTTGTATGAATTCGCGGCAACCAATATTTGGTCTGTCATGGATAACTTTTTCATATTCCAATATTTCTTTTATTTTACTTTTCTTGGATCAATATTTGAGTTTATTTATGCAATGATCTTAACCAAAAAAATTAAAATTACATTGAAAATGATTTTAGATTTGATAATCACAGGGGCCAACATTTTTGTTCAATACATTTATTATCAAAAGGTCTATAATCATCATGCTATCATTAGGGATAACATGTTAGTCACTTATAATGAAATTGAAAAAACCATGTTATTTTATATATTTTTAATGTGGATAAAATTCCTCGAGTATCTGAAATTAACCAAAAATTTCGGATACATTATTAAAATCATTGAAATCATGATAAAAAAGTTGATTGGATTTATGATAATATTTGCAATTATAGTGCTTGCTTTCGCTCTTCTCTCTTATGATCTTTTGGATAAATCAAATGACAGATTCGGAAGTTTTGAAATGTCGATTAGAACCTTGATGGAAATAGCATATGGACAAGTATTCTTTAATGGTTTTTCCTCAAATGAAACGTTGGCTGTATTTATTATAACTATTTTTTCAATAATCACGATGGTTATTATGTTGAATCTACTTGTGGCAATTTTATCAAACACCTATCAAACTATCAATGAAAGAAGCACAGTTGAAACCGCAAGCATTTTATATGAGAACTATCTCATAAGAAAACCAGATAAATGCCATTCAGCTTTGATCGCGTTACCTCCACCTTTCAACATTTTAACTGTGCTTTTTTCACCTTTTTTGATTTTATCAAAAAATCATAAGCTCAACAAA
>Ga0302320_10015264_pt1 | contig 15799 bp, 24 predicted proteins | sample Bog_T0_3_FD_202130 | JGI IMG/M metagenome (GOLD analysis project Ga0302320, IMG submission 202130) | Peat permafrost microbial communities from Stordalen Mire near Abisko, Sweden - Bog_T0_3 | ecosystem: Environmental > Terrestrial > Soil > Wetlands > Peat | place: Sweden: Abisko, Stordalen Mire... | reverse complement strand
GTTAAACCGGCCCGTAAACAGGCCAGAAACCCCGGATTTCGCCGCGTTTAGCCTCTCGTCCGGAGGCCGTCCCGACGCCTCCTCGGCGGTGAAACAAATGGGTTCCCCGGCCGTTGTTACCGCATCTGGCATGGGCAAGGCAAAAAATGGCTGAAGACCTCTTGACGACCTCCGGTATCGGCAGGCACGGCGTTTCCCGGCTGCCGTCGGTGGACGTGGACAGCTTCAATATCGAGCTGAAGGACGACGAAGGCTTTCTCGGCGACCGCGCCAGCAAGGGCGCGTTCCGCAAGATCCTCGATACCCTGCGCAAGCCGCTGAAGAAGAACGGCGACGATCCCCTGGGCAACAAATCCACCGAAGCCATCGGCAAGAATGCGCTCGACCAGGCGCTGCTCGGCGACGACATCAACGCCTCGGCGCTGGTGCACGGCGCGATCGAGGAATTCGCCCAGGAACTGGCCTATGTCACCCAGCGGTTTCTCAAGACCAAGGCCTGGGCCGATACCGAGAGGATCGTGGTCGGCGGCGGGTTCCGGCAGAGCCGGGTCGGCGAACTCGCCATCGCGCGCACCGACATCCTGCTCAAGGCCGAAGGCTTCAAGGTCGACCTGGTGCCGATCCGCTTTCATCCCGACGAGGCCGGCCTGATCGGCTGCCTGCATCTGGCGCCGTCCTGGATATTCGAAGGCCATGACAGCATCCTCGCGGTCGATATCGGCGGCACCAATATCCGCTGCGGCGTGGTCGAGAGCCGCTGGAAAAAGGCGCCCGATCTGTCTAAGGCGGCGGTCTGGAAGTTCGATCTGTGGCGCCATGCCGACGACGAGCCGACCCGCGAGGGCGCGGTGAAGCGGCTGGCGAAGATGCTGAAGGACCTGATCGCCGAGGCCGATGCCGAAGGACTGAAGCTCGCCCCGTTCATCGGCATCGCCTGTCCGGGCGTGATCAATGACGACGGCTCGATCGAAAAGGGCGCGCAGAACCTGCCGGGCAATTGGGAGAGCAGCAAGTTCAACCTGCCGGGGAGCCTGGTCGAGGCCATTCCCATGATCGGCGATCACGATACCGCGGTGCTGATGCACAATGACGGCGTGGCGCAGGGGCTTTCCGAAGTGCCGTTCATGCAGGACGTCACGCGCTGGGGCGTGCTGACGATCGGGACCGGGCTTGGCAATGCGCGCTTCACCAACCGTGGCAAGGCCAGGGACAAGGCCGGCGACGACACCCGAAACAAGGACGACAAGGGCAACAAGGACAAGAAGGAAAAGAAGAGCAAGGATTGAGGCGGGCCTGGCGGGTAACCTTGATCAGTTAGGTTAAGGGCAGGAACGCGTTGCCGATTTCCGGCCGATCGCTACCGTCGAAGCGTCGCTCAGGCTGGCCCGCGAAGCCGCACTTCCCGGCCAACATTTCAATGACGCGACACGGGGCCGCCGGTTTTTATCGCGTCTGGCGGTCCCACCCTTTCTTCGGCACAGCCGCGGTCGGCGCCGGCCAATCCCCATCGATCTCCGTGCTGGCGCCTGCATCCGATTGCTCCCTTGCCCCGAATCCTCCGGATGGGCGGCATGCGCCGGCGGAAATCTCCCCGCCCGCGCCTTGTCTGGCCCGCCATCCTCGCCTAGAACTCGCCCCGACCGAACGGCGGATCACGATCCGGCGTGGCACCCGGAGAGGTGGCAGAGTGGTCGAATGCACCGCACTCGAAATGCGGCATAGGTGCAAGCCTATCGGGGGTTCGAATCCCTCCCTCTCCGCCAAAAATGCAAAAAGCCCTTATTTGGCGGGCTTTTCTGAGAAATAAGGACTTTTGTAACGCTCCGTTGGTACAGTGGAGTGGTACAAAGTGGTCCTACAAATGTCTCGTCCCTGGAAGCATCCCCGCACCGGAATGTACTGGTTCCGCAAGGCGATCCCAGCGGACCTGCGGCAGATACTCCAAAAACGGGAAGAGAAGTTTTCGCTTCGGACCAAAAACCCCGGCGAGGCCCAGTCGCTTCACGCAAAGCGAGCCGCCGAGATCGCCGAGAAGTGGACCCGGTTGCGTGGCAACGCCCCGCTCGATCACGCGGACCTATTCGGGTTGGCTGGCGAAATGTACCGCGACATGCTTGCCAAGAACCGCAATCCAGGGGCACCCGGCCAGTGGGTTGCCGAGATTGAAAAATATACGCGCGACCGCTTTTCCCCGCTCACCGGCTTCTATGGCGTTGTGCGCCAGAACCGCGAGTTCCGATACGGCGCTGAAGTGCGCAAATTTCTTGCAGACCGCGGTTACGTCCTCGATCAAGAGCAATTTTCAACTTTTGTGGTGGCATTTGTCGACGCGGCTAAAGAAGGGGCAGAGCAACTCAAGAAAAACTCACTGGGGGGCTATATTACGGAAAAGAATGCACAAGAAAAATATCCAAAATTTGAGCCCCGGAAGGTTGGGCCCGAACTGGACCTTTGGGCGACCTGGGAAAAATATTCGCTACGATTAAAGCCAGCGACCCGAAAGCGCTGGCGATCCGTCATGCGCTCCGTCGAAAAGCGCTTTGGCCGCGACCTTGCCAAACTGAATTTCGAAGACCTGGTTTCCTGGCGCGACGAGTTGAAAGCGCGGAAACTGCACCCCACAACAATCAGCGAAGTTTATCTTGCCGCCGTGAAGTGGATTCTCAATCGCTGCGTCAAAGATAGAAAACTCCTGGCCAACGTCGCGTTCGGAATCGAAGTCGAAAAGTCGAATGCTCCGAAAGTTCGGGATCGCGAGTTCACGATGGAAGAGGTGAAGCTTATCCTCCAAGCAACGCGTAAGGAGCCGTCACCATTGATGTCGAAAGAAAATGCGGCCGCGCGCCGCTGGATCCCTTGGATTTTGGCTTATACTGGAGCTCGCCTGAACGAAATTACGCAGGCCCGTGAATCCGATCTCAGATCCGAATTCAATCCAGATGATCCAAATGAACCTATTTGGATGTTGGACATTACGCCTGCGGCGGGAACGGTTAAAACCGGAATGGCGAGAAAAGTACCGTTGCATCCTCATTTGATCGACCAAGGGTTTTTAGAATACGCGCAGACGCGCGTTGGCCTTCCCTTGTTTTATGATCCGAAGCGCGCTCGCAAAAAAAGCGAGGAAAATCCGTATTATAAGAAAATCGGCGAAAGACTCGGAGAGTGGGTGCATTCCATTGGAATCGAAAAGGATGTTCAACCGTCACACGCGTGGCGCCATCTCTTTAAGTCGGCTGGTAGATATGCCCAAATACCGGAGGACGTGCTCGATACGCTTCAAGGTCACCGGCCGCGCGGGGAAGGCGCAAAATACGGCAGTCACTGGCCGCAAATGAGCTATCGCTGGATAAAAAAAATTCCGCGATACAAATTCGATGCGCCCTGCATTTCTGATCCAGAGGCAGAAATTTCACCTCGACCGCGGAAGGTAAGACGTTCAAGCTGCGCAAAGAAAAGGGCCGTGGCGTGAATGCTGTTTCAGTGGTGTTGATTGCCGAACGACATTCAGCGGTGAAAATGCGATGACTTGCCGCCCTTTACTTTGGTCTAGCACAATATGTCCGCCAATGTTTCGAGTACGGGAATCATAATCCTGGGGTCGGGAGTTCAAATCTCTCCCTCGCTACCATTCTCAAAGCCTTGTTAGACAAACACTTCCTGACCGTCGGCCCGATGCGAAATCTGGCCTTCTTTTTGGCTGTACCACGCTTTGTACCACGGAATCGGAACCGACCCTGTCGAGGCGGTCGAATCCTTGATGTCGCGGAGCCGGCGAATAGGTCCGTGGACGGACGCATTTCGATGCAAGGAAGCGCTGGCCGTTCCCATCAATTTCTTACATGCGGTCGGCCGGCATAGGTCCGGCCACGGACGCAATTTAGGTCCGCGCACGGACGCGTTCTCGGACTAGTCGGGAACGATTCCCGACAAGGGTCGGGATGTGTCTTCGGGGTGCTTCAATGTCGATGACAGATGTCGAAGACGACGACGGTGGGGCGGCGCGACCGACGACGTCGCCCTCAACCCGGACGAGAACGCCGACGCGCAGCACATCGTCGACCGCAAGGTGCGGCAGGCGATCCGCAACTGGCGCCGAGGGCGCGTCAAACGTCGTCCGAGGCGTGATCGTATCCGACCGCCGTCAGGATCGCGGCCCTTGCGTCGCGATACGCCTCCTCGCCGGGCGTGGAGCCTTGTGGCAATCGCGCCGGCGCCAGCACGAAGGTACGTGGCCGCATCACGGGGTCGAGCCCGTTGCGATGCAACTGGTCGAGCGCCCGCCAAAGCGCATCCAGGAACGAGCACATCCGTTTCATTTCTTCGATATCGGTCTTGGCCAGGAGCGCATTGATCTGGTCGACGGTACCCAGTCGTTTGTGAGCGAAGCTGTGGCGGATGGCCTTGTATCTAGCGTCGTAGATGCCCTGAAAGTAGTCGATCCCGAACAGCATCGCGTCGGCCCGGCTCGGATCGAGGGCGTGCCGGTCCTTCACGTATTCGTCGGCATAGACGCCCTGCGCCGCCTTGCGCTGCTTCAAACATTCGATCGAGAATATCTCCGGCGTGTTCTCGATCACCCTGCGGATGCGGCCGATGTTGTGCTTCGATTTGTCGTCGAAGATCCGACCCATGGCAATGAACGTCGACACGATGGTCCCTTGGTGGGTGACCCGCCAGTAGAGGCTGTCGTTCATCAAGCCAACGACGTCGGGGATATCGATCGCACACCGGCGGACGGCAAGCGAGGTGAAGAAGAAATGCTGCAGGTTCGCCTGCTCGTTGTTGAATACCTCCAGGCGCTTGCGGAATGCGTCGGTCACGGCTTGCAGGGCCACGCTGCGTGAAACGCTTCGACAGCGAGGGACGTGGCCAACTCATGCAGCCGCTGGGGGTGCGCGTCCAGAAAGCTGATGAACACCTTCGTCGACTGTCTGTCCGTCACTCCGACCGGCAGACAGAACCGCCGCGTAGAGTCCAGGAGAAGTCCAACCGAAATGAGCGCGCCGGTCCTACCGGAGCAGACGCCCATGAAGTATGCCTCTCTCGGGGAGGTCGCGGCCTTTTCCGTCGCGAAAATACGGCAGGACTCTAGGACGTCGTTGCCGGTCTCGCCGGACGCAAGTGCCATCTGCGGGCCGGAGACCGTGAGGACGGCCGCGATCGCCAGCGCGAGCCTCACCGGAGCTGCCTGCGGTCAAGTGGAGGCGGCGACAGGCGGGGATCCCCGGCCGCGAGGCACATGAACTCGACCTCGGCCTTCGGGAAGTTGCCCATGACGTATGGCGGCCCAACTTCCTTCGTGTTCGTCACTAGGAGCTGCTTGCCCTGACCTGTGCAGTAGCCGCCGGCCTCCTGCAGGGCCTCGCCCTTCAGCGTGCCTGATCCCGAGAAGCCGGTGGCGGCCTGGCGTGACACGACGAAGGTGTCGGAGCCGAGCGGCGCGACGCCGGAATTGGCCGCGCACCCGGCAACGACCAGCGGAAGCAGAAATGCAGCAATCGGAAATTTCATGAGCGTCCCCCAACCACCCAAGCGTAGACGTCCGACTGCTTGCGGGCAAGGTAACCGAACGTCGCCGCTTTGATCAGCCCGTGGACGGACGTATTTTGACGGCTCCCGGAAAGCTTCAGAAATAGGTCCGGCCACGGACTCAATCTAGGTCCGTGGGCGGACGCATTTCCACGGTGCCTTAATACGGATAGGTCCGCGGACGGACGCATCCAACAGTTTCACACGACGCTCGCTCTCAGGACGACTGACGCCGAATCTTATCGGCTTGCGTCAAACCACCCATCGACGATCTTTTCACTGTGCACCTCGATTGCGTCTCCGAGTGGGTCGGCGTTTAGTTGATCGATCTTCTCCGGTGTCGCCAATTTGTGACCGGATACACTCGTCACCTCATCGTACTCGCCGGACTGACCGTTGAATCTTCCGGGTCGGAATACCTTTACCTTCATCGTTAGATCCCCTGATGTTGTCGAGAAATGGCTAACTACTCATAGAACGTTGAAGTATTTTGCCATTCCATACGAACTGTAGATCACTATAGCGATCCAAAAGAGCAAGTTGATCTTGTCTGACGTGCTGGACGACTTAGCTGGCACATTAGACTTCATCTTCGTGAGCTCATCGAGTGAGTATGAGATCACCGGAAGGTAGTCTGTTTTCTCGTCGTCGACGAGAACCTGCAGGTTGACCTGCCGTGTGTCAGGTTCGTCCGAAAGAGCAGCGTCCCACGCCTGTTCAAACAGCTTCGTAGGAATGTAAACCTTCGCTGAGTACCCTTGCTCAACAGAACCAAATTTCTCTCTCGGTTCTGAAGAAGTGTCTTCGTGAATCCATAGCTCCATCACTCTCTTTTCGAGCTTTTGGATACCGAACGATCTGACGCAAGTACACGGTGCGCAAATCGATCTTGAGGAGCCTGCTGAAGTGACTTTCCCATGTCTGGACATGCCGTCGACGCGGAGATTTAAGAACGTGTTGTCCATCTTTGGAGCTGCCTTCTTTAATTCGTTCAGCACAGGTCGTCGCTCTGAAGCTCATCTGGATCAACACAGTCTGGAAAGTGAATCCGGTAGGCATCGGATCGACTGACGAATCTTCCATTTGACGTGAGAAATCCTTGGTCCTCACCATCAGGACTCTCGGTTTCATATCCAGGAATGCTTTGGAGGGATCGGATCGCGTCAATGTGCCGGCGTCCATGCACTACTTTACCGTTGGAAGCCCGGACGGCTGCACAAACTATTCTCTCAGTTGAGTTGGACATTTCGCGGACGATAGACGGGTGTATTTTCGAAGTCACTGGTCAGTTTTTGTCCCTTTCCGGCAACGACGGCACCGCGTCATCGAAAAGACTCAGCTGTTGCAGACGGCTCAATGCTGGCAACGCCTTGCGGCCGGTCGACGCGACGGCGCCGAGATCCGGAGTGACTGGCATCCGGCTTTTCCGGATCGCCGACGGCGGCGCGAAAAAAGGGGATCGGTGACGGGATCGGGTTGGCCCCGGGGGCGCCCGCAGCGGCAACCAACAGATCAATCGCGACGGCGGCCGAAATGACCGGCGACCGGATGTTCCGGACGGCTTGGGGGACGCCCGCAGCGGCACCCGGCCACTCCACAGCGACGGCAGTCGGGAAATGCGGAGAGACTGGCAACGGGATCGGTCCGGACGGTCCGCTGTGTCTGCAACGGCCTCGCTGATCAACCGCAACCACGGCCCGAAATCCGGACTGAACCGGGGATTCCTGACGGGCCCCGAGGAGACCCGCAGCGGCATCTCCGCCCCGGCCCGGGGCGATCCGGATTTAAGTCGCGTCCAGACCAGAGGGGCCGGCGCCAGCAGCAGGCACGGCCAGCTGCTGGGCGAAATCCGGATGGTGTGCCTACCGACACCGCGGGCGTGCAGCGGCGTCTCTCTCCCTTCCCTGGGGCAGTCCGGATTGAGTCGCGTCCAGAACCACCCCGTCGGCGGCCGGCGCCTGCAGCAGGCACGGCCGGCTGCTCTCCGGAATGCCTCCCAAATGGCCAATCGCCGACACGATCCCCGATCGGCCGCCGCAGATCGCGGCGGGTAGCCCCGCTACGGGGTGCGAAGTTTTCATAATGGGCCTTATGCGACATTTGTCGTGGTGGGCACTCATCACTTCGTATCTTTCATCATTCGTGCAACCTCGGCGTGGACGCGTTTTAGTTCTGCGCGACCATTGTGTGTCAGCATCTCGGAGGGCAGCTTGCTTAGCGTGTATACGTAAGTCGCGAAGCAACGGCAGTTTGGCTCAACGCCGACACCCGTCACGTCATCATAGAAACCTGCCGCCCCGGCCTGCATGAGCCCACGTTCTACCGCCCAGTTGCCCCGCAACGCGTAGACTTTGCCGTCCCGTTCCTTATGCGCAGGATTATAAGCGTAGTTCTCCTGTCGCCAGTGGCTCTGCCAGATCACTGCAATAGCGCCGCCATTGAGTGCCATCATTTCGTTGAGGCAAGCATTGAACCGCAGGCCCTGATCTAACATTACCTGCCGCCACCGTTCTTCAAACGGAAGGGAAGCAAGCACACTTGGAATCTCCCGCCGTGGCCGCAAAATTTGAGTGTGTTTTCCGCGACCAGTGAAGCGCGCGGTGACGCGGTTCCACCAACCCGGCGGTGCCGTGGAGGTGGGGTCAGGGGGCAGAGGCGTAATCCAGTCCGCGAAGCGCTTTAGAGTCGCTTCGATTACGGCTTCGCGCTCTGATCCGATAAGGTCGGCTGAATCCTCGGCTATCGCCATGATCCGTTTGTTCAGCTCTGGCCGGAGGTGGGGCTGTACCTTTTCCAGAGTAAAGCGGCCGACCCCCGGCGTGGGATCGATAGGTGGCTTGATCTTGGATTCTTTCGATCCCCTACCCACATTGCGAGGCACGGCCGCCCTCCGATTTCTCCATTGCCAGCACAAACTATTCCGCCTGAGGAGACAAAATGACTTCGCTGCGCCCTTTTACACCAGAGGAGATGGCGCTTAACACTCAAATCGCTGAATTTACGATGAAGGTGGCAAGGCCGCTCATTTGGCACAATAGTCAAGAGAACTGGCCAAAGCGTTTGTCAGGAGGAACGTGTTTCATACTGCGGTTTGACGGCGGGCTGATCGGCATTACCGCGAACCATGTGGTAGAAACGTTTGAGGAAGCCTGTAAGCAGGAAAGTCAGCTTGGCTGTCTTCTCAGAACGACCCCGTTCGATCTGCTCGGCGCAATAATCGATAGGGACGCCGAGCTTGATATCGCAACGTTCAGCGTCACAGAGGATCAACTAATTGGTAGTGAAGCCGTCGCGATCGATTGCCGACTCGAATGGCCGTCGCCAATGCCAGACAAGAACACGGCGCTTAGCCTTGCTGGATTTCCGGAGGAACTAAAGAAGCTATCGCCACGTTCCAATGTCGAGTTTAGAGCGTATGTCAATATGTGCTTTGTCGAAGATGTCACCAGCAACGATATTATCGCAACCTATGAGCCACGACGGGATATCCGTGTTCGCGCAGCTTCCGAATTCCCTGACCTTGGTGCGAATTTGAGTGGATGTAGCGGAGGCCCCGTGCTGATACATATTGAGCGCAACGGCTGCCATCGATGGTTCCCGGTTGGCATCATTGTCGGCGGTCCAGGAGAGGACCCGACAGGTGCAATGGCCGAATTCGACATCATTCGAATTCGGCGCATCAATGCCGTTCGTCACGATGGAACCATAATTCGCCGATCCCAGACTATAGCTGTATAATTCCGGTATTATGGCGCAAACGCCGGAAGCGTTTTCTTGGAGCTACGCCAGCCTACCATGTTTTGGCGGGATGAAACACAACAGCCCGACGCTATGCGCCCTGAGACGGCTTCACGCTGAAATCGGTGGCAAGATAAACGAGAACCGGAAGCTTGCCAAACGCCTCCGCGAGGACAAGCGCCACGTCGCGGCGGTCATCAAGATGTTTTCGCCCGGCTATGACCTAAAGGCGATAGCCGCGCGGCGGACCTATAAGGCAAATCCAAGGTTTAGGCGCGGAACCTTGTTTAGGTCCGCCCTGGACATAATGCGAAGCGCCACCGAACCCCTGACCGTTGCTCAAATCGTTGACCGGATGCTTGCCGCCAAGGGCGTTGCCCGAGCCAAATCCCACGAAATCCGGGGACTTCAATCTGCCGTCTTGGCGTCCCTGCGGAATCGCGAGGGGAAGGACGCGTTTGGATGGCGGACAATCGCATCCCGGCCCGCTGGACGCTTATTCAGGAATGACGCGGGGCCGGATGACCCGGACCCCGCGCCTCGCTATCCTAGAAGCTGCCAAGCCAACTAGGAGCGAACGTCATGGTAGGGGAAGCCTTTGCGGGCCTGAGTGCCTTTAAGGCTATGTTCGACATCGCGAAGGCGATGAAGGATATGGATGATGCGGTCAAACGAAATGCTGCCATTGCTGAGTTGGGGGAACAAATCATCACCGCCCAAACTCGCTATACGGCTGCGATTGAGGAGGTAAGCGATCTTAAAGAAAAATTGGGACGCCTTGAAACATGGAATGCTGAAAAGCAGCGGTATGAACTGAAAACCTTCGGAACTGGATTTGCTTACGTTCTGAAACCAGAAGCCGCAGGCGGTGAACCACCGCATCAGATTTGTGCTAATTGCTATGCTCGCGGCAACAAATCGTTTCTTGCAAAAGTCCCCAGCAATACTGCGAGACAGGCGCTTGGAAAGGGAACGGTTTACCGTTGCTCTGAATGCAGGGCCGAAATTTGATTGCACAAACGCCTCCATATCGCGTAGTCTGTGACTAGCGATAGAGGCGCTGCGGAGCGCTTGGAAATTTTAAAATCGGTTCGGATGGCAGTCCGGGCCGATTTTGTTTTTTTCAGTTTATCGAATAGGCTTGCTTTGCTCAAGCCGTGGGCGTGGGGGCATACATGCAATCTCGCGATGAATTGTTGCAGGCCGTCCGAGTCCTTCCGAACCAAACCAAGCTGTTCACAGAACCATATAAAGATACTTGGCTCGACTGGCTCTCCCAGTATGCCGACAAGACATATGAGGGCGGTTCTTATCCTAGAAAAAATCCCGACAGAGATGGGAAGTTCATTTTCAACAAGCTCAATAACCCTTGGATGATAATCTGGCTTGCAGAGGCAAGCGGCGTTGGTGATCAGCTTTTGCAGAAGGCACTAAATATTGTCGGTGAGGATGATGACACTAAAGAGAATCTATCAACGGTATCTGCGGCGGTTCGCAAAATCCTCCCATGGGAGCTAGTCGAAAACCATCTGGAAACAGCGCTTGCCACAACGAAACCGCAGCGTCATTTCATTGCCTACCATAACGCCGATACGCGCGGCCCTTATGGCACGAATAGAAGCCACGGCGCTTTTTTAACGAACAAAAACTTTCGCGCGGAAACATTGCAAGGCCAACATCTTTGGGTTTTTGAGGGATCTGGCCTGCCAAAGATTTATCGGATGGTGAGCCATGGCACGATAACGAAAGTCACGCGCGATGCCGCAGGCGAGGCCACGGTACGATTCAAAATCGAAGCCCCGCAAGTTCCGGCAATCGTGACCGGGTTGCCGTGGTTTAAACATTTGCTCGTTCAACAGCGGTCTTTCGCCAATGGCTTTAGCTCACTGATTGATACGGATGTAATTCAATCGCTGCAAAAGATCGCGGACAGCAGTGAAGCATTGGCGGTTGAAGCTGAGGTTAAGCCTACTACTACACAAGCTCTTATTGATGCGCGCTTAGGACAAGGCCAATTCAGGGCCGCCCTTGAACGCGAATGGAATGGCGCATGTGCGGTGACGGGTTGCGACATTTTGCAAGTGCTTCGCGCGTCACACATAAAACCTTGGGGAGTTTCGACAGACGCGGAACGCCTTAACTCAAACAACGGGCTTCTGCTTAGCGCCAATATCGATGCGCTTTTTGACAAAGGGCTTATCTCGTTTAAGGACGACGGCATGATGATGGTTTCAAAGCAAGTCAGCCTCAGAAATAGAATGCGTCTGCGATTGTCCGGCAAACTCCGCAAAAAGCTAAACAAGAAACAGAAGCAGTTTCTCGACTATCATCGCAGTGTCGTTTTTGAATCATGATGCCTTATGAGGAGCTAATCTCATGCTCAATGATTCTGACTTGTGGCCAGTTAGGTGCCTTAGCGGTCTTGATTCCTGTGTATTTCCATCCGCATAGGTGCGATAAATTTTTGCCCCTTGGCATCCAATCATCGGAGCGGCCACAGTGAGTGATCCTAAAAAAACTCAAGAGATTTCCAGAAAACTTCAAGAAATCGCGCGATCAGTCCAATCTCATGAAACCAACATCGGTCGGATTGAACGTGAGAAGAACGACAAGACGCGGTATTTTGATCAACAGATTGCCCGTGAACGGGATGAGATTAAGCGATTGAATAGACAAATTGAAGACCTGAAGCGGCAGCTCTAGCTTGCTTCGTGCCACAACCCATGACAGGTGTAGTTTCATCGGAGCGGCCACAGTGGGTGATCCTAATAAGGAAATTGTGTACTGCTATCAGCTAACCCCGCCTTATGGTCAAAAGTTTCAAGCCGCTATTTTGAAAGAAGGCGGCTCGCTTAATGTTATCTCTAATCGGAGCGGAAACTGGAAGCCCGATGGGGCTCTGCACTTTGCAGACCTGATTATGCCTGAGCAGGCATTATACGAGTGGGACGTGACTCGCATCGAGCCTGACCAGCTAGAGGGCTTTGGAGCGTGAACCATGCATAGCCTCGAACAGATGACCATCTGGCAAGTGGCGGCCGGAGATGGCAGCCGGGATTACTCTAAGGTATTCTTGAAGTTTGGTGTAATCCTCGTCGGGCCTGGCTCCGAGGGACAATACTTCGCGAACAAGGACGCCTACAACAATAAGGAGAGTTCGTCCTACCGTCCATTCATTGAACCCTTTGCTGAAGCAGTGCGGGTTGGAGATCGTGTCGTCCTCAAGCGCGCGAGAGGCGATCAATGGGAAATCATTGCGATTGGTGAGGTCACATCGGAATATCTGCACCAGGAAGTTTTTGGAGACGTGGAGGGATGGGACCTCCAACACTGCCGTCAGGTGCGCTGGAAGTCTCCTAACATCTCTACCGTCATCCCAGGCCTTACCCGAGGAACCTTAAGGAGGGTCATCAACGCGCAGACCATCGATACAATCAACCAGATTTGGTCGAGCGGGCAGGACATGGTCTCTCTAGCCATACCTCCCATGCCTGAGACCATTACCGTGGACGAGGTCATCGAGTCCTTGATTGTTGACGGTCTCCCAGGACAGAGCGCCGAACTCATCGCAAACACCATCTGGCGACTCCGACGCATGGCCAAGTATTACCAAGAGCATGGGACCGACGTTGGGGAACACGAGATTCGAACTTTTCTGATTGTGCCACTGCTGATGTCCCTGGGCTGGGCAGAGCAGAGAGTCAAAATCGAATGGTTGAACATGGACGTTGTTCTGTTCGACACCCCATACGAGAGCGGCAAAAGCAAGCCACTTGTGATCATCGAATCCAAGCGTCTTTTTGATGGTTTGCGTTCTGCTCCGGACCAAGCGACCAATTATGCTCAATCGCACCCAACTTGCCGCTGCCTCGTCGTCTCAGACGGCATTCGGTACAAATTGTTCCTTAGGGAAGGCGATGAGTGGCGGCACGCGGCCTATATGAACTTGGTGGCTCCGAAGCGGAGTTATCCCTACGAGCAGGGCGTTGAAGGGGCGGTAACGTTCTTCCGTTCTATGATGCCTAGGAGCGTTTGAAGTCGACACGGCGCTACGCACGTCGAAATTCTATGTTGTCCGATCTGTAGATAGTCGGCTTCTCCTCCAGCAACGGACATCGACCGGCTTGGTGCAGAATTCAAGAATTTCGCTACGGGAGCCAATCTTGCATAAAGGGCCTTATGCGACACGCGCCGCGCGGGCGCGGCCCCGGTCGTCCAGTTCTAGCGCTTGGCCCGTGATTCTTTGCCGCCCATCTTTGCACGGAGTACGAGGCATGATCGAGTTGCTAAGAGGCTTTCAAGAACGAGGATTAGTCATGCCGCCGCGCAAGTCGGAAAAGAGGCCTTATGCAGGGATTTTGGCTGAACCTATGCCAAAATATACGGCCCTTACCCCTCCCGCTGATGGCGAAATCGACGCCTTGATAGACGCCAAAATGAAGGCGTTGTTCGCCCATTACGGCCTTGATTCCACTGACGCGTTCGAGGGCGGGCCGAAGATGGCGGCGGCATGGGCGAATCTTGCTTGGCATTTGGCGCGTCAGCATGTGCCCGGCTTCGTCGGCACGCCGCAGGGGCGTGGAAGGCCAGCTATACGGAAGCAAGACGACGTTACTATTGTGATGCATGTCGAATTGCTGAAGCGGCGCGACGGGCTATCAGAACGAAAGGCTATTAAACGTATTGTTGATGATAATTTGGTCCGTGGCACGGAAGCGGCCCTTCTGAAGCGATACAAAAATGCCAAGACCACTTTCGCGCCAATGGCCCGGATGTTCGACAACATGGTTGCCGCCTTGGGTCACGATGTGTTCGTTCACACAATGGAGGAATTTTTTTCCGGGGATGGAAAAGATGCATTTTTGTCCTCAGAATGAGCCTGTGCTTGATAGGTGTCACCACGACCACAGGTGACGTATGGCTCCCAAAGAACGAATCTCGGTTTCACTGTTCGGCATCAAAGCCGAGGCGGAAGGTCTTAAGGGCATTGCGGCTTTCGTGTTGGTTGCAGCCTTGCTCTTCATAGCGCGCTTAGCTGGCCTCTTTTGAGGCTGGCGGCACATAGGTGGCGGACTCCGCCGTAAAGTGCAGCAGTTCTGGAAACTGTCGTTTTAGGTACGCTAAATGCCGCTTGTGTGTCCAAGCACCTCCGCCAATTAGATTGTTGGCGTGAAGCCGCTCTTGGGTTTCCCGCCATCCTGCCAATAGCCACTGCACCACTTTCCTGCGGTTTTTCTCATATTGTTCTCGGTTCTTTTCGGAGAGGCCTCTAAAAAATGGATTGTCGAGTCTTTCAAAGACAGTGGTCATAAGAAAGGTTCGACATGCGCCGCAGTGCAACGACCACGCGGCTGGCGGTCCGCCAAAGGTGGCTATACCACTTTCCTTGATTTGGGCCGTGGCTGTCTTGCCACACACTTTGCATGCCACACGCGGTCCGCAAGCAAGGTAGCTATATCTTTGCGAAACGATGAGCATTATCGGCCGACCGAGAGTTATGCGCGTCCAGAATCTAACTGCGAAAGCATCACATGCAAAGCCGGTTCTGCAAAAATCAAGAAATCTGTGACAGCGCCTTTAGCCCAATTTTCATGGACTTTTGAGAGAGGGTGCGTACCTTCGGGCCGGGCTGTCGTGAACGGAGCCAACGGCTGTGGTTTCGTGATACCGTGGCCATTCTGTCGATCGGGCCACCCATGACGGCCGGTTTCAAATATGTGTCCACCAGCCTGCTCGCCGCGCTTGCGCTGTCGAGTGCCGTCCTCGCCGGACCACTTGAGGACGGCAACGCCGCATACAAGAGGCACGACTACAAGACCGCTATGCGTATCTTGCGCCCCTTGGCGATCGACGGCGACAAGCTGGCGCAGGTCACCGTTGGCTTGATGTATGAGTTTGGCTACGGCGTGCAGCTGGACTGGATTGCGGCTTTTGAATGGTTTAACGCCGCAGCAAAGGACGGCGATAATTTCGGCTCGTTCAACCTGAACGAAGTTTCCCATAGGATGACGGCTCGGGAGATCACGCGAGCACTCGATATTTCGCATCAATGGACGCCGGGCGCTGACACGCTGAATACTCACGTTGCCCCCGAAACTTGGAACTGCGGCGTGAGCATGGGCGAGAAGGTGGTCAATATCGAGTGGCGGCTAGCCAACGGCCGAATGTTCGCGCCTCGCGGAACCGGCTTCTATAAGATTACCCTGTACAATGATCAGTTCATTGTTGCGACGCACGTGAGCCGACCCGAAAAACCGAGCGACGGCCCGATCACAGACTACATCGTGATTGAGAGGCAGACGGGTGATTATTTGAACCTCGATAACATAGTCATGGCGGTTATGGGAAAAGCCTATGACAACGTTGGCGAACCTTCGCCGACGACTGGCCACTGCGACCTCAAGGCTGATACAGCGAACCGCTAGCGGGCGAGCCTACATGTGATGCCAGAAGGTGAGGCAGGGAGCGTCCTTGATCGCTTAGCAAAGCTCAGCGTCAGTCTGAATGGCGTGGTCGTTCCGGGCCGCTC
>Ga0302320_10015263_pt1 | contig 15800 bp, 11 predicted proteins | sample Bog_T0_3_FD_202130 | JGI IMG/M metagenome (GOLD analysis project Ga0302320, IMG submission 202130) | Peat permafrost microbial communities from Stordalen Mire near Abisko, Sweden - Bog_T0_3 | ecosystem: Environmental > Terrestrial > Soil > Wetlands > Peat | place: Sweden: Abisko, Stordalen Mire... | reverse complement strand
CTGGTAGGCGAAATATTCCGCATCAGTGGAGACATCGACGACCGCGACAACGTCGATGGTATTGCCAAGGAGGCCTTGGTCCACGAGGGCCTGAAACACCAGACGGCCGATCCGGCCGAATCCATTAATAGCTATTTTGACTGCCATAATATTTTGGGTGATTACTTTTCGTAAAATTTATTGCAAACCGAAAATGCATATTAGCTGCCCTAAGAAAACCGTCAATCAAGATTTGCGAACGGACTTGCTGAAATGTGGCTGTTTTTTGGGGTTGGCCGGTTTTGAAGTCGTTTCCAGCGAGAGACGATGAAGGGTGAAAAAGAAAAGAGACCGGATCACTACTCCGGTCTCTCTATTGAGAACACACACGTTCTTAACACTTTAGTCGTTATTATTCCCACACACCGGGAATGGCACTTGCTCCGCAACGACAACAGAAGATTAACACGGTTCTAAAAAAGCGCATGTCACCAGTTCTGGGTACAGGAGGCGAAGCCTCCACCCAATGCGGTCTCCCGACCGCGGCGCATGGGGATGCCAGAGGGTTGGAAATTCAACCATGGGGAGCCCGCGGTGATATCGGTGTCCGCGACTTCGAAATTCTACCCATATCGACCGCTTTACCGGGCGGAAGGATGCCGCCCTCTATGGCGGGCGGGGACGCCCGCCACCACGTTGATTATTTTGTCGCGACGGGGCGGGAGGTATCGGCCGGCGGAGGGGGAGCGGGTTCGAACTGCAAGGTCTTTAATACGAGTTGGTCAAGCTCGGCCAATTGGGCGGAGTCGGTTACCGGGGTCTCGATCGTGATCCGGACGCAGCCTTTGGCACCGCTATGGAAGAAATAGTCGTGGGAGATAATCCTTTGTTGAACCATCGGGGCAGACAATGGCTGGCGGGAGAATGTCCTTGAGGTCGACCCCGTTTTAGCACCGTCTTCAAGCACGGGACCAACGCCGTAGCCAAGCTCAACGGTCGATTCGCTTTCAACGAGGCAGCCGAGGTCACCGCCGGTCGTTCTCACGGAAGTCAAACATTGCCTGGCCACGCCCCGTTGGCGCAGGCTGGCGGAAAACGCCCCCGCCGAAGCTGCGGCGGTTGGTCCGTCGGTCCGCCAGAAGGCGAATGAGGTGATGGACGTATTGGTCGGCCAAAACATGCAAATGTTGTCACCGTCGATGGTGGTGAAATCGCTGAATTTCGATTGCGAACCGAATCCTGACAGATGGCACCAGCCTTTCGGGTAGGCAATGGTGAAGGCAACGGGCGCGGTATGGGAATTGCCCGATTGCTTGATGCTGAAAGTATCGGTGTCCAACGCCCACGCCTGGCCGGCCAGCAAGACGGTCAACGCAACCGCAGAAAAGAGGTTAATGTGCGTTCGCATAACGGAGTAGGACTACGATTAATGCTTCCTCGTCCTCGAATTCAAGTCGAAATCGGTTGGGTGTTTGAATGGGGCCAGCTGTGGTCAGGAAAGAACATTTTTAATCGGGTGGTTGATTGTCGGCTGAGACGGGCACCCTACCCTCCGCTATTGGGGGGAAATAAAAAAGAGGCCGGGTCACTACTCCGGCCTCTTATTTGAGAACAAGCGCTCTTAACACTTTAGTCGTTTCACTGTTCCCACACACTGGGAACTGAGGCACTCGCGCACCGCAACGACAAAAATAGGTTAACATGGTTTTGAATTCGTGCACGTCACCAGTTATGGGTACAGAAGGCGAAGCCTTCACCCTATGCGGTCTCCCGACCGGGGCGCCGGCGATTGCCCAATTTTCGTGAGCCGATTGAGCAGCACTTAAGGCTAGCGTTGGAGGAATTTGGTGATGGCTTCGGTGCGGGTGCGGACCTGGAGTTTTTCGTAGATCCGGCGGACGTAGGTGTGCACCGTTTCATAGCTCACGCCGATTTTGTCGGCGATTTCCTTGTAGATCAGGCCCTGGCTCAGGAGATCGAGGACCTGCTGTTCGCGTTCGGATAGGCTTTCCGTGGCGGGCGATGAGGGCGCCGGGGCTTTTTGGAAGGATTGGACCACTTTGCGCGCGATGTGCATGGTCATGGGCGACCCGCCCTTCAGCACATCCTGGATGGCTTGCAATAATTCCGCAGTGGGCGTGCGCTTGAGCATGTAGCCGCTGGCGCCGGCCGCCAGCGCATTGAAAATATTTTCGGTGTCCTCGTAAACCGTCAGCATGATGACGAGGGTTTTGGGCAGGATCTGTTTCAACTGGCGAACGCATTCGACACCGTTGATACCCGGCAGATTGATGTCCATGAGGACCACCTGCGGTTTCACGACGGGGAGTTCCTTGAGCGCCTCCTCGGCGCTGCCGTGCTGGCTGCTGCAGACGAGACCGGGTGCGCGGCTGATCACCCGCGCCAGGGTTCCGCGCAGTTTTTCGCTATCCTCAACGATGGAAACAGTAATGGGCATGGAGATGAATTTTATTTTCCGAGCGGCACGGTCAACTCCACCACAGTACCGCCATTGGGACCGGGAGCAATATCAAATCCACCCTTAATGTCGTCCATGCGTTTGCGCATATTCTTGAGGCCGTTCCGGGTTTTGGCGGCGGCCGCGCGATCACCCAAACCACGGCCATTATCGGTCACGATCAGAACAAAGGCGTTCGGGGTTATTTTGAGGTGCACCTGGGCCTCGGTGGCCCGGGCGTGTTTGACGACGTTATTCACGGCTTCTTTGAAGGCGAGGAACGCGTTGTGCCGGATGTCCGGCGGCAGAGGAATCGCGGGCAATTGGGCGGGAACATCGGTGCGATACCGCAGGCCGGCCAGCGCAAAATAATCCTGAGCATATTTGCAGGCGTAGTTCGCGAGGCCTTCCAGGGAGTCGTTGGCGGGGTTGGCGGCCCAGACGATTTCATCGAGGGAACGCGTGGTTTCGCGGGCGGTCTGGCAGATTTGTTGCGAATTGATTTCGACTTCCCCGGGCAGGTCTTTGTCGGACACATTCATTTCGCCGAGCAAGGTGATCTGAGTGAGATTCGCGCCGAGTTGATCGTGCAAATCGCGGGCGATGCGCGACCGTTCTTTTTCCAAGGACTCCTGCTGCCGCAAGCGTCGGCGCAGGCGCTGGGTGGCGGTCAAATAAACCGTGCCGATCACGATGGCGACCAGGCAGAACCCGCTTCCCAACAGGAACCAGGGAGTGCGCCAGAACGGCGGCTGCACAATCAAATCCAGGGTGCTGCCGGTCTCATTCCAGATGCCATCTTCGTTGCACGCTTCCACATGAAAATGGTAACGGTTGGGGGGAAGGTTTGGGTAATGGGCCACGCGATCGTTCCCTTCCACCCAATCTTTTTCGTAGCCCTCCATTCTATATTTAAAACGCGCCTGATCCGGGGCACCCAGGTTCAGGCTGGTGAAACGAATATACAAATGTTCTTTGCCGGGAGGCACCACGATGGACTGCTGCCAACTGGAACTCAGTTGATTGGTTTTTTGTTCCACGCCGTCCACCTGCACGGATTCAATCACCACGGAGGGGGGTTGGTGATTGCGATTTAAAGAACGGGGATCCAGGTAAGCCGGACCTTGCGCGGTGGGAAACCAGAGATTGCCAGTTTGGTCATAAATCGCCGCCGGCTGCGCTCCCACGGAACATTCCCGCGTCGGCAACCCATCCGCCTGGCCATAAATCCGAGATTCCAACTGAATGCGAGATTCCAGCTGGCCGGATGGATTATCAAATGAGCTTTTTTGCACGCGGGTCAATCCGTCGTAAGACCCGACCCAAAGGGCGCCACCCTTCGGGGAATCATCGGCAATAACGAAACCGATCGTATCGCCCGCCAAGCCATTCGCGGACGAGTAATGGGACCAACGGCCGTTTTTGAACCGGGCCAGACCGTATCCCGCCGTGCCCACCCACATGGTTCCATCCGGGTCGGCGTAAAGACAGCTGATGTCGTCGCTGGGAATATTGCCGGACGACTTTCGGACGGCGGTGAATTTACCGTCGTTCAAAATATCCAGACCGCCCGCCTCGGTACCGATCCACAATTGCCCGCGGCGGTCCTCGGCGACGCATCGAACGGTGCTGTCGGATAATCCGTCCCGCGTGCTCAAAAGGCTCCAGCCGTTTTCATCCCGTCGGCCCAAGCCATTTTGCGCACCGACCCAGAGAGTACCATCCTGACTTTCAAACAAGGCATTGATGGGGGGAGCCAAGAAGCTCGCGGTCGTGGCGGATTCAAAATGATCGGCGGCAAAGCTGAACAATCCTTCTTTGCGCGTGCCGACCCAAACTTTCTGCTGGCGATCGACCAGGACGGACCACGGGCTGTTGCTGACGCCCACTTGATAATCATGGATGGAATTGGAAATGACATAGGAGGCGCTATCCAGATTAAAGGTCATCCACAAACCGCCGCTGGGGTCCTGGGCCAGTGATTGCAAAGACCAGGGATGGGTGGCGGCGGGAGTGGAAAATATCTTGCGTTTGATGCGGTCCAAGCCGCGTCCGTCGGTGCCGGCCCAGAGATTGCCGTCGCGGTCCATGCAAATGGAGAGAATATAGGGCGAGGACAACTCGTTGGTGGTGATCTGCTCGTATTTAGCGTCGGCGCCGTACCAAAAAATTCCGGCGCCCAAGGTGCCGACGATGAGATTTCCATTGAGGTCTTCACAGGCACTGGAGACGAGAGTATTTCCCCAGGGACACAATCCGTAATCTTTGATCAACGATTTACCCTGCCAGCTTTCGAGATGGCCGGCTTGAATCTGCCAGATGACCCCGTTGCGACCGGGAAATAAAAAACGCGCCGCCCGCGCCGGCAATTGCGCCGGAAAATATTCCGGATGAAAATTCATTTGGCCGTCTTTAAAATAAAAGTAACGGCCGGAATCGGTGAAGAACCAAACGCGAGCATCGGGATCGTCGTACGCACAGACCAATTTTCCCATGGCGAGGCCGCTGTCGTCGGCAAAGGTCCGTATTTGGCCGTCTTTGATCTGTAAAATGCTGCCGGAGACGGTGCCGACCCAGAGGTTCGTCCGGCTGTCCTCATAGAGATAAATGATACCGTCGCTGTTCAGACCGGGAGTATTGTATTGGTGGAAAATCGTGAAGCGATTGCCATCGAAACGCACGAGGCCGTTGAGGGTACCAAGCCACAGATAACCGTCGCGGGTTTGGATGACGGAGATGACCGCGCTTTCCGGCAACCCCTCCTCCACGCTCCAGGAATGGATGAAAAACGGGGAATCCGCCAACGCCGACGATCCGGCTAAATGCCAGATAATCAACAGGCAGGCGGGGAAAAAACCAGCCAACCAACCCATTTTTGGATGAAGCGAGTTATGGTCCAATGCGGGGGAGAGGATACAGGGCGGTTGGGCGGAGGAAAATTAATTTTAGAAATCACTTGCCGCTGGTTTTGGTTGGGTTAGGTTAGCTCTGCCCCATGAGAACGGGCGCTCCGTTTTTCCGATTGAAAGACGGTTCTAGCGGATCCGGCAAAAAACCGTGTGTGCTGGATCCGCTTTTTTGTCGGCAAAAAGACTTGTCGTGGCGGCGAAAAACAGCATATTAGCCGCGCCGCGCATTCGGATGCGGCAGGAAGATTGGGGTCGTAGCTCAGTTGGTAGAGCGTCTCGTTCGCAATGAGAAGGTCGCAGGTTCGATCCCTGTCGGCTCCACCATTCTTCCACCATCCATTCATTGGCTCGACCGGGTTCATGGGTACCCTGCGCGAACTTTTATCGGGGAAACTCATTCCGCCGGATTCCAGACGCGTTGGCTTCAGCAACCGGAATCAACACGAAAAACGTCGGGTGGCAAGGACCGGATTTTGAATTTCTGACTCTTCCGCACGGCCGATTTTTCCAGATCTACGGTTGGGAACGTTGACCGGAAGAGCACAAGCGTCAGGTTTCCCCCGCCCACTCAAGGCACACAAACCGTTAAACTGCAGCGGGCAGTTTTTATTGTCGGCCGGCTGGCATGCCGTCGCCCGGGAGCGTTGATTGTTTGACTGGCGCCAGCGGCCGGGGCTGAGACCAAACCGGCGCTTGAAACAGGTATTAAAGAGGCCCAAGTGGTTGAACCCGCATTGGGCGGCGACATCGATAATTTTCACGTCAGGATCCCGCAAAAGGGAAATGGCTTTGAGCAGCCTCATTTCCATTTTCAACGAGGCCAGTGAGGCACCAAAATGCAGATGAAACAGGCGGTTAAGATGGCGGCGGCTGCAGCTAAACTTGGTGGCCATTTGACCGACGGACAAGTTAATCACCTCGGAAGCTGAAAGCCGTTCGAGAACTTCAACCATGTGGTCTTCGGTCCGCAGATAACGGCTTTGTTGGTTGCGCGTTTCCTTGAACTCCCCGGACAAGATCGTGGCGGCGATCCGGATGAGCTGACCGCGATGATCCAGACTGATTTGGGACGGGACCGAGTCCAGCAATCGGTGACATTCCAAGGCGAGAGCGATGTCGGACGGATAGATTTTAGCGACCTTGAACGAATCGACGACGTTGTGCAGAAATCCGATTTCACTGCATGCAAACAGCGGCAACAAATTATCGAAACTCACGGAGAAGGCCAGAAAACACAACTCACCGGGATTATCCAGCACCGCGATTTTGGGACCGGCCGTCTGGTCAAAAACCAGAATATCTCCCGGGGCAAAAGAATGAGTCACATTTTTGGCCGTGAATTTTCCGCAGCCACTTTTGACGAAGAAAAAAACCAACCCCTGCCCTTCCTGCTCCCATATTTGATGGGGTTTTAGGCGCACCGAGTGCAGCATCAGGTATCCTTGGGTGTTTAGCATGCAACCTTTGTTTTGTTTCTTAGACCAATCTGACTGCTAATATTCTATCATAAAGAGCATCGGCGATGCAACATCTGAACTTGAGGACATTATTTCAAAACGAGGCGCTAAAAAGTGTGAATAGCGCGGATCAATTAATTTATATTCAAATACTTACATATCACTCCCGAATCAGGTCTTGGAGTCAGTCTGAACCATGGGGAGAGGAGGATTGGCGTCGGAATCAAATCAGCTCCAAATCAGAGGCCTCGAGCTTGACGGCCGCCGCTTGACTGATGAAGTCCAGCCGCAGTAAAACGGTGTTCACGCCATACCGCTTCTCGACCCAACCCTCAACGCCGCGCAGCGGACCCGTCTTAATCTTGACGCGCACCCCTTCGCCAATGGTGGGGGCCACGCGGATTTCCAGATCGGTCTCCAAGGCGCGCATCACTTCGCCCAGTTGCCGCACGAATAAAGCCTGATCGGACACTTCGAGCAGGTTGGCCAGATAGTCACTTTGCACCACGAGACCGCGGCGTTCCACGGGCATTTGAATAAAAACGTAACCAGGAAACAACGGCTTGCTAAATACCACGGTCTTGCCCCGGTATTTGTGCGCCGAGCGGTAACAAAGCAATCGGGCGTCCAACGCATTTCGCTGGCAATACTCCAGCAGTTTTTTCTCACAGCGCGGACGGGTATGGGCGACATACCAAAAGAGTTGATTCACGACCATCAGATTGTGGTTTCGCCGCCGGGTGTCAAGTTTTGGGATTTTGCCGGGCCCATCGGGCTGGTGCGGCAAGGCTATTTACTTTGGCCGGAACGCGTTCTATTCTTGGCTCCGTCAAGGTGGGCAATCAGAAAACCGTCGCAATTGAGGCATGAAAAATCACAATCTAATCCTGGTCGTGGACGACGACAGTCAAGTTCGCCAGCTGTTATCGAGATGTCTCACCCGGGCAGGTTACGAAGTAGTCCTGGCAGACACGGGACGGGAGGGGCTCGAATTGGCGCGGCGGCACAGCCCGGATCTGGCATTGGTGGATGTCCGGCTGCCAGATATCAGCGGCATGGAGGTTTGCCACCTCATCAAGAATGACCCGGGGTTGCGTGATGTTTTTGTGGCACTGTGTTCCGGGGAGGCAACCAATACCACCCAGAAAGTAAACGGCTTTGAAACCGGCGCGGACGAATACTTAATCAAGCCGTTTGGCATAAATGAATTATTAGCCCGGGTTAATTCTCTGATCCGCCTCCGTACCACCACCGCCGCGTTACGGATGAGTGAAGAGCATCACCGGCGGCTCATCGACATCCTGCCGGACGCCGTATGCTTGATACATCCCAACGGCCGTGTTTTGTCAGTCAATTCGCAGGCCGTAAAAATTCTTGGCTACGCCACGACCGATGAATTGCTGGCAAAAACCTTCTTCGATATCACGCCGACGGCTGAGCACGAACGAATCCGGACGGAAATCACGGTGGCGTTGAAAACCGGCATTATTCGAAACGTCGAGTGCACCCTGTTGAAAAAAAGCGGCGCTTCCTTCCCGGTAGAATTAAACGCAACGGTTTCCCTGGGGATAGACAACCAGCCGGCCGGCCTGTTGAGCATCGTGCGGGATATCACCGAACGCAAACAGGCGCAGGCCGCCATTCAGGCCAGCGAGGAGCGGTTCCGGCAATTAGCCAATCACATCCGCGAGGTTTTTTGGATGAGCAACGCCGACAAGAGCCAAATTATTTATGTGAGTCCGGCGTACGAGGAGATTTGGGGCCGATCGTGCGACAGCCTTTATGCCTCGCCCCAAAGCTGGGTCGAAGGCATTCATCCGGGCGACCGCGAACGGGTATCGGAACATGCCCTGGCCTTGCAAATCCGGGGCGAGTACGATGAGGTTTATCGGATCATCCGCCCGGATGGATCGATCCGATGGGTTCACGACCGAGCCTTTCCCATTCATGAAAGCGATGGCGCAGTCAATCGAATTGTCGGGATCGCCGATGACATTACCAAACGTCAGCAAGCGTGGGATTCTCTGCGCGAGAGCGAGGCCCGCAAACAAGCGATCATGCAGTCGGCCTTGGACAGCATCGTTACGATTGACCACACCGGCCGGATCATCGAAGTAAATTCGGCGACCGAAAAAATCTTCGGTCTCAATCAGGCCAAGCTGATCGGAGAGAGCGTCATTGGACTGATTCCGGGCGCATTCAAGACATGGTTTCAGAACGGCTTGGCCAATTTGTTTGTCGGAGAAAAGGGGCCAATCCAAGGAAGCCGGATTGAGCTGCCAGCGATGCGGGCGGATGGCAGCTATTTTCCCGCCGAGCTGGTGGTTACACGCATTACACTGGCCGGACATCCCATGTTCACCATCTACATTCGCGACATCACGCCGCAAAAGCGTGCCGAAGCTGAATTGCGTTCGCTACCCCAGCGCATCATTAAAGCCCAGGAAGCCGAGCGTTCGCGCATCGCCCAGGAATTACATGATGGCATCAATCAACTGCTTGCCTCGGTAAAGATGCGCCTCCGAAAAGTTGAAATGAATTTGCCCGAGCTGCGCCCCGCCGCTCGAGAAATCCTTCATCGCTGTGACGACCTGCTGGTAAGCGCCCTGGAGGAGAACCGGCGGATTGCCCACAATCTTCGCCCAACGGAATTGGATAATTTGGGTCTGGCCGCCGCCTGCAGCAGTTTTTGCAGTGAAGTTCAATTGCGGACCAATCTTTTAATACAATGCCGGTTGATTTCTCCGAACCGCCGTCTGTTGCCAATGGTCGAATTGAATCTTTTCCGAATAGTTCAAGAGTCGATCAATAATATTGTAAAACATGCGGGAGCAAAAACGGTCAAGGTCTCCATGCAACTCCGTCAAGGCACGGTAACCATGAAGATTCAAGACGATGGATGCGGGTTTGACACCAAAGCAGTCAAGGCGGGCAAAATCAAGGCTCATGGTCTGGGACTCACCAATATTCGCGAACGGGCGCTTTCGTTGAAGGGAAAGTGCGAAATCGAGTCCGAACCCGGACGCGGAACGATCATCATCGTGACCGCGCCGATGGGGATGCCCAAAAAAGTTTCCCGCGAGAGTCGAAACAAACCAGCATCCACCTAGCCGAGAGTCATGTTCCCGAACAATCACCCAACCGAAATTCAGACGCTACGGCGACCGGTCTTCGACCCAACAGACCGCATAATGGATCAAGGCGTTGTTGCTTTTAAGTTTTAGCTTTCGGCAGATGGTATCAGAGCAGTTGTTCACGTCGTTCGTCGCGAGGCCGGTTTGAAGAGTGATTTCCGACACACTTTTGCCCCGGCCAAGTGCTTCCAAAACTTCCAGTTCAGAGTCCGTTAGACTGTCAAGGCGGGAGCTTTTTTTTGCGGGGGAATGTCCGGACGTGTTTTGGGAAAAAACCTCATCGCTGACATAGATGTGGCCGGCCAAAACATCCCGGATGGCCAGGACAATTACTTCGGGATCCTCCTGCTTCATGACATAACCGTCGCCCCCCGCGCGCAAGACCCGCTGAGCATAGACGGCTTCTTCAAACATGGAGACTGCGAGCAACTTGGCCGGGAGCTTCGAGGCACGAATGTCTTTGATCAATTCCAAACCGCTTTTGCCCGGCAGACCGATATCCACGACAACCAAGTCGGGCTTGAGTTCAGCAACCGCCTTAAGGGCTTGCTGGGCGTTGCCAGCTTCGCCGCAGACCGTTAAATCGTTCTCGGCGTCCAACAATTTCGACAAGCCGTCACGAAAGACTGGATGGTCCTCCACCAGAAATATTCGTCGCTTCGGCACATCTTTCTTTGGGGGTAGAAGTTTGGCCATATCGCTAATTTTTATCCCATTCTGACAATCATACAAGCGAATTGAAAGTGCAGAAGCCAATATTTTGCCGCCCGTCAAGATTTCTCGCGACGGTTGTCGCATCCATCCGGACCAATGTCCTTAAAATGATATTGCAAGTCTCAAATCGGCATTGAAGAAAGCCGCTGCGTCGCTAGTATCCAAACAGGTTCAATTCTTGGTTTCGTCCGCACAGAAACTTGTGGAAAATAATTTAGAGCCCCAATTAAAAACCGTCCTCCTGGTTGACGATAACGTTGACACGCGCCTGTTAACGAAGATATTTCTCAATCACTTCGGGTTTGAAGTGGATTCCGTAAATTCCGCCGGCGAAGCCCTCAAACGTTTTGACCCGCTGGTGCATGACCTGGTCCTTACCGATAATTCCATGCCAGGCATGACGGGCGCGGAGATGGCCCACCTCATCAAACAACGATCAAGGTCCACCCCAATCCTGATGTGCACCGGCAATCCGCCCCGTGACATTTCTTCGGTAGACTCAGTCCTTTCGAAGCCCACCCATCTCCTCGCCATCAAAGATGCCATCGATGAATTGCTGGCCGGGACGTGACTTTCTTCTAACGTCAAGGCAGAACCCGCCAGGGCAGATAACCCGGCGGTGGCAAGAACAAAGGTCCTGGCAACACACCACTGGCCACAAGCATTGGAAGATAAGAACGTTGCCGGAATATCATAAGATAAATGTCCGTTACCTGCCTATGATTGTCCCAATATAACATAGAGTCTCTTGGGTACTTTCTGTCTTTTATATCGGTGAGCAGCTTATGGTTAAAAGAGTCAGCGAACGGCCCGATGGAGCAAGATTTACGAAGTGACTTGAAATAGGCCAGGTCACTAACCGTTCTTCGTGATCCGACCGATCACAACTTGTTTTAAATAGCGCCACTTGAGCGAACACCCATGACAGGCCAGATCATTGCATTATTTCAGTTTGGCTTCAGGAGCACTAAGACAATACCGGAGAACAATCACAAACCATGAAAGGCAAATCTTTCAGCGCGGGCGTTCGCATGAAGGTCTTGCGCAGCGTAGAAGCCGGCGCGAGCGTCAAGGACATATGTCGGCAGAACCAAATTGCGGAACAGACCATCCGCCGCTGGCGCCGAGAACTCGGGAACATGGCGGTCAGTGAAAATCTGCGTCGGGAGGAACAGGAGCAGAAAAACAGAGAATTGCGGAAGCTGCTGGTGAATTCCCTGCTGATCGACCGCACGTTGGGAGCAGTGAGTGTCCAGGTCCAGGAATATACCACACCCCCTTTTGCCCGTCCCAAAACTGGCCAATGGTGTCCCAAACCAGCCTAGTAGAATAATATCATTTGGGAGACAATGCGTTGAGGTTTTCGCAGGTCATGAAAATAAAAAATCGCAGAATTGCTCTTTTAGTGCTGACGATCACGTCCGCCATTTCCACAGTGGCAGTGAAGGGAGGGCCAATATTAGGAAATGGTCCAGTCGCCGGAAGCGCATTTTCCATCGCCTATGACGCGGGAAATACTTGGGGTGCAGCCATTTCCTTCACCCCCCCGCAGGATGTCGTCCTTTTTAGTGTAACGCTATGGCTAACCGGTTATACGGGACAAAATGGGCAGAGCATTTGTGCGAGCCTTTGGAATGATGCAAATCAGTTGGAATCCTATTTTCCCAGCGAGCCCGGCGTGAAGATCGCGGACTTAACCACGCCGTCATCGAACGATGGTTCATTGGCGGCATTCACCTTCTACGATTCATTAGAAACGCCGATCCTTGCCGGGGACACGAAATATTGGTTGTTGGTTTATGGCACAGGTAATCTGTCCGGATCTTCATCGAAATGGGTTGACGGCAGTTCCCCCACAGGCGGAGCCACTTACGACGGTTCAGAGGCGTTAACCTTGGGCAGTTTCTCCTCGGCTGGTTTTACAACACCCGCTTTCACCATCAATTCTTCCTCAGAAATTATCAATTCTGTGCCCGAACCTTCGCCGGTGGCTCTGGGAATTTTGGGATGTGCGTATATATACCGTTTCCGGAAGCAGCGTTAATTTTCCCGGATACCGTTCTGGTTGCGCTCGGTAGACGACAATAATAATTTCTCAGCGGGAAGTTTAGTTGTCGGCAAGGGTGCGGTTCGGGTTTCCGGGCATGGGTTGTTTTACGCCTCCAGTTTTTAAGGGTTCGCCTAAAAGTGACAATTCATGTCCCAAAACGCCATAGATTTCCATTGAACCTCATGGTCAAATATCAATGTCATTTTTATAGACACTTGCTTGTTGCAGGAGGCCCGAAGAATCAGAAATCGAAGAAACCTGATCGCGAAAGCGGTGATCTAATTTGGAAAAGGAGAAGAAATCATATGCTGATTCAAAGCTATTTGTCGCTACATACCAGCCGTCTAAATCTGTCTGAAATATGGACGTGCGAAGGCGACGAACTGTTTTTGGTTTTCCCCGAAGCGGGCGGCTGGCAAATAACTTCTTATGCCAATTCCATTCCGGTTACGGGGGGGGATGTCATCGTGATGACGGGCCGGTCGGAGACGAAACTCTCGGCCGTGAGTGACCGGGAACAAACTTTCTCCTGGTTTTCGATATCACTCGACAGTTTGTACCCTCTATTTGCCGCGGGCGAGATCTCTTTTTTGCAAAATATCCCCCAGGTGTTGCGGGGCCCCAAGGTTTATGCGAGCCGGAGCCCTATTGCTGTCCAGTGTCATGAATTGCTCACCGGCCTCGCTCCCAGATCAGATCTTAACCATCGCAGCCAGCTATTGCGGGTTACGGCCCTCCTGCTAGCGTCGGAACTAAACTCATGGCAGCAGCAGCAGTTTGGCTTCGAAAGTTCGGAAGATCACATGATGCGGATATTTGAGCAGCTTTCCACCCAGGAGCTGCTCAATCTTTCGGTGGAGGAACTCTCCCAAAAATTTGGTTGCAGCCGGCGACATCTCAGCCGGCTTTTCCATCAGCGATTTGGTTTGTCAGTGGCCTCCTTCCGGATGGAGATGAGGCTGCTCAGGGCGCTGTCTCTGCTGCGCGATCCGGGCGTGAAAGTGATCAACGTCGCGGAACAATGTGGGTTCAATCACTTGGGCCTGTTCAACACGTGTTTCAAACGGAGGTTTGGCGTGACCCCGGGCATGTGGCGAAACACGCATACCGATACCCATAAAAATCAGGACAGGGATCCGGCAGAAAAGATTGATACGTGCCCACTTCAGATTAACGGCTTTTGTCCGTGGAACAACCAGCTCGAAAGCCGCAATCCGGCAAACTCCCCACGGGTTCAGGGCCTACCTCCGGAGACGGTGCGGACGCCCGCTGGCAAGGTCGGCAGCCGGAAGGTGAAGTCACCATTTCTGGTTGAGGCGAACGAAGCCAGGGACCGGCTGATCTCGTCACATTCATCCTCGCGTCCGAATGGGGGGCAATCAGTCATACGGGGCACTGTGGCCACCGGTCAACCGGGCCGAATTTGTCCATGAAAATGGCTGACCATGATGAGGGAATCTTCACCATTAACGGGCCAACCGCCGATCAGCGGCGTCATGCAAGATTCTCACGAGTGCGCCAACGGCAGGTCGGTGCCCATTATTATGTTGGTCCAGAGAACATATGGGAAATGAATTGATAATCAGTTCCGATGCGGGATACCAAAAGCCGGGGCTACCGGACGAAGTGCCGCGGCCGCCTTCCCATCGGTTTCGGCAGTTTGCAGACTGTTTAAAGAGGTTCTGGTGGATACCCCTTTTGACCCTCATGGTGGGCGTGGCCATAGGCTTCCAACGTGCTGCCCAAATGCAGCCGGTCTTTGTCTCTCAGTCGAGCATGTGGGAAACGTTGAAAGTGCGGCTGCCGGAGGAGTCGCTCTATTCCGACAACGTGGACACCTATTTGGGAACGCAAATTGAACTGCTTCAAAGCGGAAAGCTTCAGGAAATGGCTCTGGACCGGCTGAAGTCCATGAAAACCGACGGCATTACGATCCCGATGGGAGAAGATGGCCAACCCGCAAAGGTACAAATTCGAGTGAATCTGGCGCCGAAGAGTTCGATTCTAAATTTACAGGCGTCGGGATTTGATCCGGCGTATACCAAGAATTACCTGGACGCTCTGATGAATGCCTTTTTGAGCTACGAACGGGAGATACGCAACCAGGTTTCCGGAGTCACCCTGGCATCCATCAATGACCAGATGCAAAGTTTGGAACAGGATTTGAAGACCGAGCAGGACGCCCTGATGGCCTTTGAGCAGTCCAACAACATGGCAATCATACAGGAGCAAGGATCGGTCGCCGGCACCTACCTGGAAAAACTTCAAACACAACTGTCGGATCTGCAATTGGAAGCGAAGCTGCTGGAGGCCGTTGGAACAAATGGTCAACTGATCGCGACAGGTTCCACCAATGCGGAGATTCCTTTAGATTTGGCCGGCGAAATCGCACCGGGGACGGCGCATCAGGACATGAATTCCGCCAGTTTGGAGCAAATGAAAATGGAGCGCGGGGATCTGGCGCAGCATTTGGCTGCGCAAAGCCCAAAAATCGAGCAGCTGGATGAAGAAATCAAACGGGCGGAAGAATTTCAGGAAATCAGTCACCGCCAAAGTTCGAGCCGGCTAACCGCCCAGCGACAAGCCAATCGAATCCGAATTGACTATGTCCAAGCCGCCATCAAGGCATGGCAGGGCAAAGTAACCGAAGCGAATGCCCGCCTGGCAGAGGCGGAACAGCTCAAACTCAACATTCAAAGAACCCAGGGAGTCTATGACCGGCTAACTTCACTTTCCCAAAATCTGGGAATCAGCCGAAGCTTGGATCAGGAGTCACTGGCCATCCTGGAGCCAGCATCGCCTCCAATATCTTCGGCGCAGGCCAAGAAGAAGACCATGGGAGTGGCCGGATTTGGCGGGTTGGCGGCAGGCATGTTGGTGGTTTTCCTGATAGGACTGCGAGATGATCGCTTCAAATCGGTTTCCGAGGTCAACTCGGCATTGGGCGACGCCGTAGTCGGAATGTTGCCAAAAATGAAATTCAAGAAAAACACTACGCTGCCCCTGCTGCAGCCGAACGACACAAGATACGTTTACTCGGAATCCTATCGCAGCCTGCGGTCGGCGCTTTACTTTTTCGACGGCGGGGACAGCCGTCCC
>Ga0302320_10015262_pt1 | contig 15800 bp, 11 predicted proteins | sample Bog_T0_3_FD_202130 | JGI IMG/M metagenome (GOLD analysis project Ga0302320, IMG submission 202130) | Peat permafrost microbial communities from Stordalen Mire near Abisko, Sweden - Bog_T0_3 | ecosystem: Environmental > Terrestrial > Soil > Wetlands > Peat | place: Sweden: Abisko, Stordalen Mire... | reverse complement strand
TGATTTTGTTTCTCACCCACCAAGTTGAGCCTCCGTAGAGTTCGTTTTGCTCTCAAAGCCGCATGAATACTGGCGTTGGGCCGATCATACAACCACTTACTTAGAGTTCAAAAAGGAAATGTGGGACAAAAGGAATTGACGCAATCTGGTGGTCATCGGAGGAGTTGCGGTTCGTCGTTCGCGCACTGCGCTGCCATAGGACTCTTCTAGTTTTCGTTCACGCGTTTGTTTGCTTGCCCTTCGTTAGTCGAACGCTGTGGTTTTCCTGCCTCTGTTCGGAGTATCGAACTCGCTGGTTCTCCACCGTCTGATCGAGGGTAAGAGCGAGACGGCCGTCTACGGAGCCGGCGTAGCCTATCCGCGCTCGCTCGCTGCCTTCGCCTTCAATCCGTACTCCTTCCTCGTCCTCCACAATTCTCATTCCTGCGCGTTGCCTCCACCACCGGTTCACCTCGCTTGGAGTCGCGATCCACACTCCCCGTTCTTGCCGCAACTCGGTTAAATAAGCAAGCAGCGCCTCATAGACTTTTCGCTCAGGGCCACTGGTGGCATAGTCGGGGTGAATTATGAAGCTGAGGAAACCATGTTTCTCCATGATGAGTTCAATCTGGGTCTTCCACAGGTCGGTTTTGTAGTCCTGAAGAATGTGAAACAGGGTATAGTCTTGCGTCGTAGTGACCGGGAGTTCGAGCAGGTTGCCGACGAAGTACGGCATTACCGTGCAACACCCTCCGCGCTGTGGATCGAGGTGCGCAACGTTGGGCACGGACATATCGTAGGAAAACTCCAAGTCGCTGAACCACTCCTGCCGGCGATATAAAACAGCGGCACGAAAGCCGTTAACTTTCCATTGACGTCCGTAGGAGTTAATCTTGGCGACTCGTTCGGTAAAGTATTGGCGGTTTCTGTACAGCCGCCCATCATGGTTCAGATCGTGCACAGCTACTTCGAAACCGCGCTGGGTGATCGAATCTAGAAAAGTGTGCGGTACATCATATCGTTGTTCCGGTATAACGCTGAAGCAGGCCTTGATACCGTATTTGTCATCGATATCCATCAGCGTGCCGCATAAGTCTCTTCCCTGGGCCGTTTCAACGTCATGGGTCATGACTGCGGAACTCGGGGCGCCCTCAGGCCAGAACCAAATAAACGGGATTCTCTCTACGCTCTGCGATTGGAGCGTAAAGATCATAAGGAGTTCGAACAGTTCGTTCACAGTACGGTCGACAGGCCAATGCGGGAAGGAGATGCGGTCCCAACCCCTCAGATGCACCCTTTGGAGGTGCTTCCTGACGCCAACGGGCAGGAGTGGGCGGAAATAGTAATACAGGTCCGCAAACAAAGAGTTCACCAGCGATTGTTGGTTTCGCGCGGAGGATGGGTACAACTCGCATCGCAGATTGTCGACCACCTCCTTGATATCGAATGGTAGGCTGACGGTACCACCCTCGACCTTCACCTCCTGGACAACGTCACGCATCGTCCCAGCATCCGAGCCATTTTGCGGCTGGCAGAGGCGCCCGAAACAGACGTTTCCTGGACCGACATGGAAATACCGCGTGGCTGCCGACAGGGGTCCCCGCAGACTAAACCGGGCATAACGCTCTGGACATTTGAAGTATTCCAGGAAAGGGTCGTTCATCAGACGCTTCACCCCATGAACTGACGCGAGCACTCCGCCATGAACGGCGTAGCGGAATCAGGGGCCGCGTCCAGGGCCTTCCTGTTCCTAGCGACGTGGTAGTAGAACGGCAGGGAAAATGTGCTAACAATAGCTATCACACATTCCGGGCCGCAAGTCAATACTGCGGCACACGTACCGGGACGCGGCTTGAGGCGTCTATATACCAATGGCCAGGCGACCTAACCTGTTCGAGAGTACCAGATCAACACCCGCACTCCGTGCCGTCGCGCGACAAGATAGATTCACAGACAGCCGAGGGCGAGCAAGGCAGGACAGAGCAAGTAGCCTACGAAGTCCGCAGTGCTATTACGCACGTCCTCTGGGACACCTCGACTTCCACATTGAGGCGGTGTCCGGCTTCGGGAAGGCACAATAGGAATGCTTACAACTTTGCCAAGCGTCGTAACCAAACCGGTAGTGGTGAGCTGTTTCTTTTGCAACGGACGCCTCTTGCAACGGACGCCTCAATGATTGCTGACGATCTCTTCGAATTGAGTGCGCATTTCCATCAATTGTTTTCGAAACTCGGGAATTTTACACGTGGTGATAATCGACGAAGCCGCTTGCCTCAGTTACGAGCGCAAGTCGGGTTCTTCATTGATCTCAACCGGCAACCCGTGAATGGGCTGCGCTTTTTGCCAAACAGTGTCCGACCCTACCGGGGCCAACCACGTTTTGGAGCGACCGGTCGTTCTTAGATTACTCAGTGGACGATAGCAGTAAGGCCCGTCGGTGCAGCGGGCGCGGGCCCACTGGAATAACACGTATTGGCATTGAATGAATACGGACTTCCGGCGCCTCCGTATACTCCACGCATAACGTTGTAGTAGCAGTTCTCGGCAGGATTCGCTGCCGTGGTGGAGTAAACGTGACCTCCTGGCCCGTTGCCGTTCGCCACATCCGGCCCTATCGCAGGCCAAGGAATGCTGGAAGTCCACCAACTCGGAGCGGATGTAAGGTAGAACGAATTTGGCAAAGTATGGGTGACGCCGCTCACCCAGGTAATCGAATTGTTTATGGTGCCGTACTCCCCGTGGATGAAAGACGTATTCCAAGGTGTATCGTTGTCGATGGGCTGGGTACCGGTGTCGCCTGTGGTGCCATAGCCGAAAGTCTCGTTATAGTAAGCTGCCTGATATTGACGGCTTTTTGCTCCGCATGGCGTTCCAGAAGGCACATTTGACCCGCAGACGGCGACGGCCAGAGCGTACCCGGTTCCTAGCGTGGATTGCTGGGTTGAGCCTTCGACGTTGCCGATTATAAAATAAAGGTGGGTCGGGGCGTTGAGGTCGAAGGACTTAGCTGCCTGATTCGCCAGGGCACCGCTCGAACCCGTACAGTTGACGGTGCCTCGTCCGGTCAATGGGAGACATACTTCCCCGGTTCCCATGGACCAGTTGCGAAAGGCTGTATTGTTGGCCGAAGACCCCCAAATACCATCCTGTCCCATCGTGTTCACCACGTTTCCCTCAAATAGATTGAATTGCGGGTGGGAACCGTGAAACGCTACGTCCTGAATGGCATAGACGGAACTCGGCAAAGTAGAGCCGGAGTCAAAGTTTCCAGTAGACAGGTTGTAGGCAATCACGTTGCCCGCTGCTCCCCATTCCAGCATCAACGACGTATGCAGTCTTTCGAAGATGTTGTTTTCCACTCTGAATCCCGTGGTCTTATAACGTAGATCGACATCGGAATCGCAACAGCCGGCAGTATGCAGGAAATCGTTCGAGAAGTAGTTGCTGACAATCTCTCCTCGATAGCTCCAGTCGGCATCGATATGGTCGGCAGCAGCATAATTGTTCTCGACTCCGCTTATCCAGCAGTAGGCGCACTCGACCATGTTAATCTGAGGATCAGTGCTCCCTGCATTGCCTTGATAAATCTGCAGGTTCTCTAGCCCGGAATAGTAATTTGCGGGGACAATAACCGCCAGCGGCGTCAGTGTATAGCTCACCATCAGCGGCATCTCAAGTGTAACGGTTGGACCATTGATCGCACTGATCCTATCGATTTGCCCCTGCTGTCTGGTTCCTCCGCCGGTCTGGCCTGCATCACACCAAGTGCAAATGCCCTCAGTTCCGACATTGGAGACCGTAACGCCATCCTGCAACTGGTCAATCATCAAGAGCGTGCCGACCGACAAGCCGCTCGTGCTCGACACCGTAATAGTTGTTCCTCCGGCATTCGCGTTACTGACGGTAATGGGTGAAGAGAAACTTGGCGCTGCTGTTACTCCCCCAGCTCCGAGCGAAACAGCCGCATACGTGCCGCTCGCCATATTCAAAATCGTGGCGGTCGCACCTCCGCCGCGCAACACGCAAGTAGCGGGAATAGTTAATTGACCACTTATCTGAAATGTTTGTGGACTCGATGGAGTCCCACCAAGCAGTACATAATGGTTAGTGCCGCAACTGGATAAGGCAGAGTTGATAGCGGATGTCTGATTTGATCCGGTCGAAGTAATCGTTGAACCCGATTGAGTCCAGTTTGCATCCGGGATTCCGCCGGGAATGCCGGTGTAATCCTGCCAGCTGTAAGCACACAGGCCGGGAGTTGTAGTCGCTGTTGGACTACAGCTTGAGGGGGTCTGCAGGATACCGTTCCAGAGTTGGGCATGGGAAGAAATGGAGAGGCTGAGCAAGATCAAGATAAGGGGGATTAGAAAAGTGCACTTGTTTCTCATTTAACCTCGCGAGCATTAAATTAGGCTCCCTTCTATCCCTAATGCTAAAAGCCTCCTTGATTGCAGGCGATCATTGGGACCGAAAACGCGCCGAACCACCGACGTTCGCGGGACCCGCCGATCCACTCAGGGGGAGTCTAAGTTCACTCTATCTCTGTCGGATTGGAAGCTCAACAATCGAAGGTGCATCCGGTTTCGGCTCCTTTTGGGTGTTCGGCCGATGTACGCTAGGGTTTAATCGAAAACCTGATTTTGATCTTTGGATGAAATGACGCTCATTCCACGTCGCCTATCCGCATTTAAGGCGCCCGGCGACGGTCGAAAATCTCCAACGAGTGGCGGTCGGGAACCCCTCCTACGACGTCGCTCATGTCTTCTCCTGCAGAATCTTTGTCTCCGGCTTGACGGACCGGCAATCAAGGCCTGGATTCCTTTCTTGAAACGCGATCATATCCAGTCTGTTGTCTGCGCTGCGAGAAACGATTTTGTCAAACCACTTGGCCGTTTTCCATCTGAATTTCAACAAAACTTGTTGGCCATACTTGGCCAGAGGCCAGCCAAAGACGATCTTCATCCAAGAGTACTTCCAAGGCAAGGTGGGGGTTTTCAGTTGTCCGCCTAGATCCTTGGCCATTTCCCTAGCCTGCTGCACAATCCTCGGCTTTTCTGGATGAAAATGTATCAGGGAAGCTTGCAGATATCTGAGACAAGCGGCTCGCGCCCGCTCGCCATCCTCCAACGAACGCAAATACTTGATGTGCAATCGCACTGACAACCAGTGAGCCTCTATCCTGCGCTCGGAACCCCCAATGTGGCTCAAGCCTCCGAATGCGATCCCGGGACCCCGGTAGTACACCTTGGCTTCAGGCACAAAGCGCACTCCTTTGCTAACTCGAAGAACCCGGCAGAAATACTCTAAGTCGTCATCGCTCAACATCCTGGTATCCCACGGCCCTGCAGCTTCCGTTAACTCCCGGCTGACCAGCCACGTGGCGGTCTGCATGTAAAGATTCCCCTCCATCTTGCGCAGCAACCACTCTGTCGGGGACAGGTCGCACCAGAGCGCCGTCGAGATAAATTTTGCACGATGAGGACGGTACATGAACCGCCCCCATGCCGATGACAGCACGATTCCACTGCTCAAACCTTCCTCCAGGGCCTCCATCTGTCGCGCAATCTTATCCGGAGCCAAAAGATCATCCGCGTCCAGCCACTGAATGTAATCTCCGTGGCTGAGAGCGAAAGCCCGGTTTCTGGCGGCAGCGGCACCCTGATTCGTCTGCGTCACGACTCGAACACCTTCGGCCTCAAACTGGCGCACGATGGCCAGCGTTTGATCGGTCGAACCGTCGTCCACCACAATGATTTCTTTTCGTGTCCAAGTCTGCGCCAGGGCGGAACGGAGTGTGTGGATGATCAATTCCCCGGCATTGTGGGCGGGTATGAGAATGGAGACCAGGGGCAGTGGACGCCCTTCCGGGGCGGCGGGCGAAACCGTTCGAGCCGTGATTAATCTTGGGCACATCTTTTCAGAGAGCTCCGCATCCGCAGTAAATGTCAGGCGATTTCCCCTGGGCCCGCTGGAGTGAGCACGGCGCTGGCACCGGAAAAGTCCGGATTGCTTTTTGGGGAGGCGTTGGAACCCAAATTCGCGGATCGCTTCCACGAAATCATCTCCCGCACCAGTCCCGCAAACTGCGTGAGGGGCCTAATTCCCCGGTGCAAAAGGATGACAGCACCGAGGTAGAGGAATCCGAACACGACGGAAATTGTCACAAGACGCCTCGCGGCCGCAAACCAGCCGGACTCGGCCACGGAGAAAACGGGAACATCGGGCACAAGGAAAGCTGAAATCCCGCCCGCTAGCAGCGAGGCCAAAATGTATCTCCAAACACACGAGATGATCGAGGAGATGCTCAGCTTTATAGGCTGTCCGGCGTACCACAAACCGGGAAATGCCAGTACCCAATAAGATGCGACCCATGCCACTGCTATGCCTTCTGCGCCCCAGCGCAGTCCCACCACGAGAAATAGAGTCGTCGTCCCCAAGTCTACAAGGCCCCATCGAAACAGCCTGTCTGCGCGCCCGATGGAAAAGTGAATCCATACATTGATGAAGTAAAGCATCATGATTCCGATGCCCGGTCCCAAAAGGGTGAAGATTCGGCCCGACTCCCGCCACTTCGGTCCCAAGAGAACGAAAATCAAGTCTTTTCCCACCAAGGTCAGGTCGGCGCCGAGGCCCATGCCAACAAACGCCGTAACCCCAATCGCGCCGAGCAGATAACGCCGATACTGGGCCCAGTCGTTCCGCAGCCGGCTTAGCGCCGAGACCGCCACAATCGTCAGACTGGTCGAGAGCTGGCAGGCGGGCAGTGCGAACAGGTCATATGCCTTCTTGTAAAATCCCAGGGTGGCAGATCCAAGGCGCCATCCCACCAGAAAATTGTCGAGATTGTTCGTGAAATAAAAGGTAGAAAATCGCGCATAGGTACTAGCCGCAAAGCGAACCATAGATCCGGTTCCCACGTGCCGCCGCGGTCGGCCGGGAAGCCAGGCACAGCCCACCCAGCTTCCAATGCACAAACTGAGGCTCTGCGCCACGACACCGGCTACCAGCGCCCAATATCCCCATCCCGTCCAGGCAAGCGCAATCGAAACCGCCACCGCCACGACACGGCCCAAGATGTCGTTGAAGGAGACCAAGGAAAATCGCATGGCTCGCTTCAACAGCGACAGGTGCAGCACGGACAGTCCGGTGAGAAAGATGGTTACTGCAACACCCTCGGCAACACCGGTGATCAGCGGGTCATGATACAAACGCGCCAAGAGGGGTCCAGCAGCTGCAAATCCGAGGGCTAGCACCAGGCTGCCTCCGACATTAATCCAAAATAAGTTGCTGGCGAGCTGATGATCTATGACGTCATGCTGCACCACCGCCTCGGTGATACCGTTCAATCCGAAGTTCACCAGAAGGAGGCTGAATGTCGTCACCATGGTCATCAGCCCGAAGTCCCGCGGAGTAAGCAATCGGCCCAGGGCGACAACGGCAACGATTTGAATGGTTAGTCCGAGACCTCCAGAAAACAACGTAACGCCCACACTGCGCACGGCGGCCTGCCGCAAACCCTTGCCCTCCGGCGCAATAGGCCGGAACGCGCCCCGTTCGTCAAATGGCTTCAATCGCGTCCTCGTAAGCGACGCAGCTCTCGGTAGTAGCGTGCCTCGTCGATTCACCGCTCTTCACCGAGCGGTCTTTGCGCTGCTTGCTAGCCGGAACCGCCAGGATCGCAAGCAGAAAGGCGATCCATGACACGGACATCATCCGAAAGCCTGCCTCAGTGAAGCTAAAGATCACGCCCACCACGAAAAATGCCAGCCGGATCGTTCCCGCTTTCCGGTCTCGCCGAAACAAAGCGATCACATTGCGATACCCACTCAGGATCAAAAGTGTGAGCAAAGTCACTCCGATCCAACCCAAGTTCAAGTAGATCTCGAGATAGCCGTTGTGCGCCTCCTGAATGCCTGGCTCGTTGATCAGGTTCCAAATCTTGAGCAGCCGGTTGCCAGCCCAAAAACTCTCGAATCCGGTTCCGACGAGGGGGTGGCTGACCACCGATAGCGCCGCAGCCCAAATGGCAGTCCGGCCAGTGAGAGTCGAGTCCCTGCCCAAAGACTCAACTAGATTCGATCCCGGAAGGAATACCGCGCACAGAGCAAGCATGATCGTGGCCGCGACCAGCAGGTGAATAGCCGCCGGCTTGCGGCTGATCCACCTGAGATTTGTTAATAAGATCAAAGTTCCACCGAACACGAAGCAGGAGAACGAGGTCATGGAATCGGCGGTCAAGAACAGGTAGATCGCCATCGCGATGATGATGGCGTGAGGTCCCAAATGATAGAGACGGTCGCGGCCCGGCCGCTTCCTGTAGGCGATCATGAAACTCCAGACCGAACCCAAGCCCGCGATCAGACACGTCTCACCTAGCAAGTTCTTGAACAGCGTGACGCCGCCAAATTGTGGTACCCAGGTCCAGTAGTTGTAGCTGCGTCCGATGTCGGGGTAATACTTGATGAACAGCACCGAGAGCGGCAGCAGAATAAAGGCCATTCGGGATAGAACCCGTTGCAGGGCGGCGGTCGGATTCACTTCCGTCATAAGGACCAGGACTACAGCCAGATCTCCGATAGCTTTGCTCCAGCGTTTGAGAGCGACGAAAGAATAATCGGACCAGAGAATGCTGATGGCGCAGTAGCCGAAAAATAGAAGAATGGGTGCATTGGCCCGCAGAAATGTTGCCGTCCTCCGTCCGCGCCACACGAGCACGCCCAAGGCGGCGAGCAGCAGACTTCCAAACACCGCCGCGTCGAGGGGACTTCCCTCCGGATTCTCCGTGGGCATCACGCTCCCCGACTCGAACCACATAGACACCGCACGCGACCCAGTGATCAGCAGCCAGAGTGTCGGGATCCAAAGAGCGCTTGAGATGCGTACCCTGGGGTCCCGGTCGAACCAGAAAAGCGCCAGGATCAGCACGAGGTAGACAATACTAGCAATGTGCGGGTTCATTGGCCATCGAGAAAAACACGGTGCTGAAGTTCCAGTGTCAAAAGGCGGTGGATCTCGGTAGTGAAATTAGCCTCTCCTTTGACATGCTGTTGTACCAATGATTCCAGAACGTTACGCTGAATGTAAGGACGGGAAAGCGTACGGGAATCTAACAGCATCTCGCGAACGTAGGGCGCGAGTGCATCCCGGTACCACACACGGTAATGGCAGAACTTGTGGCGGCCAAGAAAGAGTCGTTCCAGGCGTAACGGCGACAATGCGTGGTCCATGCGTGCGAGCCATTGAGGCATTCCATAGTCATATGCGTACTCTGCACGAAATGTGAATTCGAGATACGAGCGTACTATCGGAGCGGACCAACTTCCGGGCGCGCCACCAAGACCTCGGTCGGTGCGGAGCTGCCGGAGATGCCCGTTTCCGTCAGCAATGAGGCGAGCACAATCTTCATTGTCTTCAAAAATATCGCTCTTCGCAATTGCGGAATTCGGCGCTCGAAAGGCCGTGCGCACCAGATCGTTGTCGAGGAACGGAGAGCGTAGCGTCAGCTGTGTTTGTTCTAGGGCAAGAAGCCCATACTGGTACCAGGGCGCTTGCCGAAATGCCGTAAAGGAGACTGCATGACCCTGAACCTGCTTCGCATAAGTCTCCTTGGCAAGAGCAACCTGCGAGAGGAACTCTGGCTGGAAAAGCCCTGACATGGGCATAACGGGCTTAAAAGCCGCCAACCTCCGAAGAATCTCGCTTCCATAATTTCCAGTCATTCGAACCGGCGCGATTTGCGCAGCAAACTCGTTCGCATAGAGATCGGCTGCCCGACTCACCGCGGCGCATCCGTCACTTAAGTAAACGGTGCGCTCCGCATACTTTGGGAAGCGTGAGAGAAAATCGTCTCCGATCCGAATTACCTGATGGGACTGCTGGCAGATGTCCGCTACTCTATGTGCAATGATCACATCCTGGCAGTCACGGAAAGGTCCGCCAAATGTGTAACTCGGCAAGGTCTGGGGGGCGGCTTTGCACCACGCCATGATCATTCGGGTGTCGAGCCCGCCGGTCAGTGAGATTCCAATGCGCTCTCCGCCGTTGAAATAGCGTGGGAGATTGCGGGTAAAAACGTCGCGCAGCTCTCGATAATAGGCCTCGGGATCAAGCGGTGTCTGATTCTCCCACTCCGACGGATGAAAGTACGTGCTTCGAGACTGAACGGTGCCATTGCGAAGAGTCCACGCCGAGCCAGGCGGCAGCACAAATATGTCCCGAAACAGCGTGCGGTTCTCCAGAACACATCCGCAGGCAATGAACTCTCCCAGTCCGCGGGGTTCAGCGCGGCGCAGTTCCGGGCGAACAGCAAGGATCGCTTTCGCTTCTGCCGCGAAATGGAACCCGTCCTTTCCTTCGCTGTAGTAGACGCGATGCATCCCGTAGCGGTCATTAAATAGGGTCACCTTTGCACGCGTGCGGTCGATCAGCATGCCGTGAAAACGGCCATTCAGTCCAGCAGGAAAATCCGAGTCTTCTTCGCTCAGGTGAACCAGATACGATGCATGACCGGGCTCGATCGAGTGCCCCTGCGATTTGAGCCGCTCGGCCGTGCCCGGTTCAGGGTATTCCTCACCAGAAAAAATAAGGACCATGTCGCCCCTCTCATTGCGGAGAGGCATGCCGGCTGCAAAGCAATTGTTGCGCGCGACCCACCCGATGTAGAGTCCCAGATCCTCATCGATCCACGTGCCAGTGTCGTAGAAAGACTCATGGCGCAAAGACTGAAGCATGAGCTGAAGTTGAACCTCCGCCCATGGACGGGGTTTTTTTGTAATCAATCCGAAGATTCCAGGCATAGAGAGTCGCGCTGACAAGCTCACCCCGAAATGAAGATGTCTTGAAAAGTTTCGAGGCTAGAAATTGGAGCCGGCGGGAGGATTTTAACGCCCCATCTGCCGATTACGGTTCGGCCGCTCTATCATTGAGCTACACCGGCTCATTGGGATTTCTGTCGATAGTACCATCGAGCTCGCACGTTTAAGAGAGTTGTGATGACGCTACGCGGAAGAAACTCCATCAGCCCGCGGTAAAGCTTGTTTTGGACATAAAATCTCCCCCACGCCGACAGCGGGACGTAATACCTCGGCACCAGCAGCTCGCGAAATCCGTTGCGAACTTTGAAGTCTCGCAGACTGCTGTCGCTCTTATTCCCGTAATTGAACCGCCCATATGTCAGATGGCTGACTCCGTGAGCTGCACACAGTTCGACCGCTTTCGCGAGCAAAGCGTTTGAGGGGCGCTTATCATAATGGGCCACCTTCGAATTTAGTTGCAAGATAGAAGCGACATCGCCCCGGTAAACCAATTTCAGGAAGCCGATGAACTCGTCGCCACTATATGCGCAGATGAAATCGCTCCGGTCCACAAACGCCGAGTGGTCTCGTCGAACCTGCTCGAGACTCTTTCCATAATGCGGGTAACGTCGTCCCTGCCGCACCGGACACTCATTTTGCACTCCTGCTATTCCACGAATCGCGTCGTCGTCAAAGGGTTGAACTCGAATCTCAACCCCACGCTTTTGTGATCTCCGGACATTCTTTCGCGTTTCCTGGGGTAACTGCTGCCACCATTCTTCAAACGAAGGGATTTTCACCACAGCAACACTTTGTAATTCCAAGGGGTATGTATACTTAGGAACCACAGCTGGAAGTTTCTGCATGAAGGTGAAGACGTCCGCGCGGGCAACCGTCGATCGCTTCAGGATCTCCAGGTAGATTGAGGGCTCGGCAACTTCACGCACGAGCCATTCTTCGTCGTGAACGGAGGCGATCCGGGTCCACTTTCCTTTGATGGTTACGATATTTCCGTCTACGTTCAAAGCCGGGACGCTGACCCACTTGCCTTTAACGCTGATCTCAAGGCAGGCCGCAGCGACAGGTTGAGCTTCCATGGGCACTGGGGCTAAGCCACTCACCGGCAAACCTCCGAGCACGAGAAAAACAACTTGATGGTATTCATTACGATCCGCGTCAAGGGAAGCTCCTCAATTCGACCTCGCATTACCCGCAGCGTTGCACCGTCGGTTGCAGCCTTAGGGAGGGGCATTTGGGTAATCAGACCGACGGTCCCTGGCATTTGGTTTTTATGAAACCTCGGTGACGCTCCCGGTTATGCCAGTTGTTACGCAACTCCCGGAGCTTGGCCGTTACTGATTCAGGAAAATGGTCGACCAGCCGATGGTGAAGGCCTAGACGAACACTGACCTGCCCGAGAGGCGTCAAAGGAACATAGTAGCGGGGCACGTCGATGCGCTGGAATGCATTCCGTTCCTTGAAGTCACTGAGACTGTCCCGCTGCTTCTTGCCATAAGCGAAGTTCGAATACACGAGATAGGAAATGCCGCGATTGGCACAATACCGTACGGCCTCGGCCACCAATGCGTTGGTCGTAGCTTTGTCCCGATGCTGAATCATGGAGACGATATTCATCAACCCAGCCTGAGTTCCCGTTTCGTCGGTTACAAGCTTGACGAAACCGATCAACTTATTCTCATAGAACGCTCCCAAGAATTGGCTGCTGTCGAGGTACGTCGCCTCTTCCCGGTGGACAGTTTCCAGATCCTTGCCGAAGTGCGGAAATCGCCTTCCTTGGCGCACGGGACACTCGTTGTAAATTTCCCAGATACCGCGCACCAGCGCGTCATCGAAGTGAACCTCGCGGATCTTTACGCCTTTTTTCTCCGCTTGCTTGGCCTTGTTTCGGGCCTTAAAGCCGACCTGTTTATTCCACCAATTGTCGAACGTGGAGATCGGCAGAGCGGCAAAATTATCCCATTCCATCGGATAGGGATATTTGGGCGAAGTATCCGGCAATCTCTGAATGAAAGTGAACAGATCGATTCGCGTTCCGCAGTTTCGCAAGCCGTCGAGCACGGGCTTGGGATCTTCAAGAAACATGTATTTATCGGCATCGAGGCGAGCCGTGCGGATCAGCCGTCCCTCAATCTTAATTTCTTTGCCCTGCATATTCATAGATATCAGACTCCCCGGCGTCTGCGACAAGCATAGATCGCGTAATTATTCACGAGCAATACTTTTCATTTATAAAGAACCAGCCAAGCGCCCTCCAGGACGGCTTGGAAATTGGCGGGGAGGGAAGAGATTTGAACCCCGAGTGGTGCCACCCACTACGGCCGGTGAACTGGCCGCTGCCTTAGCCAATGGCGACCTCTCCGTAGTCTTGACACAAGTCTAAAAATACGACAGCCGTTTTCCGGCGGGCCTCGCGTCGGTTGAAAAAAGTGTTTGTCGAATTCGGAAGTGACGTCTATCCCCTGACGTACTGCTCCGTCACCGGATTGATGCCCACCACAGCGAGCAGTTTTCCCAGATGATCGAACATGCTGACCAGCAGAGTCATGAAGCGGTGATGCCCCGCGAGTTGCGCAAACGGAAGCGCGACGGTGTAAAGTGGAACCGCAATCAGCGATTTGACAATGCTGGCAGCGTTGCAGGTGGGATCCAGTCGTGCGCTCGCGCCGCGCAGCAGAGCCTTTCTCAGCATGTAACGTCTCTTCCATCGCGCCGGAGGAACCGTCTCGTAGACCACGGCATCCGCCGACCAGATGAAGGTGTGCCCCCGCTCGATCTTTCTTCGAAAAAAATCCTTGTCTTCTCCGGCACGGAACTGCGGCCGAAAGGGCGGTTCGGCGTCTTCCAAGACTTTCTTTCTAAGCAGAACGTTGCCGGTCCGCGCTTCGTACCACCGCACGACGGTTCCTGTGAGATTGATCCGCCGATCATAGAAATGGCCTTTGGCGAGCCACTCGGGCGGCGCTTCATTGAAATGGCGTTTAACCGGCCCGAGCACGCCGTCCACCCCGTAGCCCTCGCAGGTTGAGAGTAACACTGACAGCCAGTCCTTCTCTGGAAACTCGTCGTCGTCGATAAAGGCGGCGAAGTCACCTTCCACATGCTCGACCGCTTTATTCCGCGCCAGCGCGATATTCTGCCGGGGCTCAACGCAATAGCGAATTTGAATCGCCGAGCGAGCGGCGAACTCGGCGACCACCGGCTGGGCTGACTGAGAACTGTCATTGTCCGCTACCACAATTGAATAGGAGAACTGTCCTGCTGTCTCCTGCCGGACCAGATGGTCAAGGAGTCGCTTAAGAAAGTCGGGCCTCCGGTAGGTGCAGACACAAACAGTGACATGTTTCGTCCTTGAGATCATGCGAACCGATGTGAAAATGAAGCTGAAATCAAGAGCTTTCGCCGCCCCAGTCCTCCAGCGATTTGTGTGTTCAAAACATGCGGACTGATCGACGGGCGTTGAGCGGGGATTGGTAGGGTGTCCCCAATCCGGCTAATCATGAGGATGGACCCGCGCTGCGTGGTAATCGACCCTTCGAGAAACGGTGGCACCCTTTTCTTCCCTCATTAACTTTCGAATCTGCTCAATACCTCAACCGCGCCTTCGGCCGAAAAACAATCACCGTGGGGTGCCCGGGCTCTTCATACCGGCGCTTCTCGAGAACGTCAAATTCGGTCTCCATGATGTTCAACATTGCTGCCGGCCTATGCTTGTCCTTGGCGTCGAGGCTGTTTCCGCTCGAAGCGAACAACCTGACGACGAAGACGCCGCCGTCTTTCAGGTTGGCTGAAAAGCGGTCCAAAGTGGATTTAACCTTACCCAAAGGAACGTGGTACATGGACTCGCGGAAGAGAATTACCTCGTACTTACCGGGTGGAACGTAAGTGAGAAAATCGCCGCATTCAAAACTATTTTTAGTCTGCCGGCCGCACTCCTCGCTCCGCTTCTTGGCCTTGGCCAAGGCCGCCTCGGATATGTCTACTCCGAGATAAGTCTTATAGATCGGCGCCAGTTCTGTCGCCGTATTGCCTGATCCGCAACCGATGTCGAGGATATTTCCGTTCGCGACATGCTTTTCGAGATGGCCATAGACGCAGTCCCCAACCGTGTCATAGGCGAAGGACCATTTTTCCTCGGAGTATTCCTTATCCCAAAAGCGCTTCTTAAGATTCGACGGGCCATAGCTCAAAAGAAACCCGCGGAAGAATTGCAAACTTCGGTCAACAATATACATGCTCTAATCTCCAGCTAAATTTTTCCGTACCGATGCAGTCTGCTTACTTTGGCCTCACTACGAAAGGCGCGGAGGAGTCGTCCAGGAGGCTTGCCACCACGATCCCATGAGAGGTTTGCAACGAGCGACTGCGAAAGATTGCGGCCAAAAAAAAATCTTCAAGACCTGGTGACCAGCTTCTTCAGCCTCTGCATCTGTTCGCGATGCGTAAAAGCCACCACATCTTTGGATACCGAGACGTCGGCCCCCCGCGCCATGGACCAGATATAACCTGCTCCCAGCGCCAGGCCGCCGACGAAGAGAGGCGAGTTCTTGCTCTGATATAACGTCCGGAATAATTCCCAGAGCGGATGGTTTCCCAAAGAGTAATCCTTGGCTCCCTGTTTAAACGTGGCCTTCAGCGCGCCTCGCTGGGCAGTACCCATCGTTCGGTGGTGAATGCACACCTTATCGGTGAACGTTCTGGTCTTCCATCCCTTCATCCTTGCGGAAACGACCGCGATGTGGTCGATGCCGCCGCCTTTCACCGGCGTATACCCGCCGATGGCTTCGTAGCACTCTCGCCGAAACAGTTGGCAGCCCCCCCAGACGTTCTCGATATTCGAAAAGCGGTAGTCGTATTGTCGCGATCCTTCTTTGAAAGGCGATCCGCCGACGCCGAGGTCGGGGTTTTCGGCAAACTTGCTCAAGAGGTACTGGAAGTGGTCGGGTTCAATCGACACATCGGCATCGAGATTTCCGACCACATCCGGGTTCAGATCCTTCGCCTTGTCAT
>Ga0302320_10015261_pt1 | contig 15801 bp, 16 predicted proteins | sample Bog_T0_3_FD_202130 | JGI IMG/M metagenome (GOLD analysis project Ga0302320, IMG submission 202130) | Peat permafrost microbial communities from Stordalen Mire near Abisko, Sweden - Bog_T0_3 | ecosystem: Environmental > Terrestrial > Soil > Wetlands > Peat | place: Sweden: Abisko, Stordalen Mire... | reverse complement strand
GCGGCGATGGCCGGTCTCCTTGGAGTTCGGCTTGGTGGGACGAATCGGTATGGAGACGAAGTCGTAAAGTCGGCGTACCTTGGCGGCGACTTTCCTCCGCCAGGAAGGAGAGCCGCGCGGCGTGCATGGAAAGCGGTCGCCATGGCCTCCATTCTTGGATTCGCAGGAGCACTGCTCCTTACATGGAGGAAGAGAGATGTCTAGCGGTTTCATTCCGGCGCACGGCGGACAATTGCGCGAGTTGGCCGCGAAGTTCGGGGTACCGGAGACATCGCTGATTGACTTCAGCGCCAGCATCAATCCAATGCCGCCGAGCGACTCCGTAATCGAGACGCTCTGTGAATTGGTCCGCGCACGGAAGATTCTAACCAATTACCCGGACTCAGAGTATGGAGAGTTGAAAGAGGCCATTGCGGTCTATGCAGGGGTCGATGCGAATACAATCGTGGTCGGCAATGGCGTCATGTCCTTGCTTGCTGCTGCCTTGCGTGCGCTCCTCATTGGCCGCTGCCTAATTCTGGTCCCCGGATTCGGGCAATACAGGCAAGTGCTCGCGGCTTCCGGTGCTGGCGTTTCCACGCTGACGCTCCGTGCAGAGGAAGGATTCTCTTTCGACCACGAATCCGTGTTGGCGTGTTTAAAGAGCACGAGCGCGCAGGCACTCCTATTCGCGAATCCCCACAGTCCGTCCGGACATCTCATGCCGGCTGCCGAACTCATGGAACTTCAGCGAGCCGCTTCCGATCTCGGCGTGACCACTATCGTCGATGAGGCATTCATCGATTACTCTCCGGAAGAGAGCCTGTCTCAGGCAGTCGCGAAATCGCGCAGTTTGGTAGTCTTGCGCTCATTGACGAAGATCTTTTCGATGCCGGGTCTACGCGTAGGCTATGCGGTTGTCCATCCAGGCGTGCGAGCCGCATTGGAACCATGCATCCCGGCTTGGTCCGTGACTTCTATAGCTGCGGAAGCGGCACGATTGGCGCTAAGCGATCAAGTGACGATTACCACGGCTCGCGTCACCAATGCGGTGGAGAGCCGTTGGTTAACCAGCCAGTTACTGGAACTCGGCATCCGAGTCTTCCCCAGTGCGGCCAACTACCTGTTGCTGAAAATTGATGAAGGCAGCAATGGTCATGAATTATGGCGAAGGCTTATTGTTGAGCAGCGAGTTGTCGTCCGGTCTTGTGCAAATTTCGAGGGGTTGGATGAGCACTACTTCCGCGTCGGTGTCCGTACCAGGGCGGAAAATCAATTCATGCTGACAGCTCTGGCTCAGTCGCTTAAGCCCGGGAATCGATGAAACCAAGAGGACTGCAATGGCCCGGATGATTTGCATGTTCGGTGTGGCGATACGTGGAGCGGAGTCGCGGCCCTGCGTTTGGGATTCTCACCGTGTCTTGTATGTATCTTGGAACATCCGGCTTCTTTGTCCCGACACCTCCGCTGGTTTGAGGGTCATCCGCCAGACGCGAACCCCAACGCCGGAAGAGGACGACCTCCCCGACTACGGCCAACAGACAAAGCGAATTCTTTATAGATGGGTATCTGCTTGACGCACCCTGCCACAAGATGTAGTATCTCGCAATGGTAGAGGAATATCCACGGAACCAGATGGAACTCGAAGCAATGTTCTCGACAGAGGAAGCCTGTCGAGGATATCTTTTCCGGTTGCGCTGGCCGGATGGGTTTAGCTGTCCGTATTGTGGCCAGTCCGAGTATTGGCCAATCCGGGGGATTCAGCTTCGCTGCGCAGCTTGCAGGCGCTTGACTTCGATAACCGCAGGCACAATTTTTCAGGATACCCATACACCCCTGACGGTTTGGTTTCGAGCAATGTGGTGGGTAACTACGCAAAAGAACGGGGCTAGCGCGTTAGGGTTGCAGAGGATTCTAGGCTTGAAAAGCTACGAAACGGCCTGGACCTGGCTACACAAGTTTCGCCGGGCGATGATCAGACCAGGCCGGGAACTTCTTAGTGGGAGGGTGGAAGTCGACGAATGTTATATTGGAGCGCCTGAAGAAGAGATGCAAGGCCGCGGCGCCCACGAAAAAGCCTTAATAGTTGTCGCAGTCGAAGATAACGGTTCAGGGGTAGGACGTATTCGGTTTCGCCAAATCCCGAATGCCTCCGCAGCAACTCTCAACCGCTTTATTCAGGATTCAGTTGTTCCAGGCAGCGTAGTCCATACCGACGGCTGGCGAGGGTATAGGAAAGTCGGATCGCTTGGATATACGCACGAAGTAACAGTTCAGACAGGTCGCAAGGAGAAACCGTCTGAACTGTTACCGCGTGTCCACTTGGTGATCTCGCTACTAAAACGTTGGCTGATGGGAACCCACCAAGGCGCAGTGAGCCACAAGCATTTGGACTATTATCTGGATGAATTCACGTTTCGCTTTAACCGTCGGAAGTCGATGAATAGGGGAAAGCTGTTTTACCGGCTCGTACAGCAGGCAGTAGCGATCGAGCCGGTAACATTGGATATGATTTTGCATCCTGAGAACGAACTGGCACCGAGGCTGTTTCCCCGGAAGGCGCCTGCGAAGGAAGAAGGAGTGCAACTGGTTACAAAACATGCTTAACAGGACTCACGGCCCAATCAAGTTAGAATTCGGGCTATTGTAGGCGATTAAGTACGTCTTCCATTAAAGCAACTGCGCAAAGGTCCTGAGTTCTGCGACCGTAGCCACAAGACCTCGTTCCATTAGATTCTCCAAATACTGATCTACGTTATAGGGTGGATTTTTCAGTCGGTGGCGCACCTTCTGCACAGAACTGCAGAAGATACCAGGCGCTAGATAGAGATGATTACTCAAGAACTCGTCTGGATGCTGCGCTTCGATGCCGTGGGAGGCAAGTGCTTCGTTCGGGAAGTCTTTCAGGTTATACGTGACGATCACGTCGCAGCGGCCTACAATTGCTGCGGCCAACACGTGACGGTCGTTGGGGTCGGGCAAGGTAAGGGAATCAATGAGATATTCGTACTCTGTCACCAGGCAGTCGCGCGTGCTTCTGTCCATAAGATCGCGCGTCCGCTCAAGAACGACCCGGCTGCGATGCGGCTCGTTCTCAAGTAGCGCGTCGATCCATTCGCGGTGAATATCGGCTGTCCACTTCGCATGAAACATGTCGGTGACAGCGAGTTGCAACAGTAGGTCGCGCAGTGGCGCAGGATACAGCACATTGGCGTCTAGCAGTGCTGTGTAGTGGCTCATGAACGCGAATATCCCATATCGTTCTGCTGCGCCTCTAAGGTGAGCTGATCGAGAACAGCCTCTCGTTCACGATCAATGCAAGCCTTGTACGCCATCACGTCTTCCATACGGATGCGACGATGCTTGCCAACTTTACGATGTGGAATGGCATTTTCCTCCAGCAGCTTGATAAGGTAGGGGCGAGAGACGTTTAGCACGCCTGCCGCCTGCACGGTCGTCAACTCGGCATTCTCAGGGATCAGGGAGACGCCCCGCCCTGCCGCCATCGCTTCGAGAATGTCCATAAGTAGGGCAACCGCACCAGCTGGTAGTTCAAGAGGTTGATCTTGCCCTGCGTCGAGGACGCGCACGGACAGAGACCTGCCAAGCCGCGCATAGGGTGACAAACGGCGACCCGAATCGCGGGCTAGTGTTGCCTCTAGCGTCGAGGGCGCCAATTGACGATGAGGTACAGCAAGAGTAGCGGCCATAAGAGTGTCCTCCAAGGATTAATATGCCACATAAATGAAGTAAATGCAACGAGTGAAATAAACGAAGCGACTCCCATGTCGATTCAAATTCCGTTAACCGTCTGAACCAATTACCTTTATCAAACACATTAGCCAAAAGGACTCGGAGATTCCGGTAAGCGAAATACTGACAAATTACCTTGATCGCATACCCAACTACTAGATATTGCGGTAGGGTGCGTCAAGCAGATACCCATCTCTTTATATTGTTCCGAAATTCAATGCGATCTCCGTAGGGGCTCAGTTTCCTCTCCAAACCGCGCGTGATAAGTTCCTCAATGCCACGCAGTATGGCTTCGACTACCCAAATTTGGTCTTTATTGAATTACTCGCGGGTATCGGCCAGGCGGAACGCTCGACTCCCAAGTTCCATCAAGGTGCGGTTGGCTCCTACTAATAAGCCGGCACGGAAGGGCGCGATTCCAACTTGACATATGCTTGACAGGTCTGCGTTTGCGGTCTCAACATCGACAAAGGCAAAGTCCATAGGCTATTTACGTCTCATAACCTTGAAGTGGTTAATTGGGGCAAGTATACTCCGCAGATGCCTGACACCTTTCAAAGCGTCAAGAGAACATGCACCAGAGTTCCCCGCTCCGCCGATGCAAACCGTGTGCCTCCATTGTCTGGCTCAGTTGAGGAGATTTGTTCCAACGACCTACACGCATTCCGACATCGGATTGCGTAGCAGAATTACGGGGTAATTGTGAGGATACGGCGTGGCCGCCCGCCGAAATTGAAACCATTCATTGCGGCCATAACGAGAGAATGAGGACAAAATGAACGGTTGGGATCGCAAGTTTCTTGAGATGGCAATGCTGGTGAGCTCGTGGTCGAAGGACCCGTCAACGAAGGTCGGCTGCGTGCTCGCGGACGATGATCACGCCCAGCTTTCAGAGGGTTTTAACGGATTTCCACGCGGCATTGCTGATGACGAGCGGCTTCAACAGCGAGAGATGAAGTACCGCCTGATCGTCCACGCCGAGGCCAACGCGATCGCGGCTGCAGCCCGCAACGGACACTCCTTGAAGGGCGCCACGGCTTACGTTACTTTCTGCCCGTGTCCGCAGTGTGCGGCTCTGCTTATTCAAGCAGGAATCGTTAGGGTTGTAACTATCGAAGGCGCGACTCCAGCACATTGGAAAGCAGAATGTGAGATTGCCCAAGATCTGTTCCAGGAAGCGGGAGTCGTTTACGAAGAGGCAGAGCGAGCCGACGGAACACGACGAAACGTTTGAAAATGGGGTTGCATCGGCCTGTGATCTTAAGTCTGCTGGTGGAATCGGGTAGAAGTTCGATGCTGAGGCGTTTTTCAGAGGACGGATTTTGCCATGCTTCTGAACGGTCACTGGCTGATCCGGGCGATGGGATGGCGTTTCGGCTCGATACTCGGCGTACGGCATTCTAGAGGGAGTTATGGAAACGGCGGCATCATCCGAAGCGCGCTTAGCTCCATAGCCTTACTCGACTAACCCTGTTTTCGGGGAGTTTCCGCGACACTATCTGCCTTCAAAACGCCTTGTAAACGATGTCGGGTGCTGGCTGATTAAGCAGGACGGTGATCACCAACGCAAAGAGGCCGAGCGCGGACGCATAGACTACGAGCGCGTATCGACTGGCAAGGAGCGGCTCTTCAGTGGTTCTAATCGACAGCAGTGCGGCGCGTAGCCATTCCCATAGCGCCAGTGCCGCTGTTGCGCTGAACCATATAGTCAGACTTACACCGAGCCATTGGATTACCCCTAGTTCAGAAAAGGCGTGATCGATCTGTTTCCAGCTTGCCCAGAACCAGAACTGGGTGAAGGCGAACCAGGTGAAGGTCAAGCCGCGGCCGAATGAGATGTAAACTGCGTTCTGTGCCAGCGCCCTGTATCCCTTGCGCCCCAGGATGCGCGACAACGCTATCTGCCAAAGCTTGTTTATGGATACGCCGCCGCCCTGAAGTACGCCGAAGATGAGGAACTCCGAGGTGCGCCCGTGCCAGAGGCCGACCAGGAAGAAGGTCACGAAGAAGCAAAACGCGCCAAGGAACGGTTGAAGCTCAGGCGAGGGGATGCGCCGCATGAGGGCGAGTAGCAGCGGGTTATAGACATAGGTCTTGAGCCAGACGGACAGGGTGATATGCCAGCGGTTCCAGAAGTCCAGAAACGAAGAGGCTGAGAACGGACGGTCAAAATTCTCCGGCAGGCGCAACCGCATCAGCCGCGCCAGTGCAATCACGATGTCGGTATATCCCGAAAAATTTGCGTACAGGAAGAACGGATATAGGACGGCCATCTTGAAGGCTGCATACAGCTTGAGGGGGAGCGGCAAGGGCTGGGAAAGTTGCGCAAGAGCATCCACGCGCATCATGTCCAGCAGCATCGCCAGAACATTCACCTTGAAGAAACCGCGGACCATGCGCTCTAACTGCCGTCCCACGGTTCGGATACCGAGCTCGATGGGCTCAGGGTCAAACTGATCGCGCGCAAATTCCCCGTAGCGCTGGATGGGACCGGAGACGAAGGTGGTGAAGTTGAGCGTGTAGAGCAGGTAAGCGCCGGGACCGATACGGTACTTTTCCTGCTTGTCGCTGGTTTCAATCAGCAGGTGCAGCACGCGAAAGAGAATGTAGGAGAGCCCGAGAGTGAAATAGGGCGAATGAATGAAGATTCCCTGGGGAAGGAAGGTGTACTTTTTCAGCCAGATGTAGACGAACAAAACCGCCAGGATGCTCCAGACCAGAGACTTCGACCAGCCGCGCTGGAGCAAGGCGAGCGCGCCATAGCCCAGCAGCAGAAACCCGGCCAGCGGGAGAAACACGATCGGGTTGTGGGCCAGCAGTCCAAGGAATACGAGGCTGACAAGCATCAGAACGGCCGAGCGCCACGCGCGGGAGCGGCTCAGGTTCGAGAGGATGGCCGCTGCCAGACCAAACCCTACGAACTGAATGGATGCTGAATCCATTGCTATCGTCATCGCCGGTTCACCGAGGGCATTTGAGAGTCGCCGTCGTTCAAAAGCGCAGGCCCTTGATTGTCCAACAATTCCTTCACAATCTTTCGAGACACCAGGCCGTGACCTTCCGCGTTCATGTGAGTATCCACCACGTAGTAAGTCTGGTTCGGATTGGGGCCGTCGCGCACGGCGTCGAGCGTATCGATGAACTCCACACCATGGCGCGCGGCGATTTTTCGAAGCCGGTCGGCAAGCTGATAAGGATCCACGCCCGGCGGAGGCGTCTGCATCCTCATGATCGCTGTTTGCGCCAGGCTGGGCACTTCGACAAGCACGAAGGGAACCTGTTGGGCCTTGGACTTGGTCGCCATCTCGGCGATCAAGACTTCAAATGCTGCAAGCCGCGCCTCCCATGCAGGTGTCAAAGGTTTGCGGAGATAGTCCGCATGATCGCCGTAGTTCATATAGATCCGGATAAGAGTGGCGCTGTTCTGAAAGAGAAAGTGGGCGGCGGCGGTGGCAGTCGCGCTTTCCTTGGCCAGATCAGCCATCCGCCCCAGGCGACTGCGTCCCACGGCGTCCGGCTTGCCGGTCGCCCTTATCGGCTTGTAACGGTCCGCCAATAGAGAGGGATCGAGATGCTCGATGTCGTAAGGACCGACGGACATCATCACCAGGTTTGGCTTGAGCGCGAGGGCCTCGTCTATCTGGTGGAATACGCCGATGGGAGAGGCATTGACCCGGCCCAGATTCTGGACTTCGACAGGCCGGCCAAGGGCTTCCGTCAGGCTCTGAGCAGTCCTCTCAGCGAAGGTCTGGTCGTAGGGAATATACAAGCCCTCGCTTATAGAGGCGCCGAGCAATGCGATTCTTGTGGTGCCTTTGGGCTTCGGACCGCAGGATTCCTTCGTCCGATATCCGCAGTCGTTATAGGCGTTTGTTACCCATGGCCCCTCGGCGGCTTTCAGGTGCGTGGTGCAATTTGCACGATAGCGATAGCCAATGAAGTTGTCGTTAACCATGCACACGTCCCTCCCCTGCGAAGCAAACAAGTGCCTGGTGACCCCTTCGGTAGCCAGAAGGCAAGTGACAATAGTGAGCAGGCTCAATAGCGGGAGAAGGACAAAGTCCCTCTTAGGCAATCTGGCCTCGCTGCGGTGGTCAGGAGTCGCTGGGTTCGATGGGCTCATGCCAACTCACCTTCTGGCGCCGTGGCCAGCGCAGACAGCTTCGGCTCTTTCGCCTGCGCCGGATTTGCGAGCGCCGATCCGCTCACGAGGCCGGCCCCCCTGGGCCGCTTGCGAAGCCTTGCGAAACCACCTTCATCGGCGCGCTGTCCGGCGCGGGGCCGGCCACGGCGAGTTCCCAGCGTGTCAGACCTGGTTCCTCCTCCAGCACCTTTTGGAATCCCAGCCTTGCGTAATGATCAACGACAAGCTTGTTCTTTTCCGTGGGGTGATAGACGCCTTTGAGCATGTGGATACGAGCGTTGCGGGCGTGTTCCAGAATTTCGCGCAGCACCATGTTCTGCACATTGCGGCCCAGGACACGGCAGCTCATGAGCCACGTATCGATCTCCCACACGCCTGGATCGGCCGGTCGGCAGATGACCACGCTGATCATGCCGTTGTCGCCGAAGGTATCCGCCAGACGCACCTGCAACGTGAAGACGTGAGGATCGGCCTCCGCTGCGGCTACTTCCGGGTCGGTATAGCGGCGGGTGGTCAGGTTGTACTGGTTGGACTTGTTAATGAGCTGCACGATGCGCGCGCGTCCGGTGGCATCGAAGGGTTGGAACGTGATGGTCATGTCCAGCGAAGCGAGGTATGCGTCCACGCCGCCCACCTGCTTTTGCAGACTTGCGCGGCGGGCGTTGGCCTGGTAGAAGCCCGCGCGCTGCAAATCCTCACTGGAGAAGGCTACCGCTTCAAAATAGCCGGCAGCAGCCAGATACCGGGTGTACCAGGCCGGCTCCTCGGGCAGCTCCGGTACAGCCACTTGGGGAAGCAGCTTGCGAACAAGGCCCCGCTCCGCCGGGTTGTCGTCAACAAGGACCATTGCGTCCAGGCCTAAATTGAGTTCGGCGGCGATTGCCTGAATGTTAGTGGCCTTGTCATTCCAGTTGGCCTGGAAGACGGCGATGTGATCCAGTTTCAGCAGCATCTCGGGATGCTTTTCAAACGGTTCGCGGGCCACGTCATCGGCATTCTTCGAGGCGACGGCGAGCACGACGCCACGCTGGCGCAGATCGAGAGCGAGCCGCTGCACGGCCAGATGCGCCTCGCCGCGCGCATCGCCCTGCGCCACCTTGATACCGTCCAGTCCGTCATCGCCGATGACGCCGCCCCAGGCTGTGTTGTCCAGGTCAAGGATGAGCACCTTGCGGCTCTTGCCACGCAGCGCGGCTACGGTGCGCGCCACATGTTCGGCGTAGAGCGGAATGATTTGATTGCTGAAAGAGAATTTTGCCATGTTCCACAACCGTGTGTTGTGCCATTCGGCCAGGCCCACGATTTCGGCTAGTCCAGCGACATCAAGCAGCACATTTCCAGAGTCGAGAACCATCGCAGCCAGTTCGCGATTGATGGCATCCAGAAGGTGGCGACGGGTTCCGGGAAGCGCCCGATCCAGGCTGCCGAAGAGCGGCTCGACTGGCGGCGCAAAGTTTTGAAAGATGCAAACTGCGTTCGAGTGGGCATTGATTCCGTTTCGCAAGGCCTGCAGATATCCGATGGCTCCCTGAACCGTAGCCGAAGCGACCTCACGGTCTCCTGGCGAAAGCTTCAGCGGTATGGCGCGGTAATCCAGCGCAAGGAGCACGGCATCCGGCATGGAACTGTTGACCTTGGAGTCGGGAGTCAGGGCCTCCTGGGCCACCTGATCGTACGACGGCTGCACGACCTCAAGGGCGATACCATGCCGCAGAGCGCTCGCCTTCAGTGCAGGCACGATCATGTCGATGGCTGAGTTGCTGAGCACAGCGAGACGGAATGGGATCAGCGGGCCAAGCCCGTTGCCGGCCACTCTCAGTTTGTCCATCGTCCTGGCCAGCCTTGTCAACTGGTTCAGGTTCAGGCCATGGGAAGCGAGCGCCTGCAATTCGCCGCCGAGATAAGCAGTGGATTTCGCCACCGCCTTGAGGCTCTCGGAGAAATCCTCTGGCGCCTGTGGTAGCCATCGCAATTCTGAATAGAGTAAGTCCATCGCCGGTGGCCGCTCCTTTGAATTGGATTAAATCTATCGCCGATCTGCCTTAGCTCAGGCGCGCGCCTGGATCAACGCGACGAGGTCGCCGACGTTCTCCAGGCTGCCAATCTCCGAGGTGGAGAATTCGATCTTGAACGCTTTCTCAACGGTGAGAATCAGCCGAATATGATTGACGCTGTCCCAGCCATCTACGTACTTTGCGGTCAGCTGCGGGGTGACTTCGATGGAATCATCGTCGAAAACATCTTCAAATATTTCTTTGAGACGCGAATAAATTAACGCTTGATCCATTGGAGAAAAGCACCTCGCGAGAATTGATATATACGGTTCTTACTAGAGCGTGTTTCATAAATGGGTTCGGCCGCAAATCAGTAACTTACATCTGAGGCAAGCGAACCACACGCTCCCTGACGATTGAAGGATGAAGCTTTCAGCAGGAAAGAACGCGTCCGGGCCCTAAGGGAGCCACCCGTTAGGTCTATTTCCTCGGATTTGCGGATTTCTTCTGTTTCGGCAAAGATCGTGCGGTCGAGCCCCGTTATCCCCGCCATACATTTCAAAGAACTCATGTGCAATGGGCGGAAACGGTCGAGGGTGCAAAGGGGCACAAAATTTGTGCCCCTTTTGCAGATACATTCCCGCCTCAATCCAGCCATTACCGACCTCCAACCGATGTTGCGGCCTGCTCGATAAACTCTGCCACTCTCTGCGGCTCCTGAAGCATTGCGAGATGGCAGGTTGGCAATGTGATCGTTGTGGCCCCGATCCTTTCCGCCATCGACTCCTCCAGACCGGCAGTGATCGCTTTATCTTGAGCCGCGACGATAAACCATGTAGGTTTCGTTCGCCAGGCGGGCGTCACAGTGGGTGTTGCTTTGAGGTCGGCAAGAGACGTCTGGCCTTGTGTAGCCGTTAGCTCAACCTGCTCGGGTCTCGATAAGTCTTGAGCAAAGGCCGCGGCGACACCTTGCGCGGAGATCGTTACGAATTGGTTGGCATTGTCGAAGAGAAGAAATGGCGTGAGCGGAGAACCAACCTTTAGCGTCCCCAGCAGTGAGAGCGCGGATTCACCGCTATCGGGAGCAAACGCGGCAACATAAACCAGGCCTGCCACATTTGGATCGTTTCCGGGTGTATCTCCGATGACGACGCCCCCATAAGAGTGTCCGACGAGCAGCACGGGACCTGGGTATAACTTCGTGATGCGTGCAATGGCACGCTGAGTCGCAGCGTCATCGTCAGCAAGGGATGTAAGGGGAAGCTGCGCTGCGACCACATGATATCCGTCTGCCTCCAGCAGAGGAATTACACGGGACCAGCTCGAGCCATCAGCCCACGCTCCGTGAACCAGTACGATGTTCCTGACGCCGTGATTGAAATTGTCTCGCGAGGATTCGGGTGATTGTTGGGCAAAGCCAACGCTATGGAATCCTGCCGTCAGCAGAAGCCCCACACTCAACACTGCTTGTATGGTTTTTCCTGTTCTCATAAATTGTCCTCTCATATTTTGATCTTCACCTCGTGTGCCGATTTGGTTGGGTAGCGGGATTCGTGGGCTTACATACGCTCTTCTCTAATTCGACCTGGCTTTGGACGCGGCATCGAAAATCACGCCGGCGACCTTCGACGGTTGTGCCAGCATAATTACGTGGCTGGACGAGACGGTGGTTGTTGCCGCCCCGATTTTCTTCGCCTGAGCTGCTTCGAGGTCGGGTGAAATTGCACGGTCATTTGCGGCGACGATGTACCACGACGGCTTCGACTTCCAAGATGGAATCGTGACCTCTCCCTTCATTGCAGCAACGCTTACTGGCACCTGCGTCGCGATCAGAACCGAAATCTCTTTGGCGGAAAGGTCTTGCGCGAAATCCTCGGCAATCCCCTTGGGAGTCAGTTTGAGGAAACCACTCTTGTCGGGACGCAGTTCTGAGCCGATAGGTGTCGCAACGCTCGAAATGAGACCAAAGGTGGATTCTCCCGCATCTGGAGCCACCGCTGACACATAGACGAGTCCGGCCACCTTGGGATCGTTCCCGGCTTCGGTGATCACAGCTCCGCCGTACGAGTGACCGACGAGCAATACCGGCCCATCCTCGAGAGCAATGGCGCGCTGTGTTGCAGCAACGTCGTCCGCGAAAGATGTGAGCGGAATCTGAACGGCAACAACATGCAGGCCCTTCGCCTCCAACAGTGGAATCAGCTTCGACCAGCTCGAACCGTCTGCCCATGCCCCGTGAATGAGGAGTACGGTTTTTACCCCTTCAGTGGGCGGTGTTTGTCCCGTCGCCTTAGCGGCAGGAACGATGATTGCGAGTAGTGCGACACACGTCGCCACCACATTCCGAATACACTTGAATGCCTGCATTATTTTTCTCCTTGATGTGGGGAAGATCCGTACAAGATCGGAAGTTGTTTTCTCAGAGTCCGTACGGGCTGATCTAATGCGAAGAAACAGACAGTGCTCTGGCCTTCTCACATTCGCCTTCCTGAATAATCCGAGCGTATTCCCGGATGAGAGGAAGCGTATAGACGATAACCACCCAAAGTCGGCTAATCCCGCCGGAAACATCATGGGTGTCGGTATCGGCATAGGGGGAGAGTCACCTCTCCTCCCCTGGCATCTCTCTCTTTTTGCCTGAATGAATTGAGTTGGAGCTGTGACATTGCTGGCTGCTAAGACAGTAACGGCGATAATTCCCTTTTATGTTCGATTGGCAGCAAATGGCTATCCGCGAGCTCGACGGATCAGTATTCGAATCACATCTTGAGCGCAGCATTCTTTTCAGAGGCGTGAGGCTTCCCCTAATCAACGAAAGATCCACACAAGGTTTGAATTTGTTCTCTAGCGCCCGTACCTCATCGCGATTCTCATGCCTTCAGGAAGTTCAAGAGCACTTTGAAGTAGTTTTCTTGATCGTCATACATCGCGAGATGACTACCCGTCTCTGAGATCCAAGCTTCCCCATGTGGAAGCAATTCGGCCATTCTGCGCATGTCCTCCGGATCCATCTCGTCGTATCGCGCACCCATTGTCAAAGTTCTGACTTTGATTTTGGGCAGATCGTCCCAGCGGTTCCATCCGTTCATTCGCCCCGTGGCCTCGAATTCGCTTCGCCCTTGCAAGACCTTATATACGTGTTGATTCAACCCTCCCAGGCTTCGCAGCACCGGGTCCGGCCACGGATCCAGCCGACAGATGAAAATCTTGTAAAGTCTTTCGAAGAGCAGTTTTTGATATATCGGGTCATCCGTCTTGTTGGTATTTTCATACACGTCCAATTCCGCTCGCACATCAGCAGGAAACCGTGAACGCACTTTCGATACATGTCTTAAGAATGATTCAGTGCTCGCCGCCATATTGGAAATCACTAGGCCTTTTAGATGCTGCTGGTATTTCAAGGCGTATTCGATGGCCAAGACTCCTCCCCATGAGTGCCCGAGCAGATAGAAGTTATCGAGACCAAGGCCTTGGCGAACTGCTTCTACTTCATCTGTGTATCGCTGGATCGTCCATAGAGCCGGATCGTCGGGCTTGTCGGAATTGGTCGAATCAAGTTGATCGTAGTAATAAAACTCGATCCCGTTAATGGGAAAAAAGTCTTCGAATGCTTCAAAATATCTATGATCTGCGCCGGGGCCGCCGTGCAGGAGAAGAACCTTGATGTGTCCGTTGCCAATCTTTTTCGTCCAGACCCAATGCCCTCCGCCGATTTCGATTCGTTTTGAACCGCCCACATGCACCGTATCTGCTGAGGGAAGTTGAACGCCATCTTCGGCTGCGTACGTCGGTCTCCGGCCATAGACTGCTGCTGCGGCCACGCAACAGAGCGAGATGAACCCTCTACGTTTCACCGAGTTAGTCATCCTTTCCTACAGCGGGTTTCATAAATGGGCTCTGCCTCAAGCCAGGTACTTATGCTTGCGGAGGATGTTCTGTTGAGCTTTTGTCATGAAGAAGCGGCAGAAGTCACGGTTCTTGTGGCATCCTCGCATTCGTCATCCCCTTTCATCTCAGCCTAGTTTTGGATAATGAGAAGCGTCTATACGAAAACCATCGAAAGCTGGCCATGCCTGCTGTATATGTCAAGGAAGGTAGCAAAGAGAAAGCCGCCGAGCAATTCAAGACAGCTATTGAGATCGTTGTAAACGAACGATGATGAGCCATCTATGATGCCCCGCAAAACCTATGAGATGTTCTTTGAAGTGATCCCTCGCCCGACGATGGACGCGTCAGCACATTGCATATTCCAACTGACGTATATAAGTATCCGCTGTTAGGGCGGAGATGCCGACTTAAGGCGAAGCCCAGAGTCATTTTCTGCGCGGATAGTCACATTCTGCGAGCTAGCAATTCTCCATTGTTCTACTCTCATATCGAGGCTAAGGCTACCCTACAATGCGCATATCACGGAGGCAATTCTGACTATTGTGGCTCCAGCTCTCGATTGGAGGTAGTTCGCGCCAACGCCATCTAAGCCTATCGCCGTCTCCCTCGACTCTTCGCAACCGACATTTGGTGAATCCACCCCGGTCTTAGGAAGCTCATGCGGAGCACTTACTACAACCGCCTTCACCTATCGACCGCGGAGGGCCACTTCCTCGAATAGCTCTCTATATGCGTCTGTCAATTTGCCGATGGTGAATGCGCGATTCAGGCCGCTCGGACTGGGTAATACCCAAACTGCAGATCCGCCGAGTGTAGTTGGCTGTAATCCCCACGATAGGTCTCGCTGGTTCAGAAACACTGAACACGCCGGCTTCCCCAGGAATGCCAGGTATCTTGGCCTGTAGTTCGCGATTTTGCTCCGGAAAACAGGAAGGGCGTCGATGTAGTCGGCTCGGGACAGGTCTGTTGCGCTGACTGTCGGCCGAGCAACTGAAGAGGTGATTCCATAACCGTAATCGAGTAAGATGCGTGCTTCCTCCGGTTCTAGTTGCCGGTCGGTGAAGCCTGCGAGGTGAAGCACGCGCCAAAAGCGGTTAGTCCGATTGGCGAAGTGGAGTCCCACTGCAGCCGACCGCATTCCCGGATTGATTCCACAGAAGACTATGTTCAGGGAAGTCGAAATGACGTCAGTCAGACCAGTTGGATCTGTTTGCAGGCTAGAAGACATAGCCTCAGAACACCTTAACTTCGGCAGTTGGTATGGGTTCATTTGCCTGTTACCTCGCAAACTAACTGTTCGGCTCAGCATGAGAGCGAAAATGGGTTAGCGATTTCAATAGGGGTCATTCTTTGAGCAATTTTTTGGGTCCGCTGATGTGTTCATTGCCACGTTCGTAGAAGCGTAATAAGCGGTCCGCTCCGCGAGTCAAACCAATCCGCACGCTTTTGCCAATCGGGCCAGACTTGGACGCCGTTGCTGCCAGCCAAAGAGAGGAATCTGGACTGCACAAGTCCAATCCATCGTCCCTGAGGTCAACCTTCAATGCTTTGGTCAATCGTCCCGGCCCCCTTCCTATATCGAGCGATTGTTTCCTTCGACGCATGCTATCCATGGGTTCGAATCCGTCAAAAGGCTCAATAGAGCGTAACAAGACTCCTGCACCAACTCCGGCCATCTCGCTTGTCACATTCAATAAGAACGACACGCCATAGGCGAGATAGACATATGAGTATCCTCGCTCGAGGAAAAGGGAGCCATTGCGTGGTGTCCTACCCCGGAAAGCATGTCCAGCTGCGTCACCAACGGGATAAGCCTCAGTTTCGACAATGCGCCCGCTTAGCCTGCCGCTCGCAGTGTCATGAACGATGACCTTGCCAATCAAATAGCGAGCTAGTTCCACAGTGTCGACAGGAAGTTCGGCACGCAAAACACGTTGAAGCCCTCCACTAGAGCATTTCTAATTTAAGTATCTACATTTCATGCGATAATCCTTCTGTGGGTGAGGGGGAGGTTCGGATGCAGTCGTATTCTCAGGATTTGCG
>Ga0302320_10015260_pt1 | contig 15802 bp, 13 predicted proteins | sample Bog_T0_3_FD_202130 | JGI IMG/M metagenome (GOLD analysis project Ga0302320, IMG submission 202130) | Peat permafrost microbial communities from Stordalen Mire near Abisko, Sweden - Bog_T0_3 | ecosystem: Environmental > Terrestrial > Soil > Wetlands > Peat | place: Sweden: Abisko, Stordalen Mire... | reverse complement strand
ACCAGGGCCTGATCCGAGAGTTCAAGCTGCCGACCGAGGACGAGGCCGGACGGTTCGCCCGGACCCTCCGGACCTGGAACGCCGCATCCGATCTCGACCCGGAGACCTTCCGCGAGAACTTCACCCGCAGCAATTCTCATTGGCCGGTTTGGCCAATTTTTTCAGGGTGGGCGGGCGTTGAGGTCGGCGATGGCTGCCAGAAGGTCGTCCCATGTGGGGAAGACGATATAGGCAGTGATGGTGCGCAGGTGCTCGAAGAATCTGTATGAGGCGCCGCGTGCGGCGACGGCGTTTCTCCAAGCCAGTGCGGAGAAATGGGCGACGGCATGGAAGGAGAAGACCAACAGGTTAAGGACAACGAGAAGGTTCGCCAGGGTCTTTTTACCATGCCCGAAATTATGTTCGAGATTGTATCCGCCGGTCTTGAGAACGTTGAAGGTCTCGTTCTTGATTTTCCATCTGGCCCGGCCGCAGGCGGCCAGGTCGGCAACGGTTTCAGCGGTCACCGGCAGGTCGGTTACGAAGGAATTGTGATAGGTCCGGCGCCCCTTGGCATTCAGAATTTCGACGGAGAACCCGTTGACGATCAGGGCGTCTTTGGTGTCCCGCAACGGAACTTGAGTCAGCCGGCGGTAGATGAAGGTGCTTTTCTTTCCGGACTGGTGGACGACTTGACGGTGCTCGGTCAGTTCGGCGCCCTCAAGATATTCGGTGACCGTCTTGTGCGAGCTTGGCTTGCAGGTTAGGATGAAGGCGCCGCCGCTGGCCTGAATCGCCTCGGCGATCGGCTGACAGGCATAAAGGTCGTCGCCGAGATAGACCGGCCGGAACGGCGCCAGGGTAGCACCAACGCGGGCCAGCCAACGCTTGGCCGCGGCACGCTCGCAGTCCTGTCCTGCTTTTCCGCTCCGTCCTGGGGCGTGATGAACTCCGGCGGCAGCGGCAGGACCCGGGCATGGCCCGGAGCCACCAGGGTTGCACCGAGGAAGGAATGGAAAAAATCGACCTTGCCGTCCGAGTGTTGTTGTCGAGAGCAGCACGGGCAGTGGATTTTGCTCGACCGGAAGTGCTCGGTCCCGTCGAGTGCTACCAGCACCCGGCCATCCAAACGCCGGAATGCCGCCAGCCCATCCGCAGCCTCGGGTGCGGTGCCGTCCAACATTTGCCGGATATGGTTATCGCTCGGTATCTTCTCCATGCCGAACAAGGTCTGGCAGTTCGAGCGTCCCCGGCCCGCCGCCAACATCTCCTGATGCGCAAGAAACGACGGGCTTTGCATGAAAAACACCGAGAACGCCGCCATCCCGATGTCCGCCATCGTGTAGGTGCAGTCCGTAGCTGCGGCGACGATCCGTCAGGCCGGCGCAGACCCCTTTCAGTTCCGTCAGCAGGTTTTCCAGTATTTTCATGCCACCGTCGAACCACAAGCCGATTCCCAGACGCAAGTCCTGTCTCAGCCCCGAGTCAACGGGTCGCACCCCAGTAACCGCAAATGCGACTCAGCCGCATTGAGAACCGCTGTCTCCGCCCGATCTCCATTGACAGCCGCGGCCCGGCTGTGCGAAGGGCTGCTGGCCCCGGCAACGCCGCCGCCGTCATCTTTAACCACCGCCCTGGTCTGCTTTTTAGCTGCGCCTGCCACCCGGCCCTGGGGAGGCCCGGCCTCGCGTCCCGGCCGCAGAGATGGAGTGACCCCCTTGGAAAGCGTTTCCTGGCAGTCGGCTCATTATCAGGAGCCCTACAACACCCAGCGCAAAGAAAAGTATCCGGGTAAGATGGAGCGGTTGGGACTGAAGGACGAAGATCGCTCGGCCCAGGTGCTTGACACCTGCTGCGGCCAGGGGATCGCCCTTTCGGTCCTGCATGGCTGGGGCTTCACCTCTCTGACCGGTCTTGACGCCACGCCGCATCCCGACTGGTCCAAGGACGGCCCGGCGGTGATCCATGAGGGCGACGTCATGGCCATGCCGTTTCCCGATCAGAGCTTTGACATCGTCACCAACCTCCATTCCCTGCACCATCTCGGCGGGGCGGACGGCGTGCGTCGCTTCGTGGCCGAGGTGCATCGGGTTCTGCGACCGGGTGGGCGCTTTTACATCATCGATTTTCCCGGCAGCCCGCAAATCTGGCTGTTGTTCCGCATGTTCCGCGCCGGCCTCTATCCGCCCACCGGCAGCCTGCGCAACTTCGCCGCCATCGTCGATGAGGAATGGAGCTACAAGGCGCCCTATCTGCGCCAATGGCCGGCGGTGGCCCGGGAGTTGCACCACGGTCCGTTGCGGGTGGCGCGCCTCCAGCAACGGTTCTTCCTCTATTACCTCAAGCTCGTGAAGGATTGATGGCCGCCGGCCATGACGGACGCTCCCCAACCAGGGCAGGAGAAGCTGCCGCCGCTGTCGATCGTGATTCCCACCTACAAGGAAGCAAGGCGTCTGCCGCTGACCTTGCGGGAAATCACCGGCTATCTTGACCGGCGGTTCGCCGCCTATGAAATCCTGATCGTCGACGACGACAGCCCCGACGGTACCGCCGCCGCCGCGCTGGCCGAGGACGGCGGTCGCGGGGTCGTCCGCATCCTGACCCAGCCCGGCCGGTTGGGCAAAGGGGCGGCGGTGCGGCGCGGCTGTCTTGCCGCCCGCCATGAGCGGGTTCTGTTCATGGACGCCGACCACGCCACCCCGATCGAGGAAGTCGAGGCCATGCTGGCCCAGCTTCCCGAAGGTGGCGTGACCGTCGGGGTGCGGACCTATCAGGAAAATGAGCAAAAGTGGCGGCGTATCGTTGGCCTGTGCGCCCAGTTGCTGGCGCATCTGGTGGTGTTCCAGAAGCCGGTGATCGACAGTCAATGCGGGTTTAAGCTGTTCACGGCTGCCGCGGTCCAACGGGTCTTTCCCTATTGCCGGGTCAACGGCGGCATGATCGATGTCGAATTGTTCTTTCTGTTTCACAAAATGTCGGTGCCCTGCCGCTATCAGCCGGTCCACTGGAACAACAAGGACGGCTCCAAGGTCAGCGTCATGCGCTCGGTGATCTTCGACACCCTTGACATGTTCAAGATCAGGGGGCGCGACCTGCTCGGCCTTTATGCCCGTCCGCTGACCGGGACCGGGCAGCCTTGGGAACAACGGCGCGGCGCACCGTCATGACCGCATCCGACCACGACACCGGCCTCTCGGAGGAATCACGTCCCATGCGGCAGCCTGGCAATCTCCTGGTGACCGGGATTCCCGGCTGGTTGGGTGCCGCCGTGCTGCGGTCGCTGGCCGACCGGCCGCCGGCCGGGCTGGTCCGGGTCCGCTGTCTGGTGGCGCCGGCCATGGCCTGCGACGAGGCGGCGCTGCGCCGTGACCATGGCGGTCTTGACCTGGAACTGGTGCGCGCCGATCTGCGCGACGGTGCCGCCCTGACCCGGGCGGTGGCCGGCATGGACAGTGTCCTGCACGGCGCCGCCATCCTGCATGTCCGCCGTCCCCGGGAATGGTACGACATCAACACCACCGGAACCCGCCTGCTGGCGGAGGCGGCGGCGGCGGCCGGCGTGACCCGGTTCGTCCATATCAGCAGCAACGCCGCCGGCGGACGGTCGCACGCCCGGGATCATCTGCTGACCGAGGACCAGCCGGCCCGGCCGATGAGCCACTACGGCCGAAGCAAGCATCAGGCCGAACTGGCGGTCAACGCCCTGTCGGGTCGGATGGAAACGGTCAACCTGCGGCCCTGCATGTTCTACGGTCCGCCGGTTCCCGCCCGCCACATCGACGTCTACCGCCGGATCATGGCCGGACGGATGCCCCTGGTCGGCGGCGGCGATTTTGCCCGGAGCGTCGTGCATATCGACAATCTGATCCAGTGCTGCCGGCTGGCGCTGGGCCATCCTGCGGCGGCGGGCCAGACCTATTACGTGGCCGACCGGCAGGTCCACACCACCCGCAGCGTGGTCGAGGCCATGGCCCGGGCGCTGGGGGTTCCGCCGCGTTTCCTGCCGCTGCCGCGGCTGGTGGCGCCGGTGGCGTATCTGGGCGACATGGCCCTGGCGGCCTGCGGCCTCTACTGGCAAACCCTGCATCTGGTCGGTGAAGCCGACTGGCATGTGGGGGTTTCGATCGCCAAGGCGGAACGTGAACTGGGCTATGCCCCGGCCGTCGCCCTGGACGAAGGTCTCGCCCAGGCCATCGCCTGGTGTCGCGATCACGGCCACCTGCCCCGTCTCTGATCCCGTTTCCCCGGCTCCCGGCTCCCGTTTCCCATGACCCAAAGCCCCTCCCCTTTTTTCCCGTCGATGCCGGCCCGCTCTTCTTTGCCGCTGTTTCAGAGCGGCTGGCTGGAGAGCCTGGTCTTCGTCGGCGCCGGTGCCGGGTTGCTGCTGGCGGTCACCTGGTCGGCGTTCGGCGGCCAGTTTTTCGGTGAGGATTTCATCACCCGGTCGCTGTACCTGTCGGCCGGAGGTGACGTCCTGAAGGCTATCTTCACGCCGTTCGGCCCCTTTTTCCGGCCGGCGGCGGTGGCCTGGAGCATGGGGACGCAACTGGTCCTGCCCTTTGATCCGTTCGTCCACCATCTCCGCAATTTCCTGTTCCTGCTGGTCATCGCGCTGCTGCTGCACCGTATCCTGCTGCGCCTGACGGCGTCGCCGCTGGCCCGGGGGCTCGGGCTGGCGCTGTTTCTGGTCTCCGGGGTGCAACTAACCATTGTCGGTTACATCAACTGCATCGACAATATCGGCGCACTGACCTACGGTCTGGCCGCTTTGCTGTTCATTGTGCGCTACCATCAGGGCCGCCAGTGGTGGAATTACGCCGGGGCCTTGGTGTTCTTCCTGTTCAGCACGTTTTCGCGCGACATCAATGTCATGTTTTTGTGCGCGCTGGCGGTGCTGATCGCCTTTCAGGCACGGGAAGACGGGGTGCGCTGGCTGCGCCCGGCGCTGGTCCGGCTGGCGCCGTTTGTCGGGATCGTCCTGCTCTACTTCGCCGTGCGTGGCGGCGTGGTCGGCCTGCCACCGCTGGGGGGCGGCGCCGGTTATTCGGCCTATACGCCCCATTTCGATCCGGTGCGCATCCTGCACCTTTCTCTGGTCTTCATCGGAACCCTGCTGAATCTTTCCTTCGGCGAGTTGATGGGCACCGGACAGGGGGACCTCTCCTCCCTGCTCGGCCTGTCCGGGCCCATGCAGGCGGCCTTCAGAACCGGTTTCGTGACGCTGGGTGGCCTTTTGGTGCTGGCGACGGTGGTCCTCGGCCTGAGGGCGCGGCCCTGGGGACTGTTCGCCCTGGCCTGGGCCGGGGCCATGCTGCTGCCGACCTTTCTGATCCAGAACCAGCAGATCTATTATGACTTCGAGCCGCTGGCGGCCTGTGCCCTGCTGCTCGCCATTTCCGTGGATCGGGCGGTGCCATGCCGGCGCTGGCTGGTCCGCGCCTGGCTCCCGGTTCTTGGGGTGGTGCTGGTGAATGGCATCGCCCATGCCGGCAACGTCAGCATTCTGGCCTGGCGCTTTGCCGCCAACCAGGACCAGGCGATCATCGATCAGGTCATGATTCCCCATCGCGGCGAGAAGATCGCGGCCCTGACCCTGATTGCCCCGGATCGGGCCAAGGCCGATTTCCTGAGCTATCTGGTCGATCCGCCGCTGTCGCCTTCGGGCGATTATCAGGCCCAGTTGAAGGCGCTGATGTCTCCCGAGATCCGGTATTTCCGGGCGGTGGCCGAGGCCGATTACCAGCCGGACCCCAACGCGCCCCAACCCCACCTGATCTATCGCCAGGAGCCGGACGGCAGGACCCTGACCCGGATCGACGCCGGCGTGCCGCGCGCCGCCGCTCCCCTGCCCGCCCGGACGACGGCGTTGGCGCCGGTGATCGAGGCGTTCGGCCCGACGGTGATCGCCGCCGGTTCGTCCCCGACCCTGTGGATGAAGGCCTCGGTCGTCCGCCCGGGCATGGTGATCCTGTGGAACGGCCATCCCCTCGCCTCGGCCGTCGATACCGGTCAGAGGCTCGTCACCGCCGAGATTTCGCAGTCCCTGCTGGCCGAACCAGGCACGGTGAGCCTGAGTCTGCGTGACCCCGCGACCAACCGGGACTCGGCGGCGGTTACGCTCGAAAGAGCGCCCTGATGGAGCCGGGGGGCTTTGCGTCCCAGGCGCCGGGTTACGGTGAGTCGTGGAAATGAAGGGGTTTTGTGGGCTCTGCCCACACCCGCAAAGGGCCGCGCGGCCCTTTGAACCCATGACGTGAATGAGGTCAAGGAGGCGAGCCTTCTTGCGGGTGCAGGGCAGAACCCTGCGAAGTCAAGATAAGTGCACTATCCTGGCGCCTATGGGGCAAGGCCCCCTTATCGAGCAAGAAAGCGGGACGCCGATGGTAAAGACGCTTCTTTGGGTCGGGAAACTGGCCGTCTCGATCGGGCTGATCGCGTGGCTGGTCCAGCGCGTCGACCTGACCGCCGTGGCCAGCCACCTTCAGCAGGCTTCGATTCCGACGCTGGCGGTGGCCCCGGCCCTGTTGCTGGTCCAGGCCCTGATTTCCGCCGAACGCTGGCGTCAGGTAATGAACAGCATCGGGGTGGCACTGCCGCTCGGCTGGCTGATCCGAACCAACTGGATCGGAGCTTTCATCAATCTTCTGGTTCCGGGCGCGATTGGCGGCGACGCCTTCCGGGCCTGGCAGACTCACAAGCGAGGGGTGGCGCTGACCAGCGCGGTCAACGGGGTGATGCTGGAACGAATCATTACCGTGCTGTCCCTGACCCTGATGGTCTCGGTGATGTTGCCTTTGCTGGTTCCCGATCTTCCCGGACAATGGGGATTCCGGCTGCTGGCGGTTGCCGGCATCGCCGGCATCGCCGTGCTGATGGTCCTGGACCGGGCGCCGGAAGCCCTGCTGCGCTGGCGGATCATCCGCGGCTTCGCCGTCCTGGCCGAAGACACCCGGCGCCTGTTCCTGAGCCCTCGCCGCCTGCTGCCGCCCCTGGCCTGGGCCTTTATCGGCAACGCCAATCTGGCCATGGCGGCGCTGGCGCTGGCCCGCGGGCTGGGGGCGGAGATCAGCGTCTTTGACGCCCTGGTGCTGGTGCCTCCGGTTATTCTGATCACCGCCCTGCCGATCTCGATTTCCGGTTGGGGCACCCGGGAGCTGGCCATGGTCACCGCGCTTGGCCTTGTTGGCGTCCCGGGAGACATCGCCCTCACCACCTCGATCCTGTTCGGCCTGACCTGCCTGCTCACCGGTCTGCCCGGCGGTCTGTTCTGGCTGCTGAGTGACGAGCCGACGCCGGCCGACGGTCCTCCGGCGTCCTGATCGCCGCGCCTTATGAATGAGCCATGGGGGCTTTGCCCCATGTGCGCCAGGTTACGATGAATCGTTGAAATGGAAGGGTTTTGTGGGCTCTGCCCACACCCGCAAAGGGCCGGTCGGCCCTTTGAACCCATGACATGAATGAGGTCAAGGAGGCGAGCCTCCTTGCGGGTGCAGGGCAGAGCCCTGCAAAATCAACACAATAGTGATATCCTGGCGCCTATGGGGCAAAGCCCCCTTGTGCCATTATTCCGCCAGCAGCGCGTCGATATCCTGCCGGAGGTTGCGCAGATCTTCGGCCTGCTGCGGGGTGAGCGGAACGCCCTTGCCGTTCAGGTCCCGGATGACCAGGACCTGCTTTCGGATGCTCTTGACCGCGCGGTCATGGGAGGGATGGCTACGTTCCCGGGGGCGTCCGGCGGCCGGTGCCGCGGGCGCCCCGGTGTCGTCGTCGGTGGCTTCGGCCTGGGCTTTCTCCTCCTGCCGGACCTGTCTCAACTCCCGGACCGTGAGGCCGTTCTTGGCCTGCTGCCACAGCGTCCGTTGCAGGTCCGGGTCGCCAAGCCCGGCGATTTCCAGAAGCAGGGAGGTGCTGACCTCACGATGCCCGCTCATCTCTTCGAGGAGGTCCGGCGGTAGTTTCAGAAGCCCGAGCAGGCGGGCGACATGGGTCTGAGACTTGCCGATCAGGGTTCCGGCCTGTTCCTGGGTCAGCCCCTTGTCGTCGATCAGTTCGCGCAAGGAAGCGGCGATCTCGAGGGCGTGGAGGTCGACGCGCTGAACATTTTCGACCAGCGCCAGCGCCTTGGGATCGTCCGAGGTCATCACGATGGCGGGGATCACCTCCCTGCCCCGCAGGTCAAAGGCCCGGTAGCGCCGTTCGCCGGCCAGAATCTCGTAACGATCGGCACCGACCTCGTGAACCACGATTGGCTGAAGCAGGCCGTGGCGGTCGATGGACGCGGCCAGCGCCTCCAGTTCGACCGGATCGAAATGCTTGCGCGGCTGGTTGGCGTTGACCTGAATCTGCGACAACGTCAGTTCCCGGTAGGTCCGGTCCTCATCGACGGCGAACAGGCTGCTGGCCCGGGCGGTGGCCTTGTTCAGAAGAGCGGTGTTGCTGAGATTAAGCTTACGCGGCGCCACGGACGGTCTCCTTTCTGGCGCGGGCCAGTTCCAGCAATGCCTCGGCCACTTCCTCGTAGGCTTCGGCCCCGGCGAGGTTCGGGTTCAATTCCAGCGCCGGCCGGCCGGCGGTCACGCCCTTGGCGATGTCGGCCACATCCTTGACTGGAGAAAACAGCCGGGTCTTGTTGGCCGCCGCCAGCTTGCGCAGTTCTTCCACCATGGCCTGGTCCTGGACCCGCCGGGCCTTGAACAGGGTCGGCAGGATGCCAAGCAGGCCGATCCGCGGATTGACCCGCCGGCGGACCTTGGCCACATTCTCCAGCAGCTTGGGGATGCCCATCAGGCTGAGCATTTCGGTCTGGCTGGGGATCAGCAACTGGTCGGCGGCGTTGAGGGCCGAGACGGTCAGGACGCCGAGATTGGGCGGGCAATCCACCAGGATGAAGTCGTAGTCGTTGCGCACCTCGTCCAGCTTCTCGCGCAGGACCAGGGTGCCGTTGGGTTCCCGGGCCAGATTGGCGTCGGCGTCGGCCAGGTCGATGCTGCATGGCAACAGGTCGAACTGGTCGTCGCAGACCGGCACGATGGCCTCCCGGGTGACGCGGTCATTGAACAGAACCCGGGACAGCGAGCACCCGGCCAGTTCGCATTCGTGGGGGTCAACGCCCAGGTGAATGCTGATGCTGGCCTGGGGATCGGCATCCACGATCAGCACCCGCCGGCCGGCCCGGGCCAACAGGAATCCGATATTGGCCACCGAAACGGTCTTGCCCACCCCGCCCTTCTGGTTCGAGACCACCAGGGTCATGGCCGGGCCGACCTGAACCGCGGGAATGCCGCTCGAACTGGGCGGCGCGGCGGTGCGCAGGGCGGTCACCACCAGTTGGGGAATCCGCTCGGCGCCGTTTTCCCACCGGCTGATCCGGTTGCGATCATACCGGCGGCCAAGTTTTTCGTTGAGGAACTCGGCCAGCTCCTGTTGGTTGAGGCCGCGGTTTTCACGGAGACCGCGCAACTCTTCTCCGGTCATGGCGTCGGCTGACATGGGGTCCTCCAGCGAGAGTCCGCGGACACCATCCGTCGCGGTGACGGTTTCGTCAAGGGGGGTGACGCCCGACCCCGGCGGGATGGCACCGGTTCCCGGTGCCGGCGTGGCAAATCGGACCCGCATGACTTAAGTCCAGGGGTCCAGGGGCCGCCGGCCCTTGGTGGGTCCAGGGCAAAGCCCTGGTCCGGGGTTTTGGGGGTGAAACCCCCATGGATCATTCACAACGCTCGCCGGTATCACAACAGATCGCGGAGCATGGCCACCAGCGGCCGGTCGGCGGCGGGCATCGGGTAGCCGGCCAGTCGTTCGGGGCCGACCCAGGCCAGCGCCTGATGCTCGCGGGCGGTGACGATGCCGCGCCAGATGCGGCAGAGATAGAGCGGCATCAACAGGTGGAAGGTGCCGTAGGAATGGGAGGCGAAGGCAAAGGGAGCAAGGCAGCTATGGCCGGTCTCGATCCCGAGTTCCTCATGGAGTTCGCGAACCAGCGCCGCCTCGGGAGTCTCTCCGGCCTGGAGTTTGCCGCCGGGGAACTCCCACAGGCCCGCCATGTCCTTGCCCGGCGGTCGTTGGGCCAGCAGAATCCGGCCGTCGGTATCGATCAGCGCCGCCGCGGCCACCAGCAGCAGCGGCAGTCCGGCGGGCGGTGGCGCGGGGAGATCGAAGCAGCTCATGGCCCCTCCGGGGTCTGGCGGGTGGCAGGAGGCGGGCAGGGTGGGCCGGTGGTTCCGGGGAGTCAAGGCATCGATTATGCGACGTCGAATACTCCCGACCGGGAAGCCCGGGCCGGGCGTCGATTATGCGACGTCGAATACGCATGGCGCCAGGTTACAAGGGATGTCCTTGAGGTCAAGTCAGTCCGTGGGCTCTGCCCACACCCGCCAAAGGCCGGGGGCCTTTGGAAACCATGGCGTCTTGATCCCATCGCGTCATGGGGTCCGGGGCCTGAAGGTCCCGGTGGGTGCAGGGGCGTCAGCCCCTGGACCCGAACACCAGATTGCTCAACAGGTTTCCCCACAACAGGGTCACGATGCCGCCGGCCAGCAGGAACGGGCCGAAGGGCAGGGGCTGAGAACGGTCCTGTCGTTGAACCAGAACCAGGGCGATTCCGACACCGCTGCCAAGCAGGCTGGCGATCAGCATCGCCTGGGGCAGATGGCTCCAGCCGATCCAGGCCCCCAGTGCCGCGAACAGCTTGAGGTCGCCCTCGCCCATCACCGGGTGGCCGCTCAACCGGGTGCCAACCTGACTGATCGCGAGAAAGGTCAGGTATCCCGCCGCGGCCCCCAGGATGGCGGCGTCCGGGGGAACCAGGATGCTGCGGGTCGAGATCAGCAGGCCGAGCCACAACAGCGGCAGTGACAGCAGGTCCGGGATCAGCAGGTGGCGGAGGTCGATGGCGGTGATGGCGATGGCGAACCAGACGAACACCGTCACCGCCAGCCCCGGTTCGGTCAGGCCGAAATGCAAGGTCAGCAGCGGTCCGGCGGCGGCGGCCAACCCCTCGACCACCGGATAGCGCCAGCCGATCGGGGCGGCACAGGCCGAGCACCGGCCACGGAGCAGCAGATAGCTCAGAAGCGGCAGGTTCTCCCACGGGCGCAGCCGGTGGCCGCAGCTCGGGCAGGCCGAGGGCGGCAAGGCCAGATCGTACCGCGCGCCATCGTCGGGAACACCGGCAATCATCACCGGCAAACGATGGATGACCACATTGAGAAAGCTGCCGATCACCGCGCCGATCAGTCCCAGGCCGACCAGCGACAGGGCGTGGGGGAGCGCCGCGATCACGGCGCGCTTCCTCCCAGCAGCAGCTTCGACGGCGCCGCCACCGAGGCATCGTAGGGGTGCCGGCTTGACGGGTAGCGGCTGAGAATCCGGCGGACATAGCTTTGGGTTTCGGCGAACGGCGGCACGCCGCCATGGGCCTCCACCGCGCCCTCTCCGGCATTGTAGCCGGCCAGGGCCAGGCGGACATCCCCCTCGAAATGCGCCAGCAGCCAGCGCAGGTAACTCATGCCGCCGCGCAGATTGTCTTCGGTGTCGAAAATATTGACCACCCCGAAACGCGCCGCGGTTTCCGGGATCAGTTGCATCAGCCCGCAGGCGCCCCGATGCGACACCGAATCGGCCCGGAAGCCCGATTCCGCCTCGATCACCGCCAGCACCAGCGCCGGATCGAGATTGTAGCGCGGCGCCATGATGCGGACCAGGGATGCGATGCGCTCCGGCGGCGGCGCCGCAAGGTCGGGTGGCAGCCGGGGCAGCCCGGCCGGGCCCGGGGAAGCCGGCATCACCGACCAGGATTGCGCCTGCCGCGGTGTGCAGGACGGCCGGTCACCGCTGAACTGGGGCCCCAGGGCCCGGGTCATGGCCTGAGCAAAGGAATGCCCGTGCCGGGCCGCGAATCGGACCCAGGCCTGGCTGTTGCGGATATCGACCGGAACCCCCCAGCCGATCAGGAAAATCTGGCCGAGATGCCACGCCGCTTCGGCGTGGCCATGGTTCGCGGCCTTGCAGTACCATTCCCGCGCCTTGCGCAGATCCGGCGGCACATCTTCGCCCAGGTCATAGATGCGGGCCAGCTCGAACTGGGCGGAGACATTGTCCCGTGCGGCCTCGGCCTGGAGCGCCACCACCTCCGGCGGCAACGCCGCCGCCCGCACCGGTCCGCAGAGGACCATGGTCCCCAGCACCGCCGCCGCTCCCAGGCGGCCGGGCCATTCCCCTGATCGTCGCAACAAACGCGCCCCCCGACCGTGACGGCCCTGTGTCCCCATGACGTCATGGGTTCCAAGGGCCGCCGGCCTTTGGTGGGTCCAGGGCAAAGCCCTGGTCGCCGAAGGCATTTTGTAGGGGCTTTGCCCCTACGACCCCACCAAAGGCCAGCGGCCTTTGGAAACCGTTAACCCAGCAATTTTGCTGACGCGAGACACTAGTATCAGCAGATCATCACACCACAAGTTCTTTATTTCCGGCCACTTCATCGCAGCCAGCCCCTGGCTGCGATGAATGTCCGGCACCGCGCTTAGCCGCCCGAAGTCGCAACCGCGGCCAGCACCCCGCTGCCTCCGGCGCACGAGCCGCCGGCGGGCACAGTGGCCGTCCCGGAGACGTAGTTTCCGGTGAAGGTATTCTGGGTCCAACCGGTCTTGGCCGAGGGTACCGAGGAAAAGTAGACATAGGTGGGGCTGGTGGCGGCCGTCCAGGCGGCGCCGGAGACCGAGCCCGCCTGCGCGGTCACGCAGACAAAGATCGGCGGCGACGCGCCGGAGGTGGCGTTGGCCTTGGCATGAACCGTGTATTCCCAGGTGGTGCCCGACGACAGCGACCACGCCATGGACGACAGGGCAGTCGAAATATTATGAGTCCCGCCCGTGGCCTCGGTGGGATCCTCGACCATTCCATCCACGGCACTGACCACCGCGGCCACCGTCATGCCGACGCCGAGCATACCGTTCACCGACGCCGCAATCGCCGCCGAGTTCTGGGTCGGATCGGTGGTCTGAGCCTGCTTCACGAAATTCTGGAACACAGGAATACCGATGCTGGCCAGGATGCCGATGATCGCAACCACGACCATCAACTCGATCAGGGTGAAGCCGCCCTGAGAACTTTGCTTGCGCTGATTGACAACATACCTGATCTGATCAGCCACAGGCATTGCGCCTATTTCGCTGCATTTACCTTCCATCTTTACGTTCCTTTGCGTTCTCGGTGTCATCGACCGTTGGTTGCAAAACAGGCATTTTACGCCGCCGGCGCTGTGGTCCCGTGTAGAATCAGGGTGACCATTCGCATCGCCACCAGCGCCGATTGCCGAGTGTCACGCGGGAGCGAGAGCCGGCTGGATGGGATCATCGCTCAACCGGGCGATGGTTTCCAGAGTCATGTCACGATTCAGGATGGTCAGTCGCTATTTTTTCCGATCAGGACGGCTTCCGCTTCCGTCCTGGCTCCGGTCTCCCCGGTAACGCCCGCATAGCGTTAAGTATCCCCGGAGGGGATGGACCGTTTCCGGTCCGGGATTTCCGATCGGTACTGCGAACCGTCAGGGGTTTTCCTTCGCCTGCGAAGGATCAGGCGGGTATCGGGGTGCCGGAGGTCCCGGTTCGGGCGATCAGGACCTGGCGAACCAGCGCCACCAGGATCAGCAAACTCAGCGACCAGACCAGATGGCCATAACGACCGCCGGAGTTGTAGAACAACAGGACCGCATGCTGGGCCAGCACCACCCCGGCCAGGGTGCGGAGCGGCAGCGGCGTGCGGCGGTGGCACGCCACCCACAGGGTGGCGGCAACCGCGAGCTGGCGCCAGACCTCGTAGGGGGCGACCCAGCTCGAGATCTTGTGGCCGACCCGGATCAACGCCGGGTCGTGCCAGTCCAGGGTCAGCAGCGGCACCAGCGCATGCCGGTAGTCGGCGGGACTGGCGACAAGGTTGGCACTGATATCCGCGGCGCTGGTAAAGGGCACGAACACCCCGCCATAGACCCAGTTGTGCCAGGGCAGCAGCAGCACCGGGGCAAAGCCGGCGGCCAGGGTGGCCATGGCGCCCGGACGATGACGCCAGACCAGCCAGACCGCGGCCACCGTCAGCAGCAGGGCGGTGCCGGGCGCGAGGTTGGGCCGGATGGCCACCGCCCCGGCCAGGGCCAGCCCGGCCAGCAGCCAGGGGGCCACGCCCGGCCCGACCGGTGCCGCCGTCCCCGTCCCTGTCGACGGCGACGACAGCCGGGGCAGGATCAGGGCCAGGGCGGCCAGAAACAGGCCATAACCGATCGGCTCGCCGAAGCCCCGAAGCAGCAGCCGGAGCCAGTAGAAGTTCCAGAAACCAAAGGTCTCGAACAGCGGCACGGTCAGGAACACCAGGAACAGCGCCACCGCCCAGCGCCCGGGCAACACCGCGCGCATCACCGACAGCAGGATCAGCGGCAGCAGACCGGCAAACAGCAGGATGCCGTAAGCGGTCTCGCCGAACAGGAACAACTGCACGGCGTCGACGTAACGCTTGCCCGGCATGAAATAAAAGACATCCTCCTGGCCGCGCAGGGCCTCGGCCCAGTCGCCGCGACCCGCGGCGCGCACCATATCGTGGGCGAAGGAGGCGTAGGTCAGACCGTCATTGCCGCCTTCGAACAGAATGAAACCGCTCTCAAGGTCCCACACGAAGCCGGGCCGGGCCTCGCCCGAGATGACCGCCGCGGCGACCAGGGTCGCGACCATGGCGGCGGCCGGCAGCGGCAGGTGGTGGCGGTTGACCCGGATCAACAACCCGCCGACCAGCAACACCGCCGCCAGCCCCAGGAGGGTCGCCAGCAGGGTCAGCGCCACCACCGGCGCCGGCGGAACCAGGGTCATGGCCAGCGGCCGCTGCGGATCGATGTCGATGCCGAACAGCGGCCCGGGCAGCGGCGTCCCGAGCAGGCGGCAGGCGCTCTGCTCGTGGCTGATGCGCTCGAAGCCGCCGGCCGGTGCCGGCCAGAACAGCTCGCCCCGCCAGCACAGGCGCCCGCCCGCCAGCGCCGCGGGCAGCTCCAGCCTGACGAAGTAGGGCAGCGCGGTCCGTTCCAGCCCGTGTTCGGGCAGATAGACGTTATAGTTCCAACTGTTGACCGCACCCAGGCGCAGCCCGGCGGCCGTGGCGAAGGACAGGCCGTGGAGCACCCGGGACATGTGCGGGGCCTGAAGCACCCCGTCGCCCGAGAACGCATAGGGAGTATCGGCGGCACGGGCGGCGACGCCATGGGGATAGCGCGCGACAAAGCCGTCGCGCAGCGCGCCGAACACCTCGGGCGGCAACTCCCGCTCGAAGACGCCGCCGGGGCCGGCGTAAACGAAGACGTTCTCGCCTTCCTGAATCGCCGGCAGCGGCAACGCCACCCGCAGGCCGGCCAGCACCGCCACCGCCGCCACCGCCAGCGCCCAGCGCCGGGGCGCGGCCCGCACCGTGCCCGCGGCCAGCGCCAGCACCAGACCGGCCAGCGCCGCCCCGTCGGTCGGCGTGTTCAGGGGAATCCCCAGCCCCACCGCGGCCAGGACCAGCACGCCGGAAAGTCTCAGGAGATGGTAAAGGGACAAGGACGGGGGGTCTTTCCGGCAGGGGGGATCAAGGGCTGCGGCCGACAGAATGGGGGTCCCAAATCAACAACACAAGCCTGCGCCGTCCCCGCCATGGTCCCGGTCTCCACGCTCCCCGGTCCCGCTCCGGCAGCGGTTCTCATTTTGGCGAAAAGGGACTTTTCTTCGGAGTCGGGATGTGATTCAAGCTCCGGATGGAGAGGCTCGAAAGCTACATAGCAGCACTGCGGGAGCGATGTGCCGTGCTGCCGGAT
>Ga0302320_10015259_pt1 | contig 15802 bp, 14 predicted proteins | sample Bog_T0_3_FD_202130 | JGI IMG/M metagenome (GOLD analysis project Ga0302320, IMG submission 202130) | Peat permafrost microbial communities from Stordalen Mire near Abisko, Sweden - Bog_T0_3 | ecosystem: Environmental > Terrestrial > Soil > Wetlands > Peat | place: Sweden: Abisko, Stordalen Mire... | reverse complement strand
CTGCGGCTTTGTGAAGAGTGGCGATCTCCTTGGGTTTGGATTGCGAGGAATGCGCAAACGAGCGGCGGCCATCTCAAGCAAGCTGGATATTGTCAGCCAACTTGGCAAAGGGACCCGCATTGAAGTCATCGCCCCCCTGCCACCCCGTCTAACGCTTTCTGCTTTTTTCAAGACGATGTGGAAGCATCTGCTGGTGCGCATATTTCGCGTTGGTGCCAAAACCAATTAACGGCTTGTCCCGGTTTCTGATTGTTGTCCGCCAGCAACGACTGTCGCCTCTTCATGACAGAAGCTATACAGTTCATCGGCATGAAAAGTAAGTGTCCTATACGAGACCTAACCAATTGTTGAAACACGCCCTGACAGGTTTCAGGACCGCAACCGAAGCTACGAACCTGAAACCTGTCAAAAGTGCTTAGTAGCTGGTGAATTTCCACTGCTGCCATGCATTGCCGCCGTAGGGGTACTGATCGATCTTCGCGCCAACCGTCTTCAATCCGCCAACAACGTCGAGCGCTAAGCCGCTGTTGACGCTGGTCAGTTCAAAATTGCCACCACCCAATGAGATGACATTCCACAGCTGATTTGTGTGGTCGTTTGCAGGCCACTGATCCACGAGCGCGCTGTTCGCCTTTGAGGCCCCGGCGACGTCAAGTAACTGCCCGCTCGCTACGTTGGTCAGCGTGATGACATTGCCGCCCAGGTTGGTGACTGTCCATTGCTGGTTGGTGCCGTTATTCCGTGTATATTGCTGCATATCCTCGCCGTCCGTCTTGGAACTGCCCGGATCGTCGATCACCAGACCGCTGTAAACGCTCTCGACCACATAGGTGCCGTTGGGGATCAGATTGGAACTGCCTGTTGTTGTGGCGGCTGCGGTCGCGTAGTCCGAGATGGCGTTGGACATGACCGCGGCTACCCGGTAGTAGTAGGTTGTGCCTGCAGTGAGTTTGGCATCCGAATAGGTGGTTGCGTTGTCTGAGGTCGTCTCCACCAGAGTCCAATTCTTATTGTCCGTGGAATGGAAGACCTCGAAGCCGGTTTGAGTGGTGGAATTGATCGTCCAGTTTAAATTGACCTGGGAGGAAGATGCCGCCGTTGCAGTCAAAGTGGAGGGCGCGGGCAATTCAAGCGTGACGAGACCATCGAAGGGCGGGTTGACCTCGACCAGGATGTTCTTGTATTCATCCGAGACGCCGGACTGGTGACATTGAATGGCGAATGGTGTGGGGATGTCCTGAATGGGAACGGTGGCACTGTCGAAGAGCATGATGTGATAGGCCGTGGTGTTGCCGAGGATGGAACAGGCCGAATCCGCGCTGCCTTTCGCGGTATTGATGAGGATCTCGCAGCGATACCAGACGCCGGTCTCCTCGGTTCCTGGAGGTCCGCTGTTGTATGTGGTGACGGGAAGAGCCTTGTTCGCGTATTCACCGGTGGTCTGGTAGTCCCAGCCGTAATCCTTGGGCAGTTGGAACTGAATGCCTTCCATGGCATCGGCTGTGTCGCTCGTGCCGAAGAAGAGCACAGTCGGCCAGTGCAGCCAAACGTTTTGACGGACGGTGTAGAGAACGCGGTACGTGGAGTAGGTGGCCATGGTATACAGGTATCCCCGTGCGCTGCCTGTTGTCTCAATGGTGCCGTCGGTTGTATTGACTTCAAAAGAGCCGGCGGGATTTTGGTTCCAGCCGTCTAGGGTAGTTCCATCGAATATCGAATTGAGCACAGGTGTCTGTGCCATAGCTGCCGGGCTTGCCAAGGCGGCGCACGCAACGACTGCAATAGCCATTGCAAATTTGCTGCAGAGATGATTCATTCGGATTTCCCTTCTGGAGACTTTCGCTTGGCGCTCGACGCAAGGCCCATGATGCTGGCCATGGTGTGGGTAAGTTAATTGTCCAGAAAACTTGGAGCGGATACTCGCAACTAAATATATCCCGGTCGGCGAATACGTTTGCAGGCCGGGATCCTGTTGAGAGCCAGCATTCTGCTGGACACTATGGGGCTACGAATTTCCACTGCTGCCATGCATTGCCGCCATAGGGGTACTGATCGATCTTTGCGCCAACCGTCTTCACTCCACCATCGACGTCGAGCGCCTCTCCGCTGTTGACACTGGTCAGTTCAAAATTGGCATCACCCACAGAGATGACATTCCATTGCTGGTTGGTCTGTCCGTTTGCAGGCCACTGATCCACTAGCGCGCTGTTAGCCTTCGAGGCCTTGGCGACGTCAAGTAACTGCCCGCTCGCTACGTTGGTGAGCGTGATGACATTGCCGCCCAGGTTATTGACCGTCCATTGCTGGTTGGTCCCATCGTTTACGGTGTACTGCTGCATATCCTCGCCGTCCGTCTTAGATGATCCCGGATCGTCGATCGCCAGACCGCTGTAGACGCTCTTGATCACGTAGATTCCATTCGGTATCAGGTCAGTACTTCCTGACAACAGCCCGTAAACGGCCACCTGTTTGGAGTCTGTTCCGACATAGACCTTGCCGTTCGCGACAGTCGGCGCAACAAACTTCGCATAGTTCCCGTATCCGTCTCGGGAAGCATTCTGTGATGTGCTCCACAGCAGGGAGCCCAGGTTAGTGGCGTCGTATGCGTAGAGATTGCCGCCAACGGTCGCATGGTCGGGGTCGGCCGTGGGAGATGTCGCCCAGACAATCGTCGTGCCCGCCGTGGTTCCGTTTGAGGACACGGATACCGTGCCGCTGGTTGTTCCGCCGGGGGGCGCATAGGCACTTTGCGACGACGGGGAGGTGTTGAAGGCGCTGCCGTTCCACTTATACGCCTTGAGCGGCTCGTTGACTCCCCAGATATACATCACGTTATTGAAAAACGCTGGGTTACCCCACAGTCCATTGGTTGCCTGAAATTCCTGGACTACTTGGTTGGACGATGTGTCCAGCTTGCCCATGTTGTTCGTGTTGACAACAAAGAACAAACCGGACTTGCTTCCGCCCGCGATGTAACTGGTGCCGGGAATGGCGAATGCCCCTGTAGAGCCCAAGTCCACATCGCCGGCATTCCAAGAGTCGTACTGGTTGGCCTTGAAGTAATCCGCGAGAGTCAGAGAGTTTCCGTTTGGGACGAGCTTGATAAAACTCTCTCCGTAGTCGTCCGAGGCATTCTCCGAGCTCTGCGTGCTGTTGGCCGTGATCGCATATATGTTGTTGGACGAGTCGGCGACAAGTCCTTGGCCTCCCATCCAAATCGCCCCCTGCCCGCTATTGGGCGTCACGTTGAACACCTGAACTTGCTGCAAGGTGCTCGCGCTGTATCCTAGGACAAATCCGTGGTACGGGGTGTAGTCTTCATGAGAGCCAAACGCCAGATAGACGACGCCATTCACCAGCGTGAGAGATGCCCGTTGATTTTCCTTCGCCGCGTCGAAGGAGCCTGCCGAAATCTCCACTGGGCCGCCGAACTTCTCCGCGCCGGTGGAAATGTTCAGGGCGTGCAAGCGGAATATCTGCACGCTATTCTCATAAGTCTTGGCGGTGACGTATATAGTACCGCTGCTGGGGTCGATCACCGGCGTGGCGATGATGCCGACCTCAACCAGAATATTCTGCGTGTTGATGACGGAGCTCGGAACGGGTGTCCCAAGAGATACATGCCAATACTCCGTGCCCGAATCCGCGTCGAAGGCGTATACGCTGTCATGCGCCGTCGCTACATAGAGAACGTTGTGTGTTCCGCCGGAAATCGAAACGCCTGCGTCATACAAAGGCTGCGCGTAGGTAAAACCGTCGATCGCAATCGAAAACAGCTTGCCGAAGGTACTCTCAGTGACGTTGCTCTTTGTGAGGATCGTCTCTTTCGGGTTCGCACCGGATCGACTTAGGTCGTTATGCTGTGTGAGCATATTCTGCCCGTGACTCACCTCTGTTTGCATGAACGATGTGATCAGAACTACAACTGAAAGCGCGGAAACCCCACGCGCCAACGTATTGATCTGGAACATACTTGACCTCCTCTTGTCTTTCCTGAGATTTCATGGCTTTCGGTGATGAAGCTAATTGTGAAGGTGCCCCTTCAAATCGGATTCAACCTGAACACAGGCGCGGTCCGAATACTATTCGCACCGTTGAACCAATGTAAATCGCACATTTATATCAAAGAATGATGACCCTAGATGATGGCCCAGAATCAGACGAATGGATAGCATCTTGATGGCACAAATGGACCATATCACTCTTCCATACACTGTGGAAGAAATAATCTTTCATGCTGGAAGATCTGTGCGATATGATGTGCGTCATGCTGATCACTCCACGCCGTCGATCCTCCATACTTGCAACAGAACATCTTCCGTCACGCATCTCGATGATGATTGTTGTTTGCCTGATTTTGGCTCTGGTACTTACCAACTCTGTAAAGGCACAAGTTGCGAGCGATTCCAGTCGGCGGCCCTCCAAGAGATCAAGCACCTACAGAATCGACGACATTGGCGAGTTACCTACCATTGCAGCCGATGTTACAGTATCCCTGAATCGCCATGGTGATGTTGCATATTGGACCAGAACTAACGATCTTGTATACGCCGCGGTGTGGAGCAACGGTCATTCCACTTTGATTGATAATATGGCGAGCTACCCCAACATGATTGCTCATTCCATCAACGGCAGCGGCGATGTTGGCGGCTGGATGAATACCAGCGGCAATCTCGTGGACAGCCTTTCTACCACACAAGGCTTTGTCCGGCACGGCGGGCACGTCGAGATTGTTCCTGCATTGGGTGGGCGCGATAGTCGCGTCTTTAGTTTGAATGACAAGGATGTGGCGGTCGGCGCCGCGAATACTGCCAGCGGTGCGCGCCATGCATTTGTGATTTCGAACTCCAATATGTCTGATCTGGGAACGCTCCCTTCCGGAAGAGCAAGCACTGCCTTCGCCATCAACAATTCCAACGTGATCGTAGGTGCGGCTGATTTTGAGGGGAAAGCCAATCATGCAGTTTCATGGACACACATGAAGATTTTGGACCTCGGAACCCTGCCACACGGCGCAGGAAGTAGCGCGAGGGCAATCAATGACTTGGGCCAGATTGTTGGCTTCAGCGACACGCCAGATGGTGTTCATGCCTTCCTTTATACCAATGGTGCAATGCAGGATCTGGGCACGCTTGGCGACGATCCCAGTAAGGCATCCGGAATCAACAACCACGGCGAAGTGGTCGGCGCATCGAATATCACAAACACAAAACGTCATGCCTTCCTGTGGCGGGAGGGTCGAATGACAGATCTGAACGCTTTTCTTCCTGCGGGAACACCATGGATATTACTGGATGCGTTCAGCATCAATGACGGCGGGCAGATTGTTTGTTCCGCTCGGCGGAAGGGAGAGCCTATACACCTTATTTTGTTAACGCCACAGTAGGATGCTTGAAAGCATAGTCAGCAGGCCTATGCTCCAATTCGGCGGTTACACGATACTGGCGGCCAACGAACGCGAAGCCTTTGCCCAAATCGAGAAGAAACAATTGCAGATTTTCGATGATCGCGGACTCTAGAGCCTGTTATTAACTTTGCTTGAGTTGGCGAACGAGATTTGTGAGCATGAGGATGGCGAAGGCGAGGTAGTGTAGCCCCGCAAGGGTTTTGCCAAGCCGTTCATAGTCTCTGGCCAGTCGGCGGAAACGGGCTGCCCAGGCAAAGCTTCTTTCCACCACCCAGCGGCGCGGCAACAGGACAAATCCTCGTTTGGCCTCGGTATGTTTAACCACCTCCAGCCGCACGCCGTGCTTGTCTGCCGCCTGGGCCGCGTTGTCGCCGGTATATCCCTGATCGACATAGGCCAACTCGATGGTGTCTCCGGTAATCTCCTGTACTGCTTCGGCCAGTTTCTCCACCTGTGCGCGGTCCTGCTCATCGGCCGCCGTAACGTGCAAGGCCAGCAGATATCCCAGCGTATCTACTGCCGCATGAACCTTCGATCCCTTGCGGCGCTTGGCCCTATCGTAGCCGCCGCGCGCACCCGACTCTGGCGTCGACTGCAACGTGCGGCTGTCGAGGATCATCGCCGTGGGCTGGCCTTTGCGCCCTGCAAACTCACGCAATAGAATGCGCAGATCCTCGACCATGATTTCAAAGCACCGCGCATCGATCCATCGCCGCATCTGTTGGTACACCACTGTCCACGGAGGAAGATCGTTGGGCATGAAACGCCATTGATTGCCTGTCTTGGCGATGTAACGAAGACCGTTGAATACGTCGCGCAGAGGATAATCTCGCTGCGCTGCATCCTCCCGGCAAAGCGCCAAATAGGGAGCCACAAACCACCACTCCTCATCCGTCACATCACTCGGGTAGCCAGACCCCACTCGTCTTCCCATGCCTCCATCGTCAGCCAGCCAACTCTCTATCCCCTATCCAAAAGTAAACAAAGGGACAAAGTTAATAACAGGCTCTAGTCTTGAATTGTCTCAATCGAGGTGCTGGAGAGAGGAATGGAGGCGGAGAAGAATGGAATATTCAGTGGGTATGTATAACTAACTTTCACCTCAACCTGGCATCCCTGACTGTATTGCGTGCACGTGCTGCCGGTCGCCGTTGTAGTCAGCCAAGTGACCGTAACGTTGCTTGCCGTCAAGTTGATGCCGGGGTGCGTTAGGCCCAATACATAATTTTGCACATCGGCCGCCGTAGCTGCGCAGCTATAGCTGTTTGCCGACGCGCAAGGGCTTGTCCAATCCGAACCGCGCACTGCGGCATATCGCGTTCCTTGCTGGGCGGCCGTTGCGACAAAATTGCCTGTATACATGACCAGGCTAAACTGAATGATACCCAAGATCAACATGAAGACGATCGTGGCAGCAAGGGCGAATTCCACTAATTCGGCGGCGTCTTCGTCACAAACGAGGCTCTGCAGTCTTCGCATCTTGATCCTCTACACACTCTCAACAGCGTAAATCTGTTTCAAAGTGCATCCTGCTAATTGCCGCGCACGGTGGCCGTGTCGGACAAAGTGATGGAGCTTGGGATGAAAGGCCAAGGTATCACCGTCGTATAGGCTGACGAGGTTGTTACTTGGACCCTATTGACAACATTGCTGCCCCGAATAGCGGTTTCCGTACACGTCGGCGTAGTGGTACAGCTTGCAGTGTACGAGCTGCCGTCGCTGCATTCACAGCCCCAGGTTGGCGGCGTCACAGTCAGGTTCGACAAATTCGGAGCGCTTTGCCGGGCCGCCGCGGTGATGCCAGCCGTACTGCTGGGATTCTGCGACCCGTATTCTGCTCCAGCATGTGCGGCGTCCGCCACCTCGAGGCCCACATAATACGCGCGGCCAAAGTCGACGGCCCCCATTAGGAGCAGGAACAGAATCGGAGTTACAAGGGCCAACTCCACCAGGCTTGCGCCATGATCGGCTTTGCAGAGAATGCAGAAGCGCGCCAGAAATCTCATCGGCTACTCCGCCAGTGCAATGCTTTTTGCACTGTCAGGGCACGCTCCACCCGGCATTGTTGAGCAGCTGAGGGATATGGCTGAGTCCACCATAAGCGATTGCGCGACAACCATACCGTAGGACGTTGCAGTGCTGCCGCCATTCAGCGTAAGCTGCCCGCTGGGAACGTAGATTCCTCCCCCCCAACTCGAACTGGAGGCCGAATCCAGAATCATCGGACTGGTGTCGCTAGCAGCCTGCCAGATCACCATCCCGGCGGTATCGCCAGTCGTAGGCGCGGTAAGACTCATGCCCGAACCGCTATTCATGGTTAGCTGCGAACTCCCCGCCATGTAGATGGTCACGTTCGTTCCAGCGATCGTCACGCCTGTGCCGACGTTGACGCTGCCGCCCATGTAATACACGCCGGGTTGAAGCGTTGCGGTATAGGTGCCGCCGTTGAAATTGATGCCGCTCGGGTAGTAGCCAGGATTCAATGTCGTGGCGCTACCGACGGGGCCAACGGAATAAGAGGTCATTCCGGAAGTCGTCGGCGTCGTAAGGGCGCCGGCTGCAATTTCGGCCGCGAAGGGGTCCGGCTTGGTCGGGGCGCTTGATGTGGGCGCGGGAGTATAAGATCCACCGTCATCACAGACGTTTCCAGTCACGTTATAGGAGCCGACGTTCACTGTGGCTCCGCTGTCCTCCATCACTGCGGGCGTGCCTCCCAAGCACGTACCTGGCGAACTCGAGTTGACCTGGACGCCGCAATTGGAACCCGCGCCATCCGTGATGCTGGCGCCCGAGTCAAGCGTCAAGGTTTGGCCGGAAGTCCCTGTGGCAAGCAGGCAGGGACCCAGGATTCTGCCGGCTTCCGCCCGGGCTGAGATTTGGACGGTGGAGACGCCGAAGACTCGCGCAAAGTAGGTTGGTTTGTTCTCAGTAACTACAGCTTCCACATAATTTGTATTCCCGTTATTCGGGTCGCTGGCGCCCAGCGCGCAAGGGCCGTTGTTGATCGTTAGGAGCAGGCCCGTACCGGATGCCGTCGCGCACCCGAGGAATAAGGTAGGCGCTGGGCTCCCGCCCTCAGTAAACGCCGTTTTGGCGGCGGTCTGCATCACGGAGCACCCGTGCGTCGTGCCGCATGAGCCGATCTCCAGCGCTCCCGCCATTGCGGCGGAGTCGGCAAGCGTCTGCAACTGGCGCTGTGTGTAGAAGTTCGAGCCTACATCGATAGCAATTGCCAAAAATGAAACCAGCGTTGTGAAACCCAGCGCTGTCAATACGAGCACACCGCCGCTTTCATCTCTCAGGATTTTCATGTGTTTTCCTCCTCGGGCGCGGAGCCGCGGCTCGACATTTTCATGGTCGGCAATCCGCAAGAAGAACAAACCCGCAAGAAGACATGGAGCGTGCGACAATCCTACTGGCCTTGAGGCCCTAGGTTGTCGACATCGCATTCGACATACCCTCGAACGGATATGTGCTGTGAATCAGAATAAGTGGAAGTGGCATTCTTGGTCAACGGAAAAGAGCGGTACGATACCCCAACAATGTTGTCAGGAAAGCAACGCGAGGCCGAGAGGATACGCTGGGGCAGATTGTGGGGATTTGAACGGTAGATCAAGGTGCATAGCAAACGCACGGCGAAAGCGGAGACGGCCCATTTCGCGAGCAAAGAGGCGGGCCCTCGGTTATCCCTCACAAGACTGGGATACTCTGACCCCAGTCTCGATTCTTAGAATCTGGGAGTGCCCTGTTCCAAGAACCTGTCCAAAAACTATGTAGGTCGTCTCAGGAGTAGATGTGCAAATGCGATGTAAATCATGGTTTCGGCTGAACTGGGTCGCAGTTCGTAGTTTTTGGACAGACGGCGGGACCAGTTCAGCCAAGCAAAGGTACGTTCCACGATCCAGCGTTTGGGTAACACCTGAAACAGATGCTGTTTGGTGCGTTTGACCACCTTGACGGAGTAGCCGAACATCTGCTTGGCCCATTCGATCAGCGTGCCCGTGTAGCCGCCATCAGCAAAGACCGTAGTGATCGAGTGAAAGCGACAGAACAAGCGCATCAGCACAGCGCGGGCCGCAAGGTCCATATATGGGTTGTTTCCCGTCGATCAGGACAACGGCACAGGGGGCTTTCTCTGGCTGGCCTGGCCTCCAAAATATCGCTTGCTAAATATTTTCAACCTGTGGTATTGTGCTCTCCGAGTCAAAAGAGCGCTTTGAGTCGCGCCTGGTTTTTGGCAAGGATCTCTCTCCTTCCTCTTTGCGCCACTCGTTTCAGAGCCCCACTCGTTACAATCGTCAGACCTCACCTCTGTCTATCTCCGCTAGACACAAATCCATCTGGAAAGCATGTGAAGCATGAGATTACAACTGATAGATACGACTTACCTCCGCAAGGTAATCGTTAACCCTATTCGACTCCTGGCCTGTATGGCCGCTGTCTGCGCTCTGGCCACTCTCCCCGCCAGAGCTCAAGTCACCCTCACCGAGGTCAGCTCGACCGAGTGGGTCGCAAGCAATGGAATCGTCACCTTCGACTTCAATCCTACGACCGGCGGTCTTAGCAACCTGAGCACCATCATCAACGGAACCACCACGAACTGGCTCGAGCCCGGAATGTCGCCCTTCGGCCACGCGGTCGCCTTCTATCCGCTCAACGGCTATTCCAATAGGACTGCGCAGGGTGCCACCACATCCAACTACCACCTCAATGGATATCTCGACATCTGGTCCACCAAGGCCGACATCCCCGGCTCCGACCCGCTTGAGATTGAAAACCACTGGGTACTGGAAGCCAACGATCCCGGCGTCCACTTCTACCAGATCCTGCGCCACTTCGCTGGCGACGGGGCCACCGCATTCGGTAATGCCGCAGTCAACTTCTTCTGCTCCGACAACGCCATCACCCAGTCCGACGGCACCACACTCCTCTATCAGGACAACACCAGCGCTGCTGGCCCGGGCGTCGTCGAGCAGACCTTCCCCACTACCTCAGCCACCGCCAGCCTGCTCGCCTCGGACCCCGGCCGTCAGGTTCAGGCAGAGACCGTGGACTATACCAACACCGGTGGCCTCGGCACCTACGTCTCTCTGCCCGGCCTGGCGCGCGAGTTCATTACGAAATACAACTACAGCACCTACCAGCAAAATCATCTGGCGCACGGCTACGTCGGTGCGACCAATGCCTTCTGGTGGGTCGTTCCCAGTCCCCAGACTATGATCGGAGGCCCCACCAAGCAGTACCTCACCGGCATCGAAGAGGAGTACGAGTCCGCTCACCTCGGTGGCGAGAACGTCAACTTCGCGGCAGGACAGGTCGTCAATCGTTTCTTCGGCCCCTTCTACCTCCACTTCAACGCCTTCGATACCGTCAATACCACCGCGGCTGACCTGTACAATGATGCCGTCAATACCATCCCCAACGACCTTAACTTTTACGATTACGAGGGCGTCATGCTCTCCAACGGTTACAAGGCCCGATCAAGCCGCGGGACCGTCAACATCACCCTCTCTGGCAACCACTGGAGCTCCACTTCCAGCAACAACATCGTCGTCCTCTCCGACAACAATACCAACATGCAGATCTCCGCGCAGGGGTATCAATACTGGGGATATGCCAACAGCTCTGGTCAGGTCACCATCCCTGACGTGATGCCGGGAACCTACCGTGTCAGCGCGTACATCCTCGGTCAGTTTGGCCTGTATCACAAGGACGATGTCGTCGTCGGCGCCGGCACCACCGACGTCACCGGAACCTTCGACACCCGCGACTTCAGCTCGCAGGCTCCTGTCTGGACGATCGGATATCCCGACCGCACCGCGCACGAATTCATGCATGGTCATCTGAGCAACGGCCAGGACGACAGAGACTATCTCGGTCGGTATAACTACTGGGACGATGTCGCGGCTGGCAGTGGGGCTTTCATCTATACCGTTGGCACCACACAGCCCAGCCAGATGCCCTTCACGCAATACAACGAGTACTATCCCAACCTGTATGCAGGCGTATACGGAGGCTCTACCTCAGGCACGAACGGATACGACTACATCACGCCGCAGTATGTGAAGACTGGTGCCGCCAATGAAGGCAAGACGCCAGCCGACCTCAGCCCACCAGCTTGGCAGTTCAGGTTCACCACGACCGCTGCGCAGATGGCACAGGGAGGCTACGTCCTGCTTTCCATCAACCTGGCCGCAGAACACAGCGCCAGCGTTCAGGTCCAGCTCGACGGAAAGCATTCCGCGCCTTTGAAGTGGTACCCGTTGGAGAGCAGCGACCCCGATGAACGTCAGGGAGTCTCCGGCCTCAACAACTACGCTGTTTTCCAGTTCAACACCGCAGACCTGCTTCCCGCCGGCCAGACCAACACCTTCACCATCTTCGCATCCAACGCGATCATGTACGACGCGCTCAAGCTGGAGATTGGCACGAAACAGGCCAACCCCTCCATCACTGGCTGGCCTGAGTACGACTGGCTCTACTACAACTCATCCGATGCTCCAACCCAGCAGTCTGCATCGGCTCCATAGGCTACGGCTCAACCCTACGTAATCGAAACGGGCGTCGCATCGCATCGCAAGATGCGATGCCCGTTTTCTATTTGGAGCTCTTCACGGCACTCCATCGCGGCGAATTGCCGTCCGCTCCCTCCCTTTATCCAAAATCAATATCTCCAGATCCGTCGCTTCGTGCAAACAATAACCTTGTGAAGGAACACCATTGCTCTCGATAAGAGCAATCGATTTCCATATAATTGAGTCAATATATCAATGCTAATTCTTGGTTTGACGAATAGGAGCGCCTTTGATGGCAGTACGAATGAAGGACATCGCAAGATGCTGAATGTCTCCATCGTGACCGTCTCAAAGGTATTGAACAAGAACGATCCGAATATCAGCGAAGCGACTCGGCAGCGTGTTCTCCAACGCGCGAAAAAGCTCAATTACCGGACCAACCTCGCTGCTAAGGGCACCAACAGCATTCGCTACAACGCCGACAAGGGCCTCAACCAGCAACACGCTGAAGTTCGACGCCACATTGCTCAAGCCCGGAGAGAACGCGATGACCTTCACTGTTCCTGGAGGCAATCTGCAAAGCGGCGTGGTGTGGGACTACCTCCGCCTCGAACTCGAAGACAATCACTAGCGCAATATCTCAACTTCTCTGTAACAGATTGCAGATTTTGAAATCAGTCCGATCTCGATTGGGAGCATGATTATGAATGGTAGATTCACGCGCAGGCACTTTGCAAAAATAACGACTGCGGCTGCGGTTGCCGCAGGTCTTACGGGTTCGCACACCGCTGCTCTGTTCACACAGAACGTGCCGCAGCGGGTGGAAGATCCCACCGTCGCCAAACAGGAGGGCGTCACCGGAAAGCCCAGTTCCAACGCACCTGGAGATCTGTGGTCGGGCAAGGACTCGCCGGAGCTGGTTGCGGCGGCACTGGCTGGTCTGCCTGCGCTTCCGGCTGGACCGTTCCAGCCGACGTGGGATTCGATCCAGCAGAACTACACCGATCCCGTGTGGTTTCGCGACGCCAAGTTCGGCATTATGATGCACTGGGGAATCTACTCTGTGCCAGCGCACGCTAGCGAGTGGTACGTCCGCTATATGTACGGCGGCAATGCAGACGTGATGCAGTGGCACACCGAGCACTACGGGCCACCAACCAAGTTTGGCTATAAAGATTTTCTGTCGATGTACACTGCGGCCAAGTGGGATCCGGATGCCTGGGCGCAGCTCTTCAAGAACGCCGGTGCAAAGTACGTTCTCGCGCCGGGAGAGCATCACGACGGATTCTCCAACTGGGACAGCACGATCAATCCATACAACGCCATTAACTATGGGCCTCACCGCGATCTGGACGGCGACCTCATCAAGGCGCTGCGCAAGGTTGGGCTGAAGACGGGAATCTCCGATCACTCGGCCTTTCACTTCGTATTCATTCCTGCACTTGCGGGTAGCGATCAGTACGATCCGGAGTGGGCGAACTTCTACAACGTCGCCGACAAGAGCAATGCGGCGCGCACGAAGTTCATGCACGACTGGGTGGCCAAGCGCATCGAGACGATTGATAAGTATCAACCCGATATGCTCTGGTTCGACATGACAACTCAGCATGACTGGGACCCGCTGAAGACTCAGGTTTCGGCGTACTACTTCAATCGCGCGCGGCAATGGGGCAAGCAGGTGGGCGTCAGCGCCAAGCAGGCCGCGTGGGTAAGCGGGCAGATTATGGACTACGAGCGCGAGGGACGCGCGCCACTGGAGCTGACCGACTGGATCTGGCAGCCGGACGATCCCATCACGGACAAATTCGGCTATGTTACCGAGCAAAAACCATACAAGCCAGACCAGTTCGTCTGGAAGATCGTCGAGAACACGAGCAAGAACGGGAACCTTCTGCTGAACATCTCGCCGCGCGCCGATGGGACGATTCCGCAGGAGCAACAGGATGTGCTTCTTGCGATCGGCAGGTGGCTGACGGTGAATGGCGAAGCGATCTACTCCACGCGGCCGTGGACGAAGTTCGGCGAGGGGCCGGTGGCCGATGCGGCTGCGGCGGCAATGGTTGCGATTCGAGCGAAGGGCAACTTTGCAGGGCGACTCAACGGCCAGAATCTTGGCGGCGACGGAGTGGGTGGAGGCGGAATCTCGCGGAATGGATATACGGCCAAAGACATTCGCTTCACCACGCACGGCAACACACTCTACGCAACGGTGATGAACTGGCCGGGCGACGAGCCGGTGACAATTGCGTCGCTCCCTGCGGGAGTGTCAGGACACGGAAGAGTCGGGCAGGTCGAGCTGCTCGGCCATGCAGGGCCGTTGCAATTCACGCAGGATGCGCAGGGGTTGAAGGTGCAGTTCCCATCGGAGAAGCCCTGTGACTTTGTCTACTCGCTGAAGATTTCAGGACTGAAGCTGACATAACTCATCGGACAGGAGCTACACGCGACGGCCAGCCGATTCACATGCCGCAAATCCCTGGGGAAATCCGCGTTGCTTGCCGCTGCTTGCACAAGCGCGCCACTTCCCGCGATTGCGCCGGGGCCGTTCAAGGGAAGCCGCGCTTCGCTCAATGCGTACCACATGTCGGACTGGTTTGCCGACGCCAAGCTCGGCATCTGGAACCACTGGGGGCCGCAATCCGCAGCCGAGTACGGCGACTGGTATGCGCGGCGAATGTACGTTCAAGGCGAGCCGCAGTACCAACGCTACATGGAACACTACGGCCATCCTTCGCAGACGGGCTTTGCCGATGTCATCAAGTCTTGGAAGGCCGACAAGTTCGACGCAGATTATTTGGTCGGCCTCTACAAAAAGGCCCGGGCGAAGTACTACGTTGCGATGGCGACAACTTCGATATGTGGAACTCGAAGTATCGACCGCACTGGAGCGCGGGCAGCAGCGGGCCGAAGAAGGACATCCTCGGCGGCTTCGCGATGACGGCCCGCCAGCCCGGCCTAAATTTCGGCGTCAGCGAGCACCTGTCGAACAGCTTCTGCCGGTCCGGCACGGCGCACGGCAGCGACAAGACCGGCTCGTTGGTAGGTGTTCCTTACGACGGCACCGATCCCCAGTTCTCCGAGTTCTACCACGACTACAGCGCCATGCCGAAGGACTTCGTCGACAAAGTTGTGAATGCGACCGCCGAAGGGCGACTGCGATGAGCCGCGAAGGTCCTGATTCCTGGCGTATCAACTACTTTAATCGCATGCTGGACGTTGTGACTCAGTACGATCCCGATCTGCTGTACACCGACGGCGGCATTCCCTTCGGTGACGACGGACTCTCAATTGTCGCCCACCTTTACAACGCAAGCGCGCGCAGTCACGGCGGCAAGATCGAGGCAATCTAAACTAGCAAAAGCCGTGCCGACGCAGAGAACGGCATGTGTCTGCTCGACGTTGAACGAGGTGTGGTCGACGGCATCTGGCCGCGCGCAGGGCATATCGACACCTGCATCGGCAACTGGCGCTACGACACGCGCCCGATATAAAAACCAAGCGTGTCATCGACATGTTGGTGGACATCGTCAGTCGCAACGGAAATCTTCTGCTCAACTTCCCGCTGCGCAAAAGCGGAATGCCCGACGAAAAATAGCTGGCGATCCTCGACAGCATCACCGCATGGATGGCGGTCAATAGCGAGGGAATCTACGCAACTTGTTCATGGAAGATCTTCGGCGCAGGCCCCGGTGCGGAGGTCAAACCCGGCAACGCACAGTTCAACGAGAGAAACCGCCAGGACCTCACCGCCGAGGTAAGCGTGTGGTGTTCCCCTCTGGCACCCGAGGGGGCTTGAGTTTGACGATGTTGTCATGGATGAGGCTGAGGGAGCGGGGCGCCGTATTCGGCGCAGTTGGCCGGTGGCAGAGAAGCGGCGGAT
>Ga0302320_10015258_pt1 | contig 15802 bp, 17 predicted proteins | sample Bog_T0_3_FD_202130 | JGI IMG/M metagenome (GOLD analysis project Ga0302320, IMG submission 202130) | Peat permafrost microbial communities from Stordalen Mire near Abisko, Sweden - Bog_T0_3 | ecosystem: Environmental > Terrestrial > Soil > Wetlands > Peat | place: Sweden: Abisko, Stordalen Mire... | reverse complement strand
CAGCGTATCGGCCAGCCCGGCAATCGCCTGGCGCGCGGCGGAATGGCGCGCCGACAGCGCCTCGGCTGACACATCCACCGCCGGCGCCTCCGCCAGCAACGCATCGAAATCGGTCGGCGCACCATCCCGATCGAGCAACTTCAGCCGCCGGTCATTCTCTTCGTACCGTGTCAGATCGGCTACATCCACCAGCAGCATCGGCGTGTGCGACGTGCCAAGACCAAGAACGATTTGAGCCATGACGTTTTTCTCCCTCCACACCGTACGGCGAGCCCGACCGGTCGTCAAATTCTTGACCGCCACGCCGGCCCGCCCCTAGCCTGGGCGGAAACGGGAGGCAAGCATGACGAACGCGATCGAAAGCGAGGAACTCACCCGGGTCGGACCCGGTTCGGCGATGGGGCAACTCATGCGGCAATACTGGCTGCCCGCCGCCAAATCGTCCGAGGTCACCGCCAAAGGCGACCCGCTTCGCCTGATGCTGCTGGGCGAGAAACTGATCGCCTTCCGCGACGAAACCGGCCGGGTCGGGGTGATGGACCATCGCTGCCCGCATCGCTGCGCCTCGCTTTTCTTCGGGCGAAATGAACCGGGCGGCATCCGCTGCGTCTATCACGGCTGGAAATTCGATGCCGACGGCAATTGCACCGACATGCCCAACCTGCCCGCCGACCAGGTCTTCATGCAGAAGGTCAAGGCCAAGGCCTACCGCGTCGAAGAGCGCGCCGGACTGATCTGGGTCTATATGGGCGCGCGCGCCGAAGCGCCGCCGATGCCGGAGATCGAGGCCACCCTGCTGGACGAGACCGAACTGCAGCCGATGTTCGCCCAGCGCGAGTGCAACTGGCTGCAGGCGCTGGAAGGCGACATCGACACCTCGCATTTCGGCTTCCTGCATGTCGGCAGCGTCCAACCCGACCAGGTCAGCGAGGACAACCTGCTGCGGTATCAGGTCGGCAACCGGGCGCCGGCGTATCATGTGGCCGATACCGACTGGGGCACGATGTACAGCGCCTACCGCCCGGCCGAGGACGACAGGACCTACTGGCGCTTCGCCCATTTCGGCTTCCCGTTCTGGACCTGGGTCCCCCAGGGCGACATGATGGACCGGGTCCAGGCCAGGGCCTGGGTGCCGATGGACGACACCCACACGATGTTCGTCAGTCTGAGCTGGAAGAAGATGACTCGCATGCCGCCGCTGAAGGGTGGCCAGCCAATCCCCGGCGCCAAGGCGGAACTGGATTATCTGCCGCAAACCGCCGACTGGTATGGCAGGTGGCGTCCGGCCGCGAATGCCGCCAACGACTACCTCATTGACCGCGACGCCCAGCGCAACGATGTCATCTATACCGGCATCAGCCATATCCACATGCAGGACCAGGCGATCACCGAGAGCATGGGCGACATCGTCGACCACAGTTTCGAGCATCTCGCGCCCAGCGACCAGATGATCACGCGCACCCGCCGCCGGCTGCTGCTCGCCGCTCGGGCGCTACGCGACAAGGGCACGGTCCCGCCGGGCGTCGACGATCCGGAGGTCTACGCGCGGGCCCGTAGCGGTGAGGCGGTGATGCCCGGCACCGACTGGCGGCAGGTGTATGAGGAACGGCTGAAGCACGTGATCCGGCCGGTGGCACTGCGGAACGCGGCGGAATAAGGCTTCCGCCAGGTCACCCGTTGTCGGTGGCAATCCAGGCTCTGATGATTCCCAGTGTCGTGTCGGGATGCATATCGACCAGTTGCGTGACCTTGCGGATCGAAGACGCGCGCATCTGGCCCTGGATACTGCTCATTGTCACGGTGTCTTCTTCGTCGGCTGCGGCCTGCAACGCCGTGGCCAGTGCACTGCCGCCACCGCCACCACCGACGGGGCCACCCGCGCCGGCCAGCAGCGGTGGTCCGCCCGGAACGCCGGCATAGCCGACGCCGGCATAGCCACCGCCGGGGGCGCCACCCGCCTGCTGAATGTACATGGGCGACGTCCCATCAATCATCTCTCCGGCTGCGCCGCCGGAACCGGTCATGGTGATCATCGGCTTGCTCAGCGCCTGGAAGATCGATCGCGCGGTCAGGATGATGATACCAAAGCCAACCACGCCCAGCGCGATCATCTGCAGGAAGGTAATGAGATCGCCGGTCGCCTTGCCCTGGCGCGGTGCCGGCGTCGCCTCGCTCGCTTCCAGCGCGGAGACGAAGGGCATGCTCACGACGTCGATCCGGTCGCCTCGTTTGTCATCGAAGCCGACCGCGCTTTTCACCAGCTTTTCGATCTGATCCAGTTCGGCCTGGTCGCGCGGCTTCCAGACATGCTTGCCGTCGGCGGTGGTTTCGTCGGAACCGTCAACCATGACCGCCAGGCTGATCCGTTCGATCTGCGGCTGGTCGTGCACGATGGCTCGGACGGTCTTGCCGATCTCATAATTCGTGGTTTCTTCCTGCCGCCCCTCCTGGCTTCCGGTCACCGCGGCGCCGGCATCGGCGTTTGGCAGGTTGTTCTGGACCGAAACCGAGCTGTTCTTGTCGGTGGTCTTGTTGTTCGACGTGACGTTCTGGGTGCTGCGCACGACGGATCCGTCGGGGTCGTAGCGCTCCTGCGTTTCATTCACCTTGTCGAAGTTCATGCGGATCGAGGCCTCCGCATGGACATGGCCGGGACCAAGCGTCTGCTCCAGCATCATCTCGACCGCCTCGGACAGGCGGGTTTCGGTCTTGTGCCGGATCTCGTCCTCGGCGGCGGATTTGGCGCGCGGGTCGCTGCCGTCGCCGGCCTGGAACAGCAAATGCAGATTCGAGTCCACCACCGTCACGTCCTGCGGGCGCAAGCCCGGCACGCCGGCGGCGACGAGATTGACCACCGACTGAACGGCTTCCGGCGACAGCAGCTGATGACCGGGAACGGTCAGCATCACGCTCGCCTGGGCATGCTGGCGCTCATGCGCAAACGGTTCCCGCCGCGCCAGCACGATATGCACCCGGGCATGCTGGATGCCGCGGACCGAGACGATGGTTCGCGCGAGTTCGCCTTCCAGCGCCCGCGTCAGCTTCACCTGCTGGTCGAAATCGGTGACCGCGAAGTCGTTGCCGCGGTCGAAGATTTCGTACCCGGTGGTGCCGCCGGCGGTTGCGCCGCCGTCGGACAGCAGGGTGCGGGCGGTCGCGAGATCGCCTTCGGGGACGAAAATCTGTGTGCCGTCAATGCGGTAGGGAATTTTCTTGCCGGTCAATTCCTCGGCGATCTGCTGCGCTGATCGCGGATCGAGGTCCGATGTCAACACCGTCATGCGGCCGCGGCTGGGTCCCTGCAGTTCCAGCCAGACGAAGGCAGCGAGGATTCCGAGCGTCACGCCTGCCAGCATGGCGATACGCACCATGCCGAGCCTGCGGATGCTTTCGAGAAATCCTCTCATGCCAGATGCTCAGTTTCCAACTCTGGCCAATAGGTTAGCGCAAAAAACTTACTGAGCGGTTAATGGCCGCCCGGACTGGCTGTTTTCAGGGGCGGCTCGTCTGCGATGTCCGAAGCATTATGCCATGACCTTCGCGGATCGACGACGAACACGGCTGACCGTAGCGGCGCGTTCCGAACCGCAGAGGGGCGGCGCGACCGCGGCCGCGTGGCGGCAAATCCACCATCGGCAGCGACCTTACGGGGTACATTTTCTCTCCACTCCTCAATTTTGAAAGAACGGTCTTTCTAGCAGGCTGGCATTGCGTTGCAGAGATTTTCATTCTCATAATCCCTTTATATGGCTTCGGCGCATCCGGGCGCTCGCTCCAGGAGGTGTTCTTGTCACGCGCCGGACTGAAACGCCGGACCGCTTTGGGTGCGGCCCTGAGCACACTGGCAATCGGCCGCCGGGCGGATGCCGCCGACGTCACGCTGCTGAACGTGTCCTACGACCCGACGCGGGGGCTGTACAGGGCAATCGACCCGGCGTTTGCGAGCGCGTGGCTGACGAAAACGGGGCAGCGTGTGACCGTCAACCAGTCGCACGGCGGGTCGGGCGCGCAGGCTCGGTCGGTTTTGGACGGGCTGCAGGCGGACGTGGTGACGCTGGCGCTCGCCGCGGACATCGACGCGCTGGCGAAGCGCGGCCTGCTTGCGGCAGACTGGCGGAGTCGGCTGCCGGCACATTCCGCCCCCTACACCAGCACGATCGTGCTGCTGGTACGGCAGGGCAACCCGAAGCAAATCCATGACTGGCCCGACCTGCTGAAGCCGGATGTGGCGGTGATCACCCCCAACCCGAAGACCTCTGGCGGGGCGCGGTGGAACTTCCTGGCCGAGCTGGCCTGGGCGCAGCGGCAGGCGGGCGCAACTCTGGCCTCGGCCGAGGCGTTCATGCGCGACCTGTTCCACCATGTTCCGGTGCTGGACACCGGCGCGCGCGGCGCCAGCAACAGCTTTGCCCAGCGTGATCTGGGCGACGTGCTGCTGGCCTGGGAGAACGAGGCCTGGCTGGCGCGCAAGGCGTTCGGTGCGACGGCGTTCGAGATCGTCTATCCCTCGGTCAGCATTCTGGCCGAACCGCCGGTCGCATTGGTGGATGGCGTTGTCGACAAGCGCGGCACACGTGACGTGGCGCAGGCCTTCCTGGAATTCCTCTACACGCCGGCGGCGCAGGATATCGTGGCGCGCAACGACTACCGCCCGCGCGATCCGGCGGTTGCGGCACGGTATGCCGAACACTTTCCCGCCCTGAAGATGGTCACGATCGAGGATTTCGGCGGCTGGGACGCGGCTCAGGCGGCATATTTTGCTGATGGCGGCCTGTTCGACCGTATTTACACGCCGGGAAAATGATCCGCGCGGAACGCTCTGCCCTGCCCGGGTTCGGTGCGGCGATGGCAATCACGCTGGCCTGGGTGTCGAAGCTCGTGCTGCTGCCGCTGGTGTCGCTGGTGCTGCGCCCGTGGGAGCTTGGGGTCGCCGGCGTGTGGCGGCCCGGAACGTCGCCTTCGGTCTGGAGGTTATGCCGCGTGGCCGCCACCCCCCCGCTCGGGAAATACGATCGCGTGTGGAGGGGTTGCTGGATCTGATGGAGATCGGCGATCTGGGTGGGCGCTATCCTGAGCAGATCTCCGGCGTTCAGCGGCAGCGGGTGGCCCTGGCGCGGGCGCTGGCGATCGAGCCTTCGTTGCTGCTGCTGGATGAGCCGTTCGGGGCGCTGGACGCCAAAGTGCGCAAGAGCCTGCGGGTCTGGCTGCGGCAGATGCACGACCGGCTGGGCCTGACAAGCGTGTTTGTCACCCATGACCAGGCCGAGGCGATGGCGATGGCGGATCGGGTGGCAGTGCTGCAGGCGGGGCGGATTGTGCAGGTTGGCACTCCGGAGCAACTTCATGCCGAACCGGCCAGCCCGTTTGTGCGCGGGTTCCTGAGCGAGGAGAGTGGCTGAGCGGTTGGTCTGGGTTGGGGGAAACGAAGAATGCGGCGGATGCGGGCGTTTGGCCGGGTACACGAGCTGGCCTTTGGTGTGGCAACGATCCTGCTGGCGGTTGGGGTGGCGAAAGCCGATCCGATCCCGGCGGTGCAGTCGGCGCTGAACATGCAGATCATCGGGCACAGCAACCTGAACGGGGCGGGGCATGGCGGCGAGGGGCTGGCGCTGCGGCAGTATCCGGACGGGCGGCGGGTGCTGTTCCTGGCGCACGAATCGGCGCCGATGTGCGTCAGCATCATTGACGTGACCAGGCCGGAGGACCCGACGGTCATCACCCAGATCCCGGTGCCGGCGCCGCAGCTTCGCTGTAATTCGCTGGGGCTTTCCGGCACGACGATGACGGTGGCGCATCAGACCGACAAGCAGGGTCAGCCGGGTGCGGGGATGGAGCTCTGGGACGTCGCCGATCCGGCGCATCCGAGGCAGGTGGGGTTTTTCGACACGTCGGGGCCGCATTCCCGCGGGGTGCATTACCTTTGGTTCGTGGACGGGCATTTTGCGTATCTGTCCACTGGGGCGGCGGATTTTACCCCGCACGATCCGCTCGACGACCAGTTCTTCATGATCGTGGACGTCAGCGATCCGGCGCATCTGAAGGAGGCCGGGCGGTGGTGGCTGCCGGGGACCCGGGTGGGTGACGAGGCGCCGCCGCCGGCGCGGGTTTCGATCAACTCGGGGGTGCGGATGCACACGCCGGTGGTGGCGGGCGATCGGGCCTATGTGGGGTGGATCGATGGCGGGTGGGTGATCCTGGACATCGCGGATAAGGCGCATCCGAAGCTGGTGGCGCACCGGTCTTGGCAGTCGCAGGATGTCGGGTTCGCGCACACTGTGCTGCCGATCCTGTCGCGCGGGCTGGCGATCCAGACCGAGGAAGCGGTCGAGCAGAATTGCAGGGACTGGCCGAAGCGCGACTCGGTGTGGGACATCTCGCACGAGGCGGCGCCGGTCGTGCTGTCGGTGCTGCCGCCGCCGGCGGATTTCGACGCACTGTGCAAGCAAGGGGGGCGGTTTGGAGCGCATAATATTGCGCAGAACCGGCCCGAGGCGAGACAATTGTCCCGAACCGTGGTGGGCAGTTTTTTCAATGGCGGCGTCCGAGCGTATTCGATCGCCGATCCGCATGCGCCAAAGGAGATCGGGTTTCTGGTGGATGCGCCGCCGAAGGGGAATGCCTCGCACAGCATTCAGATCAATGATGTGTATGTCGATGAGAACGGGCTGATCTATGCCAACGACCGGTTCAGCGGCGGGCTGGATATCATCCGCTATACCGGTTCCGTTCCGCTGGAATAATGGGGATTTTGTCATGAGCGGAACGTTGGGGTGATACCGGGAGAGTCCCGAAGCGAGATGACGCCGGAACAGCTTAAGGGCTACCGGTTCCTGGTGGACGGGCCGCGCGGGCGGCTGCCAACGCTGCGCACGAGAAGCGCGGCAAGGAGGTCGGGCTGCCGGCGGAGGCGGTGGAGGCGATCATCGCAGGACTGCCCGCCTCGTTCGAGGATGCCCGGGAGCAACGGGTGTATGAGGTGGCGATGGCGCTGGCCGGCGGGCGGATCGTGCCGCAGGGGCTGTATGAGCGGGCAGTCGAGGGGCTGGGCCATGTGCGGACCACCGATGTGATCGCACTGACGATGAACTACTATGCGGTGCCGGCGGGGTGTCCGGGGCTGGCGCGGTAGGGGTTTGGATACGGTTTCCGGGTCCGGCATGGAAGCCGGAATCGACATCTGGTTATACGCAATCCGCGATTTGCGTATAACGCGCTGGTCCTGGCAGCCATGAAGCGTTATACGCAATTCGCGGATTGCGTATAACGGAGACAGAAGGCTGGATGACCGGCGAACTGCCTTTGATGGTGCAGACCACGTACGCCGAGTTGCTCGATCGGGCGCGTTCGGACGCGTTTGCTGAAGCGTTCCCGGCGGATGGGGCGTTTACGGCGAAGACGGTGCGAGGACGTCGCTACTGGTACTTTCAGGCGGGATCAGCCGAAGGGCGTAGGCAGAAGTATGTCGGTCCGGAGACGCCCGAGTTGCTCGACGAGATCGCCCGGCAAAAGTCCGCCCGGGCCTATCAACGGGATCGGCGCGGCCTTGTGGCGACGCTCACCCGGGTGGGAAATCTGCCTGCCCCCGTGCCGGCTATTGGGGCCCTGGTGGCGGCGTTGGCGGAGGCCGGGGTGTTCCGGTTGCGAGGCGTCCTGGTCGGAACGGTCGCGTATCAGACCTACCCGGCGCTGTTGGGGTGCCGGTTGCCGGCAACGACCTTGCACACGCAGGATGTCGATGTCGCGCAGTTCGAGGATGTTTCTGCGGCGGTTGGCGATGTAACTCGGCCGATGCCAGAGGTGCTGCGGTCGGTTGACGCATCATTCAGGCCGGTGCCGACAATGCATGGCCAACTGGTGACCAGCTATACGGCGAGCAGCGGCTTGCGGGTCGATTTTCTGACACCCAACAGAGGCCGCGACTCGGAGGAACCCCGCAGTCTGCCCGCGCTAGGAACTGATGCACAGCCGTTGCGATTTCTTGATTTTCTCATCCGCGATCCGGAACCGGCGGTGCTGCTGCATGGGATGGGGGTGCTGGTTTCGGTGCCGGCACCGCAACGCTTCGCGTTGCATAAGCTGATCGTCGCGCGGCGGCGGCGGGGAGACAACGCAAAACGGGACAAGGACGCGTTCCAGGCCCAGGCTCTGTTGAATGTGTTGTTCGATCGCCGTCCGCATGAACTGCTCGATGCCTGGCGGGAGGCATTCGGGCGCGGGAAGACCTGGCAAAGACTGCTGAGCGAGGGAGTTGGGTTGCTGCATCCCGATACTCGCGACCGACTGCTGCAGACGGTCGGTGCGGCGCGGACGATTGTTCCGGGACTGGATTTGCGGTTTGTGCCGGAGCGAGCGACTTACGACGCCGAGCGTTGCGCAATACGCTTCTTTGCGCTTGCAGGCCGGGAGAGTGTTGCTTGTGAGGTCGGGCGAGAGAGCCTGGAGAGGCTGGCAGGCCACGGTGCACTGGATCGGGACGGCATGCTCGCGACCTTTCGGCAGCACCGGGATCGAATCGAAAGCGCGTTGCGCGCACGTTATCTGACGCAACCAGTCGAGACGGTGGGTGCGGTTCGGGTGCTTCCCGACGATCTGGGCTAAAACATTTCCACACCGGATGGAAATGCTCTTGCCGTATCGCTGCCGGGTGGGCGCCCGGTCGAAAGTGGCGGGATCGTTGCTCGGGACGCGGCGTGCGGCGGCCAGGATCCTGTCCACCTTTGTCAGGGTAGCGGCACAGGCTTACGGTGAAACTGGCCGGCTGCGCTGACTTGCCTTGAGAATGCAAAGAAGAATACCGACCACCGCCAGGGAAGACTGTTTCCGCGCATCTCGGGCTCCCACGACGATGCCTGCACGCACCTGCTGCGGGATCGACACGAACCCGTAACACGGTGCATGTTGCGGTGACGTGGCAAATCCCTGGAGGAAGCGATGGAAAGGAAGGAACTGGCCTCAAAATGCTGGGACGGCGCAAATGGGGTCACGGCATTCTCTTGCGCTCAAACGGTAGCATTCTTGTTGAGCCTGCTGAGTGACGAGGTGCAGAAGACCGTAAACCACTTTTGGGCGAAATGTGTCATTCTGATTTTAATTGTTGTATTCTGGTTGCTGTATTCCGGCTGCATCCGGGCAGTGAGCAATGCGGGCTTTCGCCTCTTGCAGCACCCGGACGACCTTGTGAAAACGGCTTGGCAGCAGGCGTTGGGTGGGCGATTAGGAATAGTATCGTTCTTCAGCGCGCTGAGCTTCGTCTCGGTGCTCTGTGCCAATTTGTGAGCCGCAGGGAGGGTCGCACCGCTACGCCTTGACCATTTCCGCCGGCGCATCCGCAGCGGCGTGAGCTTATGTTTCACGAGCAGATTCGTCAGCATAAAGATCGTTTCGCGATTAATCCGGCTGATACTGCACTACTCCCATTCGATCGGTTCGCGGGCGACCTCAACCGTGCCGTTGCCGCGCAACCGCACCACGTTCACCGTCTTCGCCAAATCCGGTGAGCCGGAGTAATACGCCGGGACGGTCGTTCCGGTGCCGACGGCCGCGGCGCGGTTCCAGTGGCCGAGGGCGAGATAGTCGGCGCGGGTGGCTTCGATCTCGGCGTTGCTGATCAGCCAGGACGGACGGAGCGGCGGGACTCCGTCATCCTCGTAATGACCGTGCGCGAGGGTGACGTGCCAGCGGGCACTGCGCGGACGCGGGTCGCGCAACGGCACCATGTTGCTGTAGTCGATATGGGCGTGGCCCCAGACCTCCAGGTCGTGGTCCGGGAAATGGATCGTCAGATCATGTGTCACGCCGATGATATGGACATGCGGCAGTTTGTCGAGGCCGCCGCGGCGCCAGACGGAATCGGGGGTGACCGGATCGTGGTTGCCGGGCAGCACGATCACCGGGCAGGCGACGTCTTGCAGCAGACCGACGCATTGCGCGACGATCTCCGGCGACTGGCGGTTATTATCAAAAATGTCGCCGACCAGAAGGACGTAATCCGCGGCATGGGTTTTCGCCGCGTTCAGGACGACGCGCAGGCCGGTGGTGCCGTCCTCGCCGTACGGACCCTGGTGCGGATCGTCATCGACATGAAGATCGGAGCTGTGAACCAAGACGATATCGGAGGAGGACGACGCCACGTGTGAGTTCCAGACGGTTGCAGGGCCTTATCAGACCGGGGGGCGGGCCGTCCGTCAACCGTCATTGGCCGAAACGCGAGGTTGGGCTAGGATCGGGGGCAACGACAACAGCGAGGAGCCAACGCCATGATCGATCTGCACTACTGGCCTACGCCGAACGGCAAGAAGGTGACGATCCTGCTGGAGGAAGCGGCGATCCCCTACAAGATCGTGCCGGTGAACATCGGGCGGGGGGATCAGTTCACCCCGGCATTTTTGAAGATGAATCCCAATCATCGGATGCCGGTGATCGTGGACCATGCGCCGAAGGGCGGCGGCGAACCGATCGCGATTTTCGAGTCCGGCGCGATCATGCTGTACCTGGCCGAGAAGGTAGGCCGGTTTTATCCGCAGGACTTGCGCGGCAAATACGCGGTGACGGAGTGGCTGATCTGGCAGATGGCGAATCAGGGGCCGAAGCTGGGCGAATGCGGCCATTTCCGGCGGCTGGGCGACAAGCAGGGCGATCAGACCTATGCAGTGCGGCGGTTCACCGATGAGGCGAACCGGCTGTATGGCGTGCTGAACAACCGGCTGTATGAGAGCAAGTATCTGGCGGGGGACGAATATACGATCGCCGACATGATCTCCTACCCTTGGACGGTGAACTGGAAGGGGCAGGGCCAGGACATCGAGGAATTCAAGTATGTGAAGCGCTGGCAGGAAGAACTGGCCGCTCGGCCGGCGGTGCAGCGCGGCATGGCGGCCGGGGCGGATTTGTCCGAGGACGCATCGAAACTGTCGCCGGAGGAGCAGGAGCGGCGGGCAAAGATCATGTACAACCAGCGGGCGCGGCCGGTTCCGGCGGGTTGAGCTTGCTTGTATTGTCGGGCGACGGTGGTTCGGGCGAGCCGAACCATCACGCTTCTGTCTCGGGAGGAATCTGCTGATGGCTGAAGTTGAATGTTTCTTCGACTGTTCGAGTCCGTGGACCTATTTTGCGTTCGAATCCTTGCTGAAGATGCAGGAGGAGATCGGCGTTTCGATCAAGTGGCGGCCGTTCCTGGTGGGCGGCGTGTTCAATGCGGTCAATCCGAGCGTTTATAACTCGCGGAATGCGCCGGTGCCGGCGAAGACGGCTTACAGTAAGAAGGATCAGCAGGACTGGGCGCGTTACCTCGGGTTGGCGATGCATTATCGGCCGAGCGTGTTTCCGGTGAACAGTGTGAAGGCGATGCGGGCGTGCATTGTGCTGGAACCGGAGGACCGGCTGGTGCCGTTCGCGCGCGAGGCATTCAAGTCTTACTGGGTCGATGACCAGGATATTTCTCAGGTTCCGGTGTTAGCGGCGATCTGCGACCGGCTGGGGATCGAGTCGGGAACGTTATTTGCGGCGATTGACCAGCAGACGGTGAAGGACACACTGCGGGCCAATACGCAGGAGGCGATCGACCGCGGCAGTTTCGGCTCGCCGACGATGTTCGTTGGCGGCGACGACATGTATTTCGGCAATGACCGGATGCCGCTGATCCGGGACGCGGTGCTGCGCCGGCGGCAATGATCGAAACGAGCGTCGATGAGCGGTGCGTTGCGACTGTAACGGTCAACAACCCGGAGCAGCGCAACGCACTGGGCAATGCGGGCAAGCGGGAACTGGCGGAGGCGATCGAACACGTCGCTGCCACCGAGGGTTTGCGGGTCGTGGTGCTGACCGGGGCGGGCGATCGGTCGTTCATCGGCGGCGCCAACATCAAGGAGATGGCGGGGTTCGTGCGGCATGATGCGGCCGAAGGGCCGACTCTGACGCACCGGGTGTGCGAGGCGATCCGGCGTGTGCCGGTGCCGGTGATCGCTCGCATCAACGGCTGGTGCCTGGGGGCGGGCCTGGAAATCGCCGCGTCCTGCGACATGCGCGCCGCGGCGGACACTGCTCGGTTTGGCATGCCGGAGGTGTTGTTCGGGTTGCCGTCGGGGATGGAGGCCTGTCTGCTGCCGCAGTTGATCGGCTGGGGGAAGACACGGGAACTGGTGTTCACCGGGCGGCATATCGACTGTGCGGAGGCGATGGCGTGCCATCTGGTGGAGCGGGTGGCGCCGCGGAGCGAATTGGACGATGCGGTCGAGGACTGGGTGGCGGCGATCCTGAAGGCGGGGCCGGAGGCAATCCGCGCGCAGAAGGCGCTGATCCGCGACTGGGAGAGGATGTCGGTTGACGATGCGGTTCAGGCGGGCATCCGGGCGGTGGCGGCGGCACACGGATCGGATGAGACGAAGCAGCTGATGGGGGCGTTTCTGGCGCGGAAGGGGTAGGCGCTGCGTTTGGCTACCCGGCGCGCGCCTCCGGTGTCAAACCGCTTCGGCGGACAGGCGTCTGGGCGCGCAGCAGGCACAGCCGCCGGCATGGGATCGGGCGGGGGCGGCCGAAGCACCGGGGTCCTGGGCGCCGCCACCGAGTGCGGGGGCGGTCAGCAGGCGGGGGGCCGGTTGGGTGCAATCCGGGCAAGGTTGCGCGCGGTCGAATTCGGCCATCGGGCGGACCTCGGTGAAGGGGCCGCAATCGGGGCATTCGTAGTCGTAGGTGGGCATCCAGAATCCTCCATCGTCGGTTCCGGTGATACTGCCATTTCCCGGCGGGCTGGGCCAGAGAGCGGGTTGCCGGACCGGGAAACGGGCGCCATGTTGCGGAGCACAATCGCGTCGAGGGGCTGCCGCATGAATGGACAGGTCGATCTCAGTCAGTTCGCCGAGGAACGGTATGCGGTCGGGCAGCCGGTGCCGCGCAAGGAAGATCCGGTGCTGCTGCGCGGCGAGGGGCGGTATTCGGACGACCTCAATCTGCCGGGGCAGGCGTATGCGGTGATGGTGCGGTCGAATGCGGCGCACGGGGTGATCCGCTCGATCGACAGCACGGAGGCGATGGCGCTGCCTGGGGTGCTGGCGGTGCTGACCGGGCAGGACCTGATCGACGCCGGGCTGGGCGCGATGCCGTCGGGGATGTCGTTCAAGATGCGCGGCGGCGGCGACATGCCGAAGCCGGTGCAGCCGATCCTGACGACGGATAAGGTTCGGTTTGTCGGCGATCCGGTGGCGGTGGTGGTGGCGGAGACGGCGAAGCAGGCGAAAGATGCCGCGGAGGCCGTGTTTGTCGATATCGAGACGCTGCCGGCGGTGACCGATGCCGCGGCGGCCGCGGCGCCGGGTGCGCCGTTGGTGCATGCGGGGACGCCGGGGAACGTCATTCTGGATTTCTCGCATGGCGACGTGGCGGCGGTGGAGGCGGTGTTCGCCAAGGCGGCGCATGTGACCCGGCTGAGGATTCGCAACAACCGGGTGGTGGTGTGCCCGATGGAGCCTCGGTCGGCGATTGGATCGTATGAGGCGGAGACCGAACGGTGGACACTGCGGGTTGGCTCGCAGGGCGTGTTCGGCATGCGGCAGTTGCTGATGGGGACGCTGAAGGCGCCGGCGGACAAGATCCGGGTGCTGACGGGGAATGTCGGCGGGTCATTCGGGATGAAGTCGTCGCTGTATCCCGAGTATCCGGCGGTGCTGTATGCGTCGAAGCTGCTGGGGCGGCCGGTGAAGTGGACGGATGAGCGGGGCGAGAGCTTCCTGTCGGACAGCCACGGGCGCGACCACGACATGGAGCAGGCGATCGCGCTGGATGCCGAGGGGCGCATCCTGGCGCTGCATGTCACCGGGTATGGCAATATCGGCGCGTATCTGTCGAACGGGACGGTGCTGCAGCCGACCGGGAACATCGTGAAGAACACGATCGGGGTGTATGCGACTCCGCTGCAGGCGGTGACGGCGAAGGCGATGTTCACCAACACGAGTCCGGTGGGGCCGTATCGCGGGGCAGGGCGGCCGGAGGGCAACTATTATATAGAGAGACTGCTGGACACCGCGGCGCGCGAGATGCGGATCGACCCGGCTGAGATTCGGCGGCGCAATCATATTCAGCCAGAGGCGATGCCGTACCTGACTCCGGCTGGCACGACGTATGACAGCGGCGATTTCCCGACGATTTTGGACAAGGCGCTGGCGTTGGCGGATTGGGACGGGTTCGCTGAGCGGAAGAAGGAAAGTGCGGCTCGGGGTCGGCTGCGCGGGCGGGGCATTGGGCAGTATCTGGAGGTGACCGGGCCGCCGGCGAAGGAAATGGGCGGGATACGGTTCGAGGCGGATGGGACGGTGACGATCATTACGGGGACGCTGGATTACGGGCAGGGGCACGCGTCGGCGTTCGCGCAGGTGCTGGGGTCTCGGCTAGGGATTCCGTTCGATCGGATCAGCCTGTTGCAGGGGGATTCGGACGAATTGCTGGCCGGCGGCGGGACTGGTGGCTCGAAGTCGCTGATGGCGAGCGGGACGGCGATCGTCGAAGGGGCCGAGAAGGTGCGGGAGGCCGGCACGAAGATCGCGGCGTACGTGCTGGAGGCGGCGGCGGCGGATATCGAGTTCGAGATTGTCCGGGGCGGCGAAAACAGGGGCGGGGGGCAGTTCCGGATTGCCGGGACGGACCGGTCGATCGGGATCATGGAACTGGCGGAGCAGATACGGACCGGCGCTGTCACCCTGCCGCCGGACGTGCCGCAGACTCTGTCGGTGTCGCATGTGGCGGAGGGGCCGCCGTTCGCCTATCCGAACGGGTGCCATATTGCCGAGGTTGAGGTCGATCCGGAGACCGGGGTGGCCGAGGTCGTGCGCTATCACATGGTCAACGATTTCGGGGTGATCGTGAATCCGATGCTGGTCGAGGGCCAGGCGCATGGCGGGATCGTGCAGGGGATCGGCCAGGCGTTCCTGGAGCATGTGGTGTATGACGAGAGCGGGCAGCCGGTGACCGGGTCGTATATGGATTATGCGCTGCCGCGGGCGAATGATGCGCCGATGTTCAATTTCGCCTCCCATCCGGTGCCGGCGCGGACCAACCTGCTGGGTTCGAAAGGGTGTGGGGAGGCGGGGTGCGCCGGGGCGCTGCCGTCGGTGATGAATGCGCTGGTGGATGCGTTATCGGTGTACGGGATCACTCATATTGATATGCCGGCGACGCCATTGAAGATTTGGGAGGCGATACGGGCGAGCGCGTAAGGGGGGTGGGGGCGGGCTGTGGCCCGCCCGTTCCGATCAGGCGGCGGGCTGGAGGGCGGGTTCAGGCAGGGAGGCACGGGCGATCAGCGATTCCTTGACGCGGTGCAGCAATTCAGAATGATCTGATTCTGATACGTTATCGCTGCGCATCACCATCTGGATCAACGGGTCCTGAAGCAGACTCGCGAGGGTCAGCGTGCTGATCGTCGTCGTGCACATCACTGTCACCATTCCCTTATAGCACCAAAGCAGTGTAACCGCTGCTGTTCAACAGTGTGGAAATGAATTGTGTCTTAACGTTGCCCCTGGTTGGGCAATTTTTTGCGAGGTTTGGGCACTTTTCGGCGAGGGCGTGGCAGATCGGCATCATCCTTGCTGGGATGGGCTCCTACCTTGTGGTTTGGTGTGGCCTGATATTCAATCGATTATGAGATAATTTGAAATAATGCTTGAACGCTTTGCGCTGTGACTTGCACGATGCCATGCATTTCTGTCCGGGCGGCACCGATACGGTCGCGTTCCGGCCGTCGAATATCCGAACAGCCGATACGCTGAAAAGTTGGGAACAATTGCCCTGGCATCACGAATCCACGTGCGGG